>Ga0100388_10001947_pt1 | contig 17973 bp, 14 predicted proteins | sample CryGeymeta201512_FD_81536 | JGI IMG/M metagenome (GOLD analysis project Ga0100388, IMG submission 81536) | Groundwater microbial communities from Crystal Geyser aquifers in Utah, USA - Crystal Geyser metaG 2015-12 | ecosystem: Environmental > Aquatic > Deep subsurface > Groundwater | place... | reverse complement strand
TAAAAAGGGCCGATTTTTTCGATGGAAAAATAAGGCATCATTAAAAGAAATTATACTCTCTCAAACACTTGCGCGATTACTTGCGCGATTATGGCGGGATAATGCGTGATATAATATAAATATGTTCAGCCCTAAGTACGAGATTACTGATCAGGTTGTAAACATGCTGTCCCAAATTGCCGAGATTAAAGCCATGGTCCAGCGGTCAAATTTGCTGCCGGCAAGAGAGGCTTTTTTAAGACGGGCGGCCGTTATAAAAATGGCCCATACTTCAACTTCAATTGAAGGAAATCAACTTAAAGAATACCAGGTCAAAGAATTGGCGGAAGGGAAAAAAGTCGTTGCCGAAGTGGACGAAATCCGGGAAGTGGAAAATTATTTAACTGCCTTGAGTAGGATTGACGGCCTATCCGACTCCCAAAAAACTTTTGGTGTTAACGAAATATTGAGTATCCATAAAACGGTCATGGAAGGTTTAATCGAAAAGACAAAATCCGGAGTTTTCAGAAAAACACCGGTTTACATTGTCAATGTTCTTCCCAAGGGCAATGAAGAGTTAGCTTACACTCCTCCCAAGGCCAAAGAGGTTCCTATTTTAATTGAAAATTTGCTTAGTTGGTTAAAAGACAACCAACAAATCCATCCGATCATCAGAGCCGGACTTTTTCATTACCAATTCGAAACCATTCACCCTTTTACCGACGGTAACGGCAGAACCGGAAGACTTTTGAGTCTGCTACATCTATACCAATCAGGCTGGGATTTTAAAAAAGTCTTGGTTTTAGAGGATTATTATAACCGCGACCATAAAAAGTATTATGAAGCACTTCAAACAGGAAAAACTTTTTCCGATCGCCTTAAGGTAGATTTAACCGATTGGATAAAATATTTTGTTGAAGGTTTTCTTGATGAAGCGGAAAAAGTTAAAGAACAAATTTTAAATTTATCCGTCATTAAAAAAATTGACAGCAATATAAACATTCTGGACAGCGATGAATTAAAAATTGTTGATTTTATTGTTACGATGGGTAAAATCACCAGCGCTGATGTAACCGATATTTTAAGCATTCCTAAAAGAACCGCCCAGGCCAAACTTAAAAAACTGGAAGAAATGAAAGTTTTCAAAAAGAACGGCGCCGGCCCAGCCACCTACTATTCACTCTTTCGGGAATCGGCTTAATCGTGCCTGCGCGATTCCTTGCGCGATTCTTACGTGATTTTTCCGATACGGTATCGCCTGCCTGGCTCTGGCGGGGAATAAACTTGCGATCCAGTATTTTCCTCACTTTTTAGCCATATTTGGGATAACAGCAATGCTTGAAATGCTATACAAACAGGATACCATACATAATAGCCAAAAGGTTGCCACCTAACTTGCTCTTAAAGGAATTTTTATTCTATCTATATGCGAAATTAATACCTTATAGCTTTTATATAAACTTACTGCCTCACGAAAAGTATTCTTTTCGTACTCTAGTTTTCTTAACGCTTCATCAATCTCAAACCACTCTGCATTTATATAATCTTCTTCACCTAGTGGTTTTATTCTCACCCTACTTGGAACACTATAGACATAAATATGAACTTCTTTTACATGCTCTCTATTGTCTGGCTGGCCAAAAGAATATTTAATTGTCCCCACTTTAGCAACTTTAGTTGGAGATTCTTCCAAAGAAAGCTCTTCTTTTATCTCTCGTAATGCAGCTTCTTCTGGAATCTCATTGCTCTTTATATGACCCTTTGGGATAAAGTATTTACCATCATTTTTTTCAAGTAAAGCAACGTACAACTTCCCCTTATCTTCAGAAAAAAGATAGCCTCCGGCTGACTCATGAAATACAAAGTTCTTCATAGTTATTATTTTATCTTCCATTTTTCCAATGATTATACCTCAATAAAGAAAAAGAAGCGCCACAATATATTTCTGGCTAACTATAATTTTACTCACCGTAATTGTTGAAAATATACTATCTGTATTACCCAAACTTCGGATAATAACACTTTTTATATCCTTCGACTTCGCTCAGGATGTCAACAATTTTATCTCAACTGTGGATAATGACAGCGCTTCCATTTCTTTCCGCTCCCATCCTCCAAATCTTACCTCTCGCCTTTTCAGTTCTATTCGAACACGGCTCGAGGAGCGATTTTAGGAGGACTCCGCTACCTCTTTGTGTTATCCAAACTTGGGGTAACAACAATGTTTGTACTTTTTTGGCGTTCCGTCTGGTCGTGTCGCTCCGCACGGACAAGGGTCGTTGCGGCCGACTTTGGCACCGGAAACGACCGGCTGAACCTTTTGGGGAGTGGAAGTTTCTCCGCGACCTTCTTTTGCTAAGTCTAAATTAATCACCGGTTGGGGTTGAGCCATTACTTGGACTCTGAAAATTTTGCGGACTATTTCATAATCAATTTGGGCCAGTAATTTTTCAAACATCCCGAAAGCTTCTTTTTTATACTCTACCAACGGATCCCTTTGTCCATAGCCCCGCAGTCCAATTCCCTCCCGTAAATCATCAATAGCAGTCAAATGGTCAATCCACAACCTATCAATCGTTGAAAGATAAACATATTTTTCTATTTGTCTGGCAGTTTCCTCACCAACGGTTTTTTCTCTTTGGTCATAAAGGTCATTAACAATCTTAGTTAAAAATTCCCGGATTGCGTCTTGCTTTTTGCTTTTTGCCAATTCAACTTTCATCTGGTTAACAGATTTTTCGTCAAACGGCACTATCTCGATAAAACCCTGCGAGATTTTTTCGTATTCCGGCTCGGTATAACCTTCCGGGCTATACATTGCCACCAGATTGGTTATTTCGTTTTCAATTTTCGCCAAAATTTCATCTTTTAAAATTTCGCCGAGCGCCTTTTTCCGCAGTTTATAAATTATTTCTCTCTGCTTATTCATCACATCGTCATACTCCACCACTTGTTTGCGCATATCAAAGTTAAATCCTTCTACTTTAATCTGTGCCTGTTCAATTGAACGGGAAACCAAAGCGTGTTCCAAAGGAACATCCTCAGGCATATTAAAGCGGGACATTAAAGAAGAAATCTGCTCGCCGCCGAAAATGCGCATCAAATCATCATCCAGGGCGATAGAAAAACGGGAAGAACCAGGGTCTCCCTGCCGGCCGCAGCGGCCCCGAAGCTGATTATCGATTCTTCGCGATTCATGTCTTTCTGTTCCAATGACATGTAACCCGCCAAATTTGATAACTTCATCATGTTTTTCCTGCCATTCCTCCATCTTTTTTTTAAAATCTTTTTTATCTTTAAAATCAATTTCGGCCGGCTGCATCCCGCCCAAAACTATATCCACTCCTCTTCCCGCCATGTTGGTGGCAATAGTTACGGTTCCCTTCGCCCCGGCTTGGGCAATAATTTCTGCCTCCCGCTGGTGCTGTTTGGCATTTAACACCTGATGGGGCAGTTTTTTGTGATTTAAAAACTGGTCAATAATTTCATTCTTGGCAACCGAAGTAGTTCCAACCAATACCGGCTGTCCTTTTTTATGACATTCTTCAATTTCTTTGACAATGGCTGCATATTTTGCCCTTTGATTTTTGTAAATCACGTCTCCGAAGTCCTTCCGAATCATCGGTTTATTGGTAGGAATAACCGTTACATCAAGGTTATAGATTTTTTTAAATTCTTCCGCTTCCGTCGCCGCCGTTCCGGTCATGCCGGAAAGTTTTTCATACATCCTAAAATAATTTTGGAAAGAAATGGTCGCCAGCGTCTTTGATTCCTGCTGAATTTGTACGCCTTCTTTAGCTTCCACCGCCTGATGAAGTCCTTCGGACCATCTCCGGCCAAACATTAATCTCCCGGTAAACTCATCAACAATTACTATCTGCCCGTCTTTGACAACATAGTCACGATCGCGTAAAAAATGCTCTTTTACTTTCAGGGCATTCTCAATATGGTGAATGGTATCGAAATCTTTCTCATAAAGATTCTCTACCCCGAGTATTTTTTCAACTTTCCTGATGCCATGTTCGGTTAAATTAGCGGTTTTGGTTTTTTCTTCCGATTCATAGTCGGTATCGGGTGAAAGATTACCGATCATTCGGGCAAAATCATAATATTTTTTCGTCGGTTCCGTATCCGGAGCAGAAATAATCAAAGGCGTTCTTGCCTCGTCAACCAAAATTGAATCAACCTCATCAACAATGGCGAAGTGGTGCCCCCGCTGAACCATCTCTGTCGATTCAAAAACCAAATTATCCCGCAAATAATCAAAGCCAAATTCGTTATTGGTACCGTAAGTAACGTCAGACCCATAAGCATCTTTGCGGGGAATCGGGCTTAAATGAGCCAAACGATCATCAACTTCATCTTTTTTGATAAAATTCGGGTCATATAAAAAAGCCTCTTCGTGAACAATGGCCGAGACTCTAAGCCCCAGCATCGTCAGTGCCCGCCCGTACCAGCCAACCCCTATCCGAGTCAGGTAATCGTTAACCGTCACAATATGAACCCCTTTCCCCGGCAAACTGTTAACATAAGCAGCCAGAGCGGCGGAAAGAGTTTTTCCCTCACCGGTTCTTTGTTCGGAAATCCGGCCTTTATGCAAAGTAATAGCCGACATTAACTGAACATCAAACGCCCGCTGATTTACTTTTCTTTTAATCGCCTCCCGAACAACAGCCAAGGCCTCAGGCATTATTTCATCAAGAGACTCGCCTTTACTTAAACGGAGCTTAAATTCCGGAGTTTTAGCCGTCAGTTCTTCGTCAGACAATTTTTCAAATTCTCCCTCAAACGAATTTATTTTCGCCACTACCGGCTTTAAACTATCGAGCTCTTTCTGATTAAGATCAAAAGCCTTTTTCAAGAAATTAAACATCAAATTTGTATTAAATATTAAGTATTAAGAGTAATTATATTCTATTTGAAGCGAAATTTGAAGGAAAAATTACTGGCAAAAAAGAAGCAGATTGGAGACGGTTTTTTTAGACCAAACTTTGGCAAAATGATGTTTTAATTTTTGCTCAAAATCTCTGGCTTGATTTCGATATTGCCCCCAATTAAAACGGTTAAAAACGACAATCCCCTCTTTGTTCAAAATATCCTTCAGGTCACTTATAAACTTTTCGCTTTCCGCCTGTTTGGGAAAATTCTGACCCAGGTATAAATCTATCAATACCAAATCAAAGTTTGTAGGAATTAGCTTGTAGCTTGTAGGAATCAAGGCGTCGCCAATTACTATTGTTAAGTTTTTTATACTCCTTAACCCAAAATATTTTTCTCCAACCTCTATCACCACCGGATCGATTTCTACCCCGGTAATTTTCGCACTTGGCCATTTTTGGCTAACCAGTCCCGCCGAATTTCCACATCCTAATCCAAGAATTAAACAATTTCTAATTTCTAATTTCAAATTTCTAATTTCTTCAATCGCTTTTTTCCAAATATCTACCACCAATCCCCCCGATTGACTGACACCGCCGATGCGCATACTGTATTTCCCAAATAAGTCTTCATAAACCAAAATCTCGCCGTTAATCGGTGAAAAAACTTGGACAATTTTTTCTTCTGTCAAAATTAATCGTTTAAAAAATGATTTTAGCTTCATAGAATGGTAAAATACTTCAAATTCGAAACACAAAAAATAATTTAGGATGAGGGTGGGAAGTGTGAAATGAGTCGAGAAGTGAGAATGAGAAGTGGGTTAAGAAAATCTTACTCACCCACACTTCCCATCCCCGCCTCGCTTCTCACATCTCATCCACACCCTGATTAATAATCATGTCAAACTCAATTTTAGCACCAAAGACGTTTTTAACCTACAGTTTAGGGTGCCGGACGAATCAAGCGGAAATGGAAGATATCGGCCTACAGCTTACAGCAAATGGCTTACGGCAAACATTAAGAGAACCTGATCTTGTTTTACTAAACACCTGCGTTGTAACGGCCAAAGCCGAGAAAGAAAGCAGACAAAAAATACGGGCATTGCGTAAGAAACACCCAAAAAGTTTTTTGGTTGTTTTAGGCTGTGGCGTAACTGCGAGAGAAATATTCAATATTAATTTACCGGAAGCCAATTTATTCGTCTCAAATGAAAATAAGGATCAAACAATCAACATTCTTAACAAACATCTTCGGGCGCGATTAATCGCGCCCCTACAGTCTAAAACATGTTTAAATAATAAATATATTCAATCAGGAAGAAAGTTTATTAAAATTCAAGACGGATGCGATAAATATTGCTCGTATTGCCTCACCCGCTATTTACGCGGGATTCCCAAGAGCATTCCGCCGGAAAAAATTATCAAAGAGATTAATTTTTGGGTAAAAAACGGCATTAAAGAAGTAATTTTAACCGGCATTAATATCGGCCTTTACCCTGACCTTACCGGACTACTTAATAAAATTTTAAAAGAAACAAAAATCGAGCGAATTTCTTTTTCCTCAATTTATCCCGAGATGCTGACAGAAGATTTTGTTAAATTGGTCATTAATAATCCCCGTATCAGTCAGTATTTTCACCTGTCATTACAGTCAGGATCGCAAAATGTTTTGCAAAGAATGAACCGAGAAACAGATTTAAGCAGATTATTATCTATCATTAAGCAGATTAAAGCAGAAAATCAACTTTTTACTTTTCGGGCTGATATTATCGTCGGTTTTCCCAACGAGAGTGAAGAAGAATTTCGGGAAACCCTGGACTTTATTAAAAAAGCAAAAATATCTTTTGCCCATATTTTTACTTATTCGGCTCGAAAGGGAACTGTCGCTTATTCATTGTCTGATTTACCAAGTCAGATCAAAAAAGAAAGAATAAAGAGAATCGTGGAAGCAGTTAAGGCTATCCGCCAAAAAGAAGCTGAAAAAATAATCGAACAAACTACCAATTGTCTAATCGTCAGGGGTAATGAGGGGATGACCGAAAACGGCTGGCCGATACAAGTAAGAGTAAGAGATAGGGCAAGAGTAAAAGGTAAAATTTTACCGGTAAAAATCACCGACTTTAAAAACGATCAGCTTTTTGGAGAAATAATATCTTTGCTGACAAATTGACGCAGGACTTCGGGAACTTCGACGGTTCCGTCGGGTTTTTGATAATTTTCCAAAATCGCTAAAATCGGCCTTTCGGAAAAAGCAGTCCCGTTTAAAATATGAACAAATTCAATTTCTCCTGTTTTTCTTTTAAAGCGGATGTTTAATCTTCGAGCTTGATAATCAGTGCAATTACTGCAGGAATGAGTCTCGCGGTATATATTTTCTGACGGGAACCAAGCCCCTATATCAAATTTGGCGGCCGCCGGATCGCCTAAATCTCCGGTACACATTTGCGTCACATGATAGGGAATTTTCAAAGTCTGCATCAACTCTTCCTCAATTCCTAAAATAAACTCGTGTTCTTTTTGAGAATCTTCCGGCTTGCAAAAAGAGACCATCTCCAATTTATTGAATTGGTGAACCCGCAAAATACCTTTGGTATCTTTACCGTAAGAACCGGCTTCTTTTCTGAAGGCACTCGAAAAACCGACAAATCTTTTCGGTAAATCTCCCTCTGTAAGTATCTCGTCTTTATAATACGGTACAAGAGCATGCTCGGCGGTTGCGACCAAAACCAAATCTTCATCAACAATTTGGTATGTTTCGTCAAAACCGTAATTGTTATAGCCCAAAGCCGACATAACTTCTTTTGCAATCATCACCGGCGGTAAAACCGGGGTAAAACCCTTCTCTATTAATTTTTTTAAACCAAAGTTCAGAAGGGCCAGCTCCAGTAAAACTCCTTCATTTTTCAAATACCCAAATCTGGTTCCGGAAACCTTACCGGCTCTTTGAGTATCTATCAAATCCAGACTTTCACCCAGCTGCCAATGTGCTTTCGGCGCAAAATCAAATTTAGGAATCTCCCCCCATTTTCTAACCTCCACGTTCTCATTTTCATTCTTCCCAACAGGAACGTCCGGCATTGCCGGATTCGGAAGCTTCCATAACATTTCTTCCAGTTCTTTGTCCACTCTGCTTAAATCCGCTTTCAATCCGCTTAAATCCACTTTAATCTGTTTCCCTCTTTCAATATCTTCTTTGCCTAATTTATTGCGTTCTGCCCGAAGTGTCTCAACTTTCTGAAGTAAATTTCTTTTCTCTCCATCCAATTTCAGAACTTCATCCACTAACCCTGAACCCCGTTGTTTATCCGCAGTGGCCTTCTTAAAAAAATCCGGATTTTCGCGTAATTTTTTAATATCCACCATAAATTTTATAATCGTTATAAGTTTTATAAACCTAATTCCGAAGAAATCCCTTGCATCGAGTTTAGCGTTATTCTAACAAATTCTTCCAAACTAAACCCTAATTTTTCGTCACACATTAAAATATCTTCCCTCCTGGTTCCTTTGGCAAATGATTTCTCTTTAAATTTCTTTAAAATCCTTTCGGTCGTCACGTCAGCCAGTTTTTTGTTCGGAAGAACTAAGGTTGAAGCGACGATTAAGCCAGTTAAACTATCCCCTAAAAAAATTGTCCAGTCCATCAAATTTTTTGGTTCAACTCCTGTCGCATGCCAATTATGCGCCGCCATCGCGTGAGCCACATTTTCCGGCAGATTAAACCCCTTTTCCCTAACCCACTCGGTTATCTGCACTCCCTGTTTTTCCATTGGCACTTCATCACAATAATCCCCGTCATGCAGTAATCCTGCCATCAGCCATTCTTCTTTTACTCCACCTAATTCTTCATCGCTTCTGCCACGATTTTTTAATTCACCGTAAACTCCACCCATCAGAGCCTCGGTCGCCAGCATGTGCTTGATAATATTCCCATTCTGGACATGCTCTTTAATTAAACTGATTGCTTGACTTCGATTTATCACCTTAAAAAATCTCTAAACTCTAAACACTAAATCCTAAATAAATTCAAATTTTCTAAATCTAAATATCAAAACTTATTTTGAAATTTTGGTAATTTGAATTTTGATATTGTTTAGAATTTAGAAATTAGGATTTATAATTTCAAGGTTATCCCCTTCTCATCGGTGGGAAAAAAACACATTCTCTAATTGGTTTGTCCATTAAAAAGGCAAAAAAGCGCTCGCTCATGCCAAAGCCGGCCGTCGGCGGCATGCCGTATTCCAAGGCGGTCACAAAATCTTCATCTATCGTCTGGGCTTCGCTGTCACCCGCGTCACGCAATTTTTGCTGCTCTTCAAACCTGGCTCTCTGATCAAGAGGATCATTAAGCTCAGAAAATCCATTACCCAATTCTGTCCCACCCGCCATCGGGTGCATTCTTTGACTAATTTCCGAGATTTCTTTGTGTCTTTTAGCCAAAGGGGAAATTTCAACCGGTGAATTAATCAAAAAACAAGGCTGAATCAAACCCGGTCTGACCGTATTTTTATAAATTAAATCCATCAGTCTTCCTTTGCCTAAATTTTTCTCCGGTTTAAGTTTTAATTCAACCGCCTTTTCAAACAACTGTTGTCCCGTTGTTTTCACCGGATTAAGACCGGTCTTTTTTTTAAAAAGTTCACAATAGTCAAATTTGGGCCAATCGCCGGACCAATCAACCTCTTTCCCCTTGTAAACGGTTTTTAAACCGCCGGTCGTTTCTTTAACCAAATATTTATAAAACTCCTCAATTAATTCCATCAAATCGTTGTAATCCGCATAAGCCCAGTAAAATTCCAATAAGGTATAATCCTGCAAGTGCTCGGCATCTATTCCCTCGTTTCTGAAAACCCGGCCGATTTCAAAAATCTTTTCGTATCCACCGACCAGAAGTCTCTTTAAGTGAAGCTCCAGGGAAATACGCAAATAAAAATCGGTATCCAAAGCGTTATGGTGTGTAATAAAAGGAGTCGCGTCCGCTCCTCCGGGAACAGACTCCAAAACCGGTGTTTCTACCTCCATAAAACCTTTGTCTGCCAAGAATTTTCTGACCGCCACCCAAAATTTAGACTTTTTAATAAACATTTCCCGCACTTCCGGATTCATAATTAAATCCAAATACCGCTGGCGGAGCCTGACTTCCATGTCGGTCAAACCATGAAATTTTTCCGGCAGAGGCGCAATTGATTTGGTGAGTAAGGAAAAATCAGCCACTTTAACAGTAATTTCCCCTGCCTGAGTTTTAAAAACTCCGCCGGTTACACCAATAAAATCGCCTAAATCCAACAGTTCAAGCAGACTGAATTTTTCCCCGCCAACATCTTTTTTTGAGAAAAAAAGCTGGATTTTTCCGCTTTGATCAACCAAATCCGCAAAAAGCGATCCGCCATGCCCGCGCAAAGAACGCAGTCGACCGGCAACAGTAACAACGGAACCTTCCTTTTCTTTAGCCTGTAAGCAAGTTTGTTTTTGGTCAAATTTGGCCGGATAGGGGTCTATTCCCAATTTTTTTATTGCCTGCAGTTTTTCAATCTTCGCCTGCCGAAGGTCATCGAAAGTTGACATATTAGGGAGATTTTAACAGATATCGACAATTTTATAAACAACCTTACCAGCCGGAGCGTCAAACTCCACTTCTTCTCCCGGCTTCCTGCCAAGCAAAGCTTTTCCCAAAGGAGAATTGGCAGAAACTTTCTTTAGGGCCGGATTGGCTTCAAACTCACCGACAATTTCATAGATCATCTCGTTTCCGTCAATTTTTACTTTTACTTTACAACCAAGGCAAACACTGTTTTTCAAAACAGGAACGGTAGAAACAAAGGCATTGGAAACGACTGTTTCCATTTCCTCTATCCTCCCATCAAGAAAGGCCAACTCCTCTCTGGCCGCCGCATATTCATTGTTTTCCGAAAGATCACCTTGACTTCTCGCTAGGGCGAGTCTTTCCACCACTTGCGGTCTTTTCTTATTTTTTAAATCGGACAGCACTGCTTTGATTTTCACCAAACCATCAGCGGTCACGCAAATTCTATTGTTCATTTTTTCGTTTTTCTTTCTCACCGGAAGTTAATAAAAACTATAAAAGCCAGCCTTTTTTCGGCCGACTTTTTAATTAATTCAAGAAATGATAAGCCTTTAATTTTTATTTGTCAATAGCCCCTCCTTCAGGGTATAATTGGAAGCGAAAACTACGATTTGTCGCCATCGTCTAACGGCTCAGGACATCAGGTTCTCATCCTGAAGATTGGGGGTTCGAATCCCCCTGGCGACACTGTTTAACCTCGGCTCCCCGCCTGCCGAAGCATTTCGGGCAGGGAATCCGAGTGAGCTCACTAAAAAAAGAGACTCCATTGCTGAAGCCTCTTTTGCGAGAGTATCTATTGCTAGAAACACTCTAATCTTGCAACTTGCGTCGTAAGACTGTGGTATTTATACCATACCTTTACTTTTTAGTCAAGTACCAACTGGGCGGATAAGTCGTCTTTTCCATTGAACCCTTCCATTTTTTCCATAAAAAAGGTTACATTTCCGGCCCAAACCTTGGAAGGAGGACAATAAACCGGCGCAATTTTATAAGGAGTATCCAAACCCCGGCCATAATACTTCTCGCTCAAAGCTTTGGAAACTTTTTCAATCGAGTCTTTCCAAGACTCAAAACGGATTGTTCCGCCTCCCCAACCGTAGGCATTAAAAGTACCGGCGATATAGTGTTTTCCAAAAGTTGATTCCACTCCTGAAATAGCGGGAAGCAATCTCCAATCAATCCCATATTTGTCCGCCATCTGCACAAAATCGGCCGAATAATCGGCAAGAGGAGACTTATAATACTTTAAAGCCAACTCTAACTGCTTGATTCTTAAGTCTGGTTTCGAGAGTTCATCCACCAGGCTGGCCGAGGCACCGGCAATTCCAGCCGCTTCCGCTTTTTGGGCAGAAAACAAGCCTCCTGCCAGGAAAACAATGACCATTAAACAAAATATTTTTTTCATAAAAAATGGAATTAACAACATTAACAAAACGCTGGTTTATTGGAAGCGGGGGAATTATAGCATATCCTGTAGTATTTGTCAACCTGGCCAAGGGTTTATTTGAGAGCGATTTTGAGGGCTTCGGGCAAGTCTGAAACAAAGACAAATTTCAAGTCTTTTTGAACCTCTTTCGGTACTTCTTCCAAATCTTTCCGATTATCTTTGGGTAAAATTACGGTTTTTATCCCCGCCCGATGAGCCGCTAAAACTTTTTCTTTTACTCCGCCGATTTCCATCACTTTGCCCCTCAACGTTATCTCCCCGGTCATGGAAACATCCCTTCTTGAAGGTCTCTTGGTCAAGGCAGAAATCAAGGCGGCCGCCATCGCTACCCCGGCGGAAGGACCGTCTTTGGGAACCGCTCCTTCAGGAACATGAATATGAACGTCTAAATTTTTAGCGAAAGTGTCTTTTAGGCCAAAATCCCTATAATGACTTTTAACATAGGTCATGGCTGCCTGGCAGGATTCTTTCATCACGTCCCCCAGCTGGCCGGTTAAAAGCAATACGCCTTTCCCGGGCATAAGAGCAACCTCAATAAATAATATTTCTCCGCCGAATTGGGTCCAGGCCATTCCGGTAGAAATACCAATTTCATCTTTTTCTTCAAGCATGGTTTGACTGAATTTTTGCGGACCCAAAAATTTTTTCACTTGATCTTTGGAAACTTCTTTTTCAACTTTTTTACCTTCGGCCACTCTTTTGGCCACTTTCCGGCAGACCGAGGCAAGGTTTCTTTCCAGGTTGCGAACCCCCGCCTCACGGGTATAACGGCGGATTATTTCCAAAAGCGCCTCCCTGCTTAAAGCCAACTCTTCATGGCGAAGACCATTAGCCTGCAGCTGTTTTTTCCACAAATACTTTTGGGCAATACCAAGCTTTTCTTCTTCGGTGTAACTGGAAAACCGGATAACTTCCAACCGGTCGCGCAAGGCCGGAGGAATTGTATCAAGCATATTACCTGTAGTGATAAAGAAAACATCCGACAAATCAAAGGATACCTCCAGATAGTGGTCGGAAAATTCACGGTTTTGTTCCGAGTCTAAAGCTTCCAGCAAGGCAGAAGAAGGATCACCTCGAAAATCCACTCCGATTTTGTCAATTTCATCCAGCATAAAAACCGGATTTCTAGTACCCGCATTTTTAATGCCTTGGATAATCCGGCCGGGAAGAGCCCCGACATAAGTCCGACGGTGACCCCGAATTTCGGCTTCGTCTCTGACTCCACCCAGTGATACCCGGACAAATTTTCTGCCCAAGGCCCGGGCGATTGATTTGCCGATTGAGGTTTTACCGACTCCCGGCGGACCGATAAAACACAGGATTGTCGGCCCTCTTTTGTCGCCCTCGTCTTGGCTTTTTTCGGGAGATTTTTTACTGTTACGCTCTTTTAGTTTCATTACCGCCAGATATTCCAAAATCCTTTCTTTGGCTTCTTTAAGACCGTAATGATCCTCATCTAAAACTTTTTTCGCGTGGGAAATGGCCACATGATTCGGGCTTGATACCGACCAGGGCCTTGCTATCAGCCAATCAAGATAACTGCGGATATTACCGGTTTCGGGGTTGTTGGGAGACATTTTTTTAAGACGGGAAAGTTCGTCCAGCGCTTTCTCTTGAGCGGGAACTGTCATTTTCGCTTTAAGTATTTTTTGTTTCAATTCCCGAATTTCTTTTTCTTCACTCTCGTCTTCCCCTAATTCCCCCAATTCTTTTTCAATCGTTCTTTTTCTTTCTCTTAAAACCGTTTCCTTCATGCCCTTATCAAAACGGGCCTGAGTTTTATTGGCGATAGACCGCTCCAACTCTAAAATCTTAATTTCATAAGACATTCTCTCGGCTACTCTTTCCAGTCTTTCCCTAAATGAATTTGTTTCCAAAAGAATTTGTTTATCTGCCGGCTTTAGGTCTAAAATCGAAGCTGTTTGATTGGCCAGTTCCGACAGGGAAACTCCGGACAAAAGACGCATTAAAATCATCACATCAATCGGTTTCCCAAGGTTAAATACTTTTTGGACTTGTTCGGTAACATGTTTGGCTAAAGCTCTTGATTCGTCATTTTCAACCATATCCTCAACCGTCTCTTCAACACTAACCACAAAATAAGGCTCGGATTGGGTAACGGCCAGTATCTTCACCCGCGAAATTCCCTTGACCAAGCAGTGGACAGTTCCATTGTTTTCGACCATATGTTCGATTACTCCTAGCGTTCCGTAAGCATAAAAATCTTCCTGTTGAGGAGTTTCCACGCGGGAATTTTTCTGGCAGACAAAACAAACTAATTTATTGGATTTAAAAGCCGAAGATAAGGCAGCACTCGATTTCAACCGGCTGAAAGTCAGGGGAACTTCCGTAAAAGGAAAAATCACCACATCCCGCAACGGAACTAAAGGAACAGCAATTTCTTTTTTATCCTGAATCATCTTTGGCAGTTTAGCATTCAGACTGCTAATTGTCAACCGCTAAATTGAGGTTAATCGTGAACTACTACTCTTGTCCCCGGATTGTTCTTACTGGCCGTAACGGAAGCCTTTCCTTCGGCTAAAATCGGAGTCGACCAATAAAAAAGTTTCTCCGCCATAACGGTCGGTAAGTTGACGCATCCGTGGCTCATCGGCGTCCCAAAATTATTGTGCCAATAAGTGCCATGAAGACCGAAGTCTTTATAAAAATACATCGTATAAGGAACATTAGGTAAATAATAGTAGGTATGCAAGGCTTTATTTCCACCTGACATTTTGGTGTATTTAAACTTGCTCCAAATATTGAATTCCCCGGTCGGGGTTTTTCCCCATTTTCCGGAAGAAACTAAAGTTTCCAAAAATTTGCTGTTCCCCTCCCAAGCAGTAAGCTTCTGTTCGGAAAGATCAATCTCGATCCATTTGTCGCTGGCGGAAGCTTCTCCCAAAACTAAAGACTGGTCAATTACCGGCAACTGCACCAAAGGTGAAGTAATCTGCCGATCCATAAAAAAAGCCTGCTCTCCGGCTTCATCAAATTCGCCGGTAGCCACCAGCGGTTCTCCGCATCCGCAAGTACCAATTCCAATTCTCTTTAAGCTCAAACTCATTACCCCGAGGGCGACAAGAAACAAAACAGGCAGTATAATAACAAAAAGTTTATTTGTTCTCTGCATCACATTACAAACATACCAATAATGTAATAAAATATCAAGCCAGAACTCAATTTCTAATTCCTAATCTCTAAAAGAATCCAAATTATTTTATGACAAAAATTAATAAACAAATCATCAAAACCAAGGCAAATATCTTAAAATCAATAAGAGATTTTTTTGGAAAAGAAGGATTTTTGGAAATCGATACTCCAACCTTGGTCTCATCACCAGACCCCAGTCCTTTTAATGAAGTTTTTAAAATCGAGGGGAAAAATCTTTACCTGACCCCCTCTCCGGAATTTAATATAAAAAAACTGATTTCTTTGGGGCTGAAAAATGTTTACCAAATCACCAAGGCCTACCGTGATTGGCAGGAAAATGACCCGCTTCATCTTAATGAATTTACCATTCTTGAATGGTATCGAGACAACGCGGACTACTTTGATTTAATGACTGATTGTGAGAACCTGTTAAACCATATAATAAAAAACTTAATTTACCAAAAACGAAAAATAGATTTGTCTCCGCCCTGGCAAAGAATTTCTTGTAAAGAGGCTTTTGGTAAATATGCCCAAGTAAATTTGGATGAATTTTTTGAGATAAGAAATGCCCAAAGAATTTGTAAAAACAAAGGTTACCAAGTGAATGAAAGAAACTCATGGGAAGAGCTTTATCATCAAATTTTTTTAAATGAAGTTGAACCGAAACTACCGAAAGAGCAACCTCTGATTTTGTACGATTATCCAAGCCCTTTGGCGGCTCTATCAAAAATCAAAGATACCGACCCAAGATATGCCGAAAGATTTGAATTTTATATCGGCGGATTGGAAATGGGTAACGGATATTCTGAACTGACTGACTGGAAGGAACAGGAAAAACGGCTAAAGGCCGATTTGATAACCAGAAAAGAAAAAGGCATGAAAGTTTTTGATTATGACCATGAATTTGTTAATGCTTTAAAATCGGGTATCCCCAAAACCGCCGGCATCGCAGTAGGAATTGACAGACTGGTAATGCTCTTCACCGACTGCGCCGATATTCATGAAGTCGCACCACTGTCATTGTAAAAATCCGAATATCGAAAAAAAGTTAGCAGATCAGTATATCCGAAGAACAGTAAAAGAGAGCAGTAAATCGGTATCACAATATTATTTATTCTGATTAACTTTTTCTCTGATTATCTTTTACTGATACTCTGATAATCTGATATTCTTATTTTTGTTTCGTGCTTCGTGCTTCGAACTTCGAATTTTCTTTACAAATCATAGTTTTAGCCTTAAAATAGCCGTTATGTCAACCATTGATACCTCATATATTAAGAAGGGCTTGTGTATTATTTTCCGCGATGCGCCGCACATTGTAGTGGAAAAAACTTTTGTTTCTACAGGTAAAGGCTCGGCTTTTTACCGGACAAAGCTGAAAAATATCAAAACCGGGTCCGTTTTGGAGTTTACTTTCAAATCCGGGGAAAAACTGGAAGAAGCACCGGTGGAAGTTAAAGAATTTCAATATTCATATTCTGACGGGGAAGAATTATTTTTTGTTGACCCCAGAACTTATGAGCAGGTTACTTTAAAAAAAGAAATCGTGGGTGATTTTTTCCCATTGATGAAAGAACAGGACGCCTACCAGCTTTACATGCTGGACGGACAGACCATTGCTCTGCGGCCACCTTTAAAAGTTAGACTTAAAGTCGTTAAAGCTGAACCGGGAGCCAAAGGCAATACCGTCACGGGGGCAACCAAAGAGGTTGAACTGGAAACAGGATATAAAGTCTTGGTGCCTTTATTTATCAAAGAAGGCGATATCGTTTCCGTCAATGTTGAATCAGGAAAATATACCGAAAGAGTGACTGAATAATTTTCGAATTTTCAAATTATCCAATTATTAGTCACAGCTTAAATATGGCGTATTTGGCGATTAGACCGCCAAAGATGGTGGCGGTAAAAACGAGGCCAAAAGGGGAGGCCTTACGAAGCTAAATATTTTCAAATAATCTCCCAGAAGAGGATATACACTGATTATAAGTTGATGTTCTTGTCATACCTCCTGGTCCAGGCATATCCCCTATCGTTATCGTTCCCCTGGTTCGAAATTAGCTGATTTATCTAAACAATATTTAAGACGTATCAAATAGGAACAGGCAATTACCAGTGTCAAAACTAAAAAGTATAAAATTACTTTTAGTATTTTTTCATCAATAATTAATCATAACCTAAATATCGCGTATTTGGCAATCAAAGAACCAAAAACAGTTGCCGTTAAGGACATAACGGTAATTAAAGTATTAATTGAAGGGCCGGCGGTGTCTTTAAAAGGATCCCCGACCGTATCCCCGACAATTGCCGCTTTATGAGCTTCCGAGCCTTTTCCGCCAAAAGCGCCGTCTTCAATAAATTTTTTGGCATTGTCCCACAATCCGCTGGAGTTGACCATAAATATGGCAAAAATTATCCCCGTAACAATTGATCCGGCTAAAAATCCGCCCAGACTGTTCGGTCCCAAAACAAAACCAACAAAGAGAGGCACCAGAACACTAAGCGACCCCGGAACAATCAATGATTTTAAAGCTCCTTTTGAGGCAATATCAACACATTTATTGCTATCCGGCTTAACTTTGCCCTCAAGGATCCCTGGAATTTCCCGGAATTGTCTTCTGATCTCACTTACCATCACCTTGGCATTTTTGCTGACCGACAAAATTAACATGGCGGAAAAAAGCGGAGGCATCATCGCTCCTAAAAACAGACCAACCACCACCCCGGGGTTGCGCAAGTCCAATATCGCCACACCGGTTATCTGCACGTAAGCGGAAAACAAAGCCAAAACTGTCAGAGCCGCCGCCCCGATGGCAAAACCCTTGGTTATCGCTTTAGCGGTATTCCCGGCGGCATCAAGCCGATCACAAACCGCAATTGTTTCTTTACTTTCTTTAGCCGCCTGCGCACAACCCTTGGCGTTATCCACAATCGGACCG
>Ga0100388_10001935_pt1 | contig 18031 bp, 19 predicted proteins | sample CryGeymeta201512_FD_81536 | JGI IMG/M metagenome (GOLD analysis project Ga0100388, IMG submission 81536) | Groundwater microbial communities from Crystal Geyser aquifers in Utah, USA - Crystal Geyser metaG 2015-12 | ecosystem: Environmental > Aquatic > Deep subsurface > Groundwater | place... | reverse complement strand
CAGTTATGCCAAAAATTTTTAAGAAAACCGGGGAACCAATTTTTGAGGCAATATATACACCGCTCACCGCTAAATTAAAAATAATTGAACTTCCTACAAAAAGAAGGTCGTGGAGTTTATATAAATAATTTGGTTTAGATTTAACTTCTTTTTCTTTGTCCATTTTATTCCTTTATTTTTTAACCTGCCTCTCTAAATATTTTTCGCCGCGATTCATCGAGAATCTTCCCTTGTCCTATTCTATCTTTTCCATATTCTTTGTTTTTAAAAACAGGGCTAAAATTGCTAATAAAAATAATGGTAGATGTAAAACTCCCAACCACCAAAATTCTCTACTTAGAATAAACCAGTTAATCATATTCATGCCGCCAAATAACAACCCCACAAAACGAGTAATTCTGAAAGTAACTACATTCACCCTTGGATAAGCTGCGATTAATAAAAAAAGCAATATTGGAGTTACCATACAATAAGTCAACATGGCCCCATTAGTGAATAATGAAATAATTGAAAAATCCGGATTGGCAGCATTATCCATTGGAAACCAATAGGACAAAAAAACTACAGGGACTAAAATCCATTTCCATTGAAAATCTCTTGGTTTTGGGTAAACATTCTCGGGTGATAAAACTTCCCATAACCATGAAATTACCACTACCAATTGAAGGATACAGTTACCTGTTAATAAAACAAATCCATAATCATTGGTAAATGCACTATTTTGAAATAAAGAGACCGCTAACAGGAGAACAGATGTGAAAAAAGCAAATATTCGATTAATCCAAATATGGCTAAGAAATATTCCCAATACCATTATCAACATTAATATTTTAAGCGCTGGAAAGATTATCGGATATGAATAAATAATCGGATTTTTCAAAACTTCTACGATTACTTTGGGAATTTCTGTGGTTGGATATTTTATAGCAGAATATGAAGGTAAGAAAAATAAAAATCCCAAGATTAAATAAAGCCACCATTTACTAGTCAAGGATTCAAGCTTGGTTTTAAAATCAATTAAGTTAATCATTATTCCACCTAATATTCATTTATAAATACTCCTTAATTTATTATACTATTTATTTTATTTAATTCGCTCGGTTAGGCGGCAAATTATTATGTAAAAAAGATGAAGATTAAGGCTTAAGAAGTCTCACCGTGGAGGACCCACCCCAACTCCTGGTGCAAAGTCTATTGCCTGGACGGTGCGCATCCAAGCGAGCCCGCCCCAAGTCTCGATGCCACCACCCAGTCGGCACAAGGTCACTTTTTACATGTTTTACATATTTTACATATTGACCAAGACACCATAAGGAATTGTTATCATACCGGTCATTACTTACCTCATTGGTTGTTTCGAGTTGGATAAGAAATTTGGTAATAAAATCTTCAAGTGTTTTTCCTGTTTCTCCTTGATAAGCTTGCGTCTGTAGTGTTCGTAAGTAATCACGAGGAGAAGAGCCTATTTCTAATTGTCTTCTGCCTCCTAATGTCTTTCCTCGGCCTTGTTGAGGCATCATGGGTAAACTTTCAACTAATCCCACAGACCAGCCTGGAACGGCACAAATACGTCCATCATTGACTACTTCTAATTTGGTCTGTCCCCGATGATTGCTGGAATATTCTTGAGGAAAATACACCAGCTCGTCTGTATCTAGTGCCTGTCTTAAGGTATCCCATATCCAGACCTGTTTTTCGGTATTGACACGAACAGGTATTAAAGGATCAGAAGGAGAAGGTCTGGTTTGATAAATTTTACCTTCTGCTGCGTGTTTAAGAATAGCTGCTTTCATTCGGTCAATAAAAAGGGGTGTTGGCATTGCCATGGGTGTTAATTCTAAACGATCAAACCCTTGTGGAACTTTTCTGCCTACCAACTTTCTATTATGAGCAAATAGTTCTACAACCTGTTCTTGGGTTGGTACAGGATATTCTCTTCCATCTATTCCAATCACCCCTAGCTTACCTGATTTCGGAAGAAGCGTGAGAATGCCGGTGCGGTTTAAGGTGGTAACGCAACGGACATATTCTCTTTCCACAGGAAATAACTGTTCTGATTGAGTTTTTTTCTTTGGCATAATTTATTTCATTAATTCATCAAGGCTAATTCCCAAACCTTTAGTAATCTTCATAACCGTTTGGATGTTGGGTTTAGTATTGTTTTAAAACCCTTTATAAATATACTAACAAATTTTATGAAATCAATCAAATTAAAAAATGAGGGAAGCCTGCTTTTAGCCCAAAATGAAGTTCAAGCCGATATTTTTTTCAGGTTCTTTGGCAGCAAATTCTTAAATTCTAGAAAAAATTAATAAATTTCACTTAACGTTTGCCGATATCTGACATTTGGCGTGCGGCGTATAGCCGCTTGGCGCGTTTTTTGCATAACAACGTGAAGCAAAAATCGTGATAAAGCCAAATGTGCCGAAGGCCGAGCACCGCAGCCATCGCATAGATGGTGAGTAGCGGAGCAGATATCGGCTGTTATATAAAGTTGCGCGCATCGTTTATAAATGATATTTCAATTGCTAATTGCTGGTGATTTTTTTACAAATTCTTTAGAAGTAACTTGATCTAATAAAAATTTTGCAACGCTTGCTCTTGAAACTTGTGTTTTAATTTTTCCATAACCATAATAACCAGTCTTAATTGGGGAAATTGCATTGTTATTGAGTAGACCAATTCTAACCAATGTCCAATCAAAATTAGAATTGCGGATAATATCAGATATCTTTTTGATTTCATCGTAGGACTTTCTGAAAAATAATTTAATAATTTTTACAAATAGATTATAACTAAAATCAGATTTATCACAACTATCCTTCACGCTTCCTGTTGAGATAGAGATTATTCTATTTTTATTAGCACCCTTCATTGCCTCAATGATATTTTTCATGCCATTACTAAGTGAAGCATCATTCACTTTTCCAGTAGGACCCAATAATGAAAGAACCACATCCGAATCATTAATTACCTTGGCTATTATATTTTTATCATTTAGTTCCCCTTGAACAATTATTAAATTATCATTTTTTAATTCAGATAATTTTTGTGGTTTACGTGCATATGCTGTTACGAAAAAACCAAGATTGAGAACTTGTTTAATTAGTTCTTTTCCGGTTGTTCCTGTTGATCCAAAAATTGCTATTTTCATATTTTTTCCTTTTGATTAAAAAATCTATGCGCGCAATTTCATATAACATCAGGGATAAAAGAAGTTTTTCTGGAATGAAGTGTAAGAAAAATTTGGGAAAATTGCGAGCAGAGCAATTTCCCTTTTATCCCTTGTTATACGGGGGTCAAAATCTTTGATTTTGAAGCGCAGCGTGTGACGCAAGACTCGGACCTATTTAAAATATTCTGTAGGGAATTTTAGCCATCCCTTTAGAACAAAAATTACAACAACTCCTGTATAAACTATCGAAATCAAAATATCTTTAATTAATTTTTTTCGTGTATATTTGCTCTTTTCTTTGGAAATGACATCTTTCACTCCATGATGCATCATTATAAATCCAATGACATTTGTTATCCAGTAACCTAATATCATTGCAGGGAGAAATAGCTTTTTAGAAAAGAATCTAAATGGCAAAGCAAACACATATGCTAATGGGATATTAACAAATAAATCATTCCACCATGAAACTGGTGAAAGAATATAACCTACGATTGCTAAAATTCCCCCTTTGATTTTACGTTTCATATTTATTAATCTTTTTGTCCGAGTCTGAGTAATATTTCGTATAACTCGTTTTTAGACGAATTGAATGTATAATATCGACCTTTTTGTTGCATATTATACGAACTTGATAAAATTATCAGTGAAATTGCTAATGCTCATTTACTGATTTTATTTTATCAATCCTTATAAAATTATGCAACAAAAATATTTAGAACAAACAAAGCAGGAATTAAGATTTAAGACACAGCTTCGCGACGCATTTATTAGAAAATGGTGTTGATGTCAGGTATGTGCAAGAATTTTTAGGGCATCAGAATATCAGAACAACCCAAATTTATACTCAAGTAACAAATCCAAAACTTAAAAACATTAAAAGTCCACTATGATTAAGAGAATGAGGGAAGCCCGCTTCTGGCCCAAAATAAAGTTCGAGCCGACATTTTTTCAGCTTCTTTGGCAGTTTTTAGAAAACATAAACAATGGATGAATACTGGCGAGTAATAGTGAAAAATGACTTATTTCCAACTGGTGGTGTATGTTCAAAAAAAATAGAACTGACTTTACTTGCGATTGGCACGGCAGGTGAAATTCCCCCCCCCGAATTTTCTATTCTCTTTCCGACCGTCTCACCTTGAAGAAGAAGCAAAAAGGACAATTTCAAGTTTTTTCGTCTTGCTAATCGGGACTAACAAAATCATATATGATTTTGTTCTTTGGTGGCAAATTCTTTTTATTATTTAACTCGAAACGGCCTTTTATCTCTTTTACAAATAATTCGGGTAAATATCTCTACCAGATAGAAAGGCGGTAGATACACCACCTCCAGGCGTAGTCCATTGACCAATTAAGTAAAAATTCTTTAGTCCGGGCAATTCTTTTTTTATGGATTCTGGAATTAAGCTCGGTAGCCAATTCCAGCCCTGTGTACTTCCCATCCAGTTATTTGTATGTCTATGAAATGTGGCTGGAGTAGCAACATTAATTACCTCTATATTGTTAACGATATTTCCAAAGCGCTTATCAAGTATTTTAATTATCTCTTGAGTAAGGCGATCTTTTTCCTGGTTATATCCTTCTATATTGCTTTTCCTTAAACTATCCCAGTATTGGTAATTGTCCGTTTTCAACATAACTCTCATACATGTTTTTCCTTCGGGAGCCAAAGTAGGATCAAAGTTATAAATGGTTATGGGAATGCTATTAAGTTTTGATTTTTTATCTATGGTTAATTCTTTATCTAAATGCAATTCAATGGATGTTGGCTCATTTTTAAAAGTTCTGGATATTCCCAGCGAAACAAGCACCATGGAAGGCCATCTGGGATGTTCATCATACAATTTCTTTATTTTATTATCCATATATTTTTCTTCCAGCATTTTAAAAATCGTGTAATAACCATCAGCAGCAGATATTACAATATCTGCATCGTTATGAATTTCACCATTTTCCAGAGTTATACCTATGACCTGATTATTTTTTGTGTTAATTTTGGTTACTTTTGATTTATAGCGAATTCTCCCCTCTAATCCTAAATATTTTTTTTCCAGTAAACGAGCGAATGGAAGCGAACCACCAATTGGATATCCAGAATTTTTATTATGAAGATTACCTAGACTTATAAAAAGGAAAAGGGCTGGATAACGAGAGAAAAAATCCATATTTAAAGCGTATTTCAATTTTTCACTCTTACATTTTTTGGTCATTTCTTCAATGGATTTACTTCATTTCATTAAGTAATACAATACAGGGGCAACTTTAAATTGATTTAAATAATAATCAAGAGGATTCCATAACTCCAGAGGTTTCGATGGCATCAAATCGAAATTTGCTAATTTTTTTATTCCTTTAATAAAAGAGTGAATAAAACCTCTATCTTCTGGGGCGATTGCTATTAATTCATTTCTTAATTTTTCTGGATCGGTATAAATAGTGGCTATTTTCCCATTTTCATCTTCAATTGTACCTACCAAATGCATCATGATAAAAAATTTTTAGCTGATCTATATTAATTAATTCATTCCAATAATGATATAGCTTAAATTTTGGATTTAATCCACCTATTGAATGTATGCATCCGTCAAATAAATAATCTTTTCTTTTCCAGGCAGTACATAAACCTCCTGGAGTATCGTGTAATTCAAATATCTCGGTCTTGTAGCCATTCATTTGTAAATAACTCCCCGCACTTAAACCAGATATTCCTGAACCAATAATTATTACTTTTTTAGGCATACTATTTATTTTATTACCTCCTCAATATTTACACCTAACGCCTCGTGGATGGCCTCTTCCGGGCACCATCCATAACAGGCGTAGCAATTCTCGCAGTGATGTTACCAAACAGGTCTGTTTTCAACCATTTTAATATTATTTACCGGACAAATCCTGGTACAGATTCCACAGCCATTGCATTTTTCGTCATATTGGAAGCTTCTATCCACCAAAGGTATGAGTTCATTAAAGGGTAAAAGCGATGAATTGGAAAGCCTTTTATATCTACCTAAGAATACAGGCTTTATAATTAGAAGAAGTGGAGCAAAAAGTAATTTGATCAATATACCGCGTGTTTCTAATTTGCCTTTTTTTCGGGTATTAACAATTTCATAAATAACTTCAAGCTTTTTCTTTCAGTTATTGAACATCTTATACTGTTTTTCTTTAGTAAGAATTTTGTTACTCATCGTTACCGTAAATCCTGCGGCCAGTTTAGCACCGCGAGATTGAATAAGTTTACTTAAATTTTCAATGGTCTCACCTGACATGTACCCAGAGGTACAGACTGCAAATAGGTACTTTGAACCGATGTTTTCCAATTTCCTGATAAATCTCCCGATGATCAGCGGAATACCGCAGTCATTAGTTGCATAATAAACCGGGAACACGATCCCGATCACCTCGGCATTGGTTTTTAGGCTTTCTTGATCCATCACCGAAGGTATGGAGATCAGTTTCCCATTCATTTTTTCCGCGATATTCCTTGCCGTAACTAATGAATTCCCGGTGCCTGAAAAATAGTAAATTTCCGTACTCATAACCTACTTCCTCTTTTCGGACCGGCCTGCCTGCCTGCCTGACGGTAGGTAGGCAGGCAGATTGGACGATTTCAAGTTTTTCGTTCCGCTTTTAGCGGAACTCCGAGCTTCGCTCGGTTTGACGGCAAATTCTTTTTTTATTTTAATTTATCCAAATACTTATGTCTATTTTTTCGCCTACTGTTTGCTAAAAATAACTTGCACTGATTGCAATTCCCACAGAAGTCAAAGACAAATGTTTCAACGCTGTTTTTTCCCATAAATCTATTAACTCTTTCCCAATGTCCGTTTCTTCTGCAATCTTTTTCTTTACTTCATCATTGTTTTTGATATGGCTTTCATAAATGGACACTAATTTTTTTATAGTTTCTTCATCTATTTTCTTTTCCTTCAAATAATTTTCGAGCTCTGTCTTATTTTTAAATAAGATAAAATATTTATCTTCTTTTGTATCTAAGGCAACAATTCCCTTTTTAATTTCGTCCGATAAAGTTAAACTATCAACTTGGTCTTTCTCAACCAAGTTAAAAAATAAAAAGAATATTGTTGCTTGTGAATATTTATCAAGTCCCGACTGCTGATTCCTATGCTTCCACATCCCGCATATTCGATATGCTGAAATTCAGCATTTGTATTTTTGAAATCCAAGAAAGGCTTTATGTGAGTATTTAAATAATTTTTAAAAGTATCCCAAGAGACAATACCGCTATAAGAGGTATATTTTAATAAATAACAAAGAGTAATAATTTTCAACTGATCTATTGTTAGTTTATTGATTGTAGAGATTGCCTCGTTATAAACAATGTTTTTCAATTCTTCTTTTCCAGTTTTGTCATTTTTAATTCTGCTCACGACTAGATTTGCGAGGAGATTCCTTAATTCATCATTTTGTTTCCTCCCGCTAATTTTTGCTGCTTCAATAAGAGTTAGCTGGCTATCGGGTTCTCTAAGTTTTGCGATTTCTTCTTCTGGAAGATCTTTAATTTTATCGGTGAGCAAATTTTTAAATTCATTGACCCGCACATTATAAATAGCCTTAGCCTCGTTTTCAAAAGCAATAAGTTTTTGACCAACTACTGACACAATCAAATCTTTTGCTTCGGAGTATGTCAATCTTTGTTGAATATTTACTTGTCCAATTTGAGCCTTGACTTCTTCGGCCTTATTCTCTATTTTTAAAGACGTAGAATTAATCTTTTCAAAGTCAAAAGTTATTTTCAATTTCTCGATTACATTTTTAATCCAACTAGTTTCGATAATTAAATCCTCTTCAAAATTTTATACATTTTCTTTTCAAGCAATTTCAGATCACCATTTTTATTTTTCCATATTTCCTTAAAGTCTTTATCCCTCATGGTTCTAACATGATTGAGATAAACAGAGGCATAATGTCCGTTAATTTTGTTGATCATAGAGTTACTTCGTTTAATGTCGTTTTTTTCTTCAAGACTATAAACAAATTTATCTATATCTAAAATTCTTACCTCAAAACCGTCGGTTTTAATAAATTTGAAATATCGGTGAGTGTCAATAAATACTTTGGGTGAAATGAACACGGAATATGACTTAATACCATTTTTAATATATTCTTCAAGATGCCTTTGTACAGAAAACGACTCCCTAATATGCTGTTGCGTACCTGTAAGCAAAGTAACTTCTACCAAAACCGTATCTTTATTTTCCAAACATTCGATATCAGGGTTTCCACCTGATGCAAAACTTGTAGGTAAACCTTCGTCATCTGAAATAAAATTAGGCTTTACTATTACATTTGGCAATTTTTTGAGAATAGCTAAGGAAGTCAAAAACTCTAAACGCAAAGGTTGTTCTATTACTTTTAAGATGTCATCTCCGGAAGATTTTTTTTGTGCCAAATTAAGCATTTCAGTTTTAATAGTTTCCCATTCATAATGTTTTACCCATTTTTCTAATTCCTTGTCTGTGATTCTAACAGGCGCCCTATAGACTGAAAGCGTTGCAATCAGATTATTATCAATTGTTCCGATATACTCAAAAAAACGTTTTTCAGAAGTAAAATTTGGGTAAGAAATATAATTTTTCAAAATATAATCTACTGTTGCTATTTCTTTTGTGTTGATGTCAATAAAACGACCACCGCCACGCAAGGAAATTAAACCTGTCAAACGCATTTTGCGAATAAAATCATCCGGATAGTCGCCTAAAATTGAATTATCGTCACGTTTGGTTTCATTTAATGAACCGTAACAAAGCTCTAAAATCGTTTCATTACTTGGCGAATATCCATATTTTTTTCGCAATTTTTTGATTTCTTGATACAGACTTTCTGCATCGTCATTTTTCCAACACAACAGTAAAGGGATTTCTAATTTTGAAATACCTGTACCGTTAAAAGCTTGGTCTTTATTTAAAAGTTGGATTGTCTGAATAAGTAGAATTAAAGGTACATTTTTATTTAAAACTCTACGAAATGGATTGTGGCGTTGATATTTAGCAAAAGCATTAGCAAAAACCATTAGTTCGTTTTCGGGTTTTTCTTTGTCCAGCAACATTTTTCCGCTTTCCGAAAACTTTATTTTCTCGTTTTGCCAATACCATACAAAACCTAACTCTTTGGCTATTTTGAACCAAGTATCAAACCTTGATGCCCAACCCCTGTCAAAACCTGCTTCTTTGTGACTTTGCGGATTGTCAGCAAGTACACGTTCGGATTCTGCTTCGCTTAATTCTATTTCATTTTCCCATTTATCTTTTACGTTTTGCGAAACTTTCATAGGTTGATATAAACCTTTTTGAGTGAGGGTTTTAGCGACCTTCCCAACAATCTCATTCGTCAAAATTTCGCCATCATATTCACTAAAAATGGTTAAGAAATCCTTTAATCGCTCAGGATTTCTAAGTGTCGTAGTAAACAACAACGGTTTGTATTCAGATTGACGTTTTTTCATAGTTTAATAATTAGTAATCAATACCTCTTTAATTTCCTTTTTACTATTATTATGATAACTAATATAATTGCTCTCTATCTTGTGTGTTTTGTATTTTTTCATCCATTTAATCAATAATTCATTTTTGCTTCCGTTATAATGGGTTACATTTGATAATGCAAATTTGACGCCTTTTTTATTTAATTTATCAATTAAGTCTAATAAATCAGATTCAGATTTCTCATCCCAAAATTTATTGTATTCGCTCGCAGTTATTAAATAAGGAGGGTCTAAATAAACAAAATCGTTTTTTGAATATTTTTTTTCAGAAAAAAACTTTCTAAAATCTTTTGAACTTAATGTCATTTTTTTATCGCGTACAAAACCAAAGTAATCATTTAAAGCATTAACAACATTTTTATTAAAATCAACATTCCCTACTGGCAGATTAAATTTGCCCCCGCCATTAAATCTCAACATTCTATTAAAACCATATATAAGCAAAATATACAAAATCAAGGGGTCATTTTTTCTATTATTATTGACACTCTCTCTCAGCTTTTCATATCCTTCTTTATTGAATCTAGCAAAATAAGTCTTTTTCCACTCTTTTTTTAGCGAATTTGGAATCATATCTTCCTTATACGACCTAGATAAATTATATTCGTGTATTATTTTTTCAGCATCTTTAAAAAATTTATTTGAATTGTTTGAGTTTTTAATTAAAAATTTGTGTATATTAATAAGGTTTTTATCTATATCATTTAAATAATATCTTTTTGCTTCAACATTTAAAAATATAGTGCCTCCGCCCACAAATGGTTCATAAAAATTAACTATTTCTTGCGGAAATAAATTAATTAATTGCTTCATTAACTTGTATTTATCTCCAACATAAAACAGTGGAGATCTTTTGATTTTATTATTCATAATTAACCTTAGTTACAAACAAATATTCTTTGTGGTTATTAAAATTTGTGTTTCCGGCATTGAAATGTCTATAACTTTTTTCAAAAATCTTAGTTCTTCCTTTTGTGTTCAAAATCTTTTCGATTTCTTGGAGTGTAATTTTATTTCTCGATGAATTACTTTTCGAATCGTAAGTATTATTATATGACACGACCAAATACTTAGCATTAATATCCTTTACCAATTCGGCAAACTTATTTTTAGCTTGGGTTTTACAATAATCACTCATATTTTCTGGCTCCGGCTTTAATGCTACTCCATATAATTTTGGCTTATCCCATTTAGTTAATGTCTCTAAAACATGGTAAAACCTGCTATATTGTCTAGAGTTATAAGGTGGATCAATGTATGCAATATCTACTTTTATTTTTTTTACTAAAATGTTGGTATCCTCTCTAAAAATAGAAACATTTTTGACGCTAATAGGATCAATCGGTTTCATAAAAAAATCATCTTTTAAAAAATCCTTTTTAAAATAAGCATCATAATGACCAACGGTATTAGCAATTTTATCAACAGCATACAGTAATGAAGCAATGAGTATGTGGTATTCTTTCTCAGTAAGATTATTTTTGTTTTCTTCTATGTTTTCTCTAATAAAGCCAATAATCTTTGATGAATTTTGACTAAAATATTTACCCCCAAAACACTTTGAAAAATAATTGTCTTCCAGATCTTCACCGTAAATATTGTTATAATTTTTGATAATATTATCAATTTTATTTTGATCCCACTCACCAATGCCAAAAAAAGCTTGATAAATTGTATAATTTGAATAAAGAAAGTCGTTCAGTATGATTTCTTTGAAATGTTTTGTAGCTATAGCTGACACAATTCCCGTTCCTGCAAAGACATCAGCAAAAGAGTTTCCTTCGCACTCTTTATTGATAATGGAAAAAATCCACTTTATTAGCTTATGCTTACTGCCAACATATCTACGATTCTGTAATTGGACATGATTTTTTTTTACTTGAGGAATATAAAAGTAATTTTCCTTGATTGTTTCCGCGCTTACCTCATAAGTTGGTTTTTTGATTTCTAATAGATTAAATAATGTTCCCTGTACGCTTTCAGCAACATAATCAACGGTTTGATCGTGACCCTTCAAAGTTTCATAAAAGCTATAATTTCCATTCCTTGCAGTAATAATAAAATCTATAACAGAGATTCCCATTATCTCGCCTGCCTGAACAATTCTTTCAATAATCGCACTATCTTTTTCGCTCGGAGTTGGATCTCCTGTTGGATGATTATGTACTAAAATGATACTTGCGGAATTTAACTCAACAGCTGGATAAAATATTTCTCTTGGGTGTAATAAACTTTTATCAAGTAATCCGATGCTAATTATTTCTTTTTTTATTAAAACATTTCTTGCATTCAGGTATAAACAAACAAGATATTCTTTTTTCTTATCCTGTAAATCATAAGTAAGAGATAAAACATCTTTTGAATTTTTAATAACAATATAAGTTGTGCGATTTTCTTCGTAAAATCTTTTTATTAAAGAAATTGCTGATACAACCTGCAACGCTTTTGCTTGCCCAATTCCTGAAATCTCCAACAGATCATCAATGCTTATATCCAAGAATTTTTTGCCAAATTTACTTATTATTTGTTGAGCAAGTTTTTGAACATTTTTTCCTTTAATCCCACTTCCAAGCAAAATAGCTAAAAGGTCACTTTTGGAAAGTGCGTCAGGTCCCTTTTTTATAAATCTTTCTCTTGGGCGATCTACCTTTGGGATATCTTTTAATTTTGACATATTTATTACTTGATTAAATCCTCAATTGAAACGCCTAATGACTTGGCTAATTTTGCCATGATAACACGGAGGGCTTTTTAATTACATTGCTCTCAATTTTGGTCAGGGTAGTGTATTTCACGCCAGACTTTTTAGCAAAATCCTCTTGGGATAATCTCTGCTTATTTCGATACTTCTTTATATTCTCGCCTATGTTGATTTCTGTTGCCATATTTTCAATTATTTGATAGTACGAAAGTGTTATGCTATTCTTTCAATATAATACTATCAGATTTTATGAATTCAATCAAATTAAAAATGAGGGAAGCCCGCTTCTGGCCAGCCCCGCAGTAGCGGGACAAAGATAAAAAAATCCAATTTGCGCTTAAAATCGGTTGGCGAGCCCTCGCAAAGGGCGAGTCAACAAAAACATTTCCCAACTGGCGGAGAGGGCGGGATTCGAACCCGCGAGACAGGGACTACCTGCCTACTCGATTTCGAGTCGAGCGCTTTCAACCAGACTGAGCCACCTCTCCTTTTAAATCATCGTCTTTCTTGAAAGAATCTTTGTAAAATTAATCGACATTCTTCTTCTAAAACACCGCTTACTACTTCTATTTGATGATTAAATCTCTTATCCTGCACAATATTGATAATGCTGCCTGCTGCTCCAGCCTTAGGGTCAGGAGTACCAAATATTAATCTTTTAATTCTGGCCTGAAGCATAGCATAGGCACACATGGGGCAAGGCTCCAAGGTTACATAAAGGTCTAAATCTTCTAAATGCCAACTTCCTAAATACCTGGCAGCCTCTTGCAGGGCTAAGATTTCAGCGTGAGCAGTAGGATCCTGTAATTCTTCTTTTCGATTATGAACTCGGGCAATTATTTTATTTTGGTAAACAACTACTGCTCCAATTGGTACTTCCTGGTGAGAATAAGCAATTTCAGCTTCTTTTAGAGCTTCTTGCATTAATTCGATATCTTTATCCTTATTTTTTAGCATATTTTAATGAAGACTTTCGGGAGAACTGGTGCGCCCGAAGGGACTCGAACCCTTAATCTACTGATCCGTAGTCAGTTGCTTTATCCAATTGAGCCACGGGCGCACTATAAAAATCTTAATCTTGATTCTATTATAATTTAAATCCTTAGTCAAATAAATAGTCGTTAGTAAATAGTGAATAGTCGTTAGTGTTTGGTTAGTTGGTTATAATGTATTATAGGCAATACGATTTTTATTAATTGAAATTTTAGTTTAATTTTGCTATATTTAGAAAGCGAATTGTTTAACTCTATTTAAGAAGAATAAATACAAGAGGATTATGCCTTAAATGACTAAAATTTTTGAAGACTTAAAAAATAAAAGAATCACTATAATGGGATTAGGATTAAATCAAGGAGGATTGGGAGTTACTCAGTTTTTAGTAAAAGCTGGTGCTCAAATTTTAGTTACTGATTTAAAAACTAAAGAAGAACTAAACCCTTCTTTGGAGAAATTAAAAGGCTTCAATATTAAATATGTCTTAGGCCGACACCGGGAAGAAGATTTTATTAACACTGACATGGTTATTCAAAATCCGGCAATTCCCCACCATTCTAAATATTTAAAGATAGCCCGAAGCCAAGGAATCCCCATAGAAACAGATTTGGGATTCTTCTTCCAACTTTGCCCCTCTAAAAAAATAATTGCCATTGCTGGAACTAAAGGTAAGAGCACGGTATCTTTTCTGATATACCATATTTTTAAAGAAGCCCAAAAAGAAGTAGCCTTAGCTGGTAATATCGGTATTTCTGTTTTAGATATTTTGGAAAAAATCACCCCTCAAACTTGGGTAATCTTAGAAATATCTACCTGGCAGATGGAAGGGATGAAGAAGCATAAATTTAGACCTCAAACTGCAGTTTTAACCAACATCCTACCTGACCATTTAGATCGCTATCCTAATTTTAAAGAATATGCTCAGGCAGAAAAACTAATCTTCCAACATCAAAGATCTAAGGATAACTTAGTAGTAAATTTTGACAATGAAGAGACTATCCAGGTTAAAGAAGAAACTAAATCACAGGTTTACTGGTTCAGCACTAAAGAAAAAATAGAACCAGGTAGTTATTTAGAAAAAGATAATTTGTTTTTTCAATCAGGAGAACATAAAATACCTTTTGCAAAAATTTCTAATCTTACTCTACCTGGAACACACCATCTGGAAAATATTTTAGCGGCCGGGACAGTAGGTTTCATTCATAAAATTCCAGCTGAAATTATTCTAAGGGCTATAAAAAATTTTCCTGGCCTTCCTTATAGATTAGAATTCATTAGGGAGTTCAAAGGAATAAAATTTTATAATGACAGTTGTTCTACTACTCCAGAGGCAACTTTGGCTGCTTTAGAATCTTTTCCTCAACAGTCTATTATTTTAATCTTGGGTGGTAAAGATAAAAAATTAGATTATGAAAAATTAGGGAAAGCCATCGGGAAAAATAAAGAAATTAAAAAGATTATCCTCTTGCAACACCCAGATTATGATGCCTCCCCAAAAATATTCTCTGCCTTAAAAAAATATTTTGATCCAGAAAAAATTATCCTTGCTTCAAACCTGAAAATAGGGGTGGAAGCTGCCCTGCAAAAAACCCAACCAAACGAGATTATTCTTCTCTCTCCTGCTGCCGCTAGTTTTGGAATGTTTAAAAATGAATTTGACCGGGGAGATCAATTTAATACCGCAGTAAAAAATCTCAAGCGGCAAAAACCATAATTAAGGTCTTTTAGGGAAAAAACTTTAAAAATAATAGAAAAATTAGAATAAATTTATCTTTGCCATTCCAAAAAAATAGAGCAAGGCAATGATCAAGGGCTGATGGATCAGGTAAATAAATAATGAATGTTTTCCTAAAAAACAGAAAATTTTTATCACTGAAAAAGAAGAAAAATTAGCCAGCTGAAATTTCCGAGAGTAATCTGGATAGAGCAAGTTACCAAAAAATATTCCGATCAAAACTAATCCAAACCAAGGTAAAAGCGGAAAATAGTCCACTGAATAAAATTGAGCTGGTCTAAACCCTAACCAGGATAACCAATAAAAATTAAAAACGAAACCCTTTAAATAGGCACCTAAAAATAGGCAAAATAATCCAATTAATAGGTTCCAATAGCGAAGTTTAAGAAAAGGATAAGCTAAAATAATGGAAATTCCGATCAGATGAAGTATGCCAAAAATAACAAAACCTTCTCGCAAAAAAACCCAGGTTACTAAAGTGATAATTAAACCCCAAGAGAACACTTTTAAACCTCTACGGAGATATTTTAAAAATAATCTCGCCTCTTTAGTATCGGAAGAAATATTTTTTGTCCGGGAGAAACTTATGCTAATAGATACTCCGACTAAAAAAATAAATATCGTGGCGGTTGCCCGAGCAAAATACATCCAAAAACCAGAATAGACATTGATATTGTAATGAGCAAAATAGTGCAGATTATAAAGTAAATGGTAAAGCACCATCATAATGATGGCAATTCCCCGCAGAAAATCTATTTCCCAAAAACGTTCTATCGAACTTTTTTTCATATTTTACCATCCGTTTATATTCATATTTTTTAACTAATTTATTATTTGATTAATTCTAAAGCAATCTCCACCATCTGGTTAAAAGTCTTCTGACGTTCTTCGGAAGTAGTTTCTTCTTTAGTCACCAAACTATCGGAAACTGTTAAAATAGAGAGGGCATTCACCTTAAATTTTGCTGCTAAAGTATATAATGCCGCTGTTTCCATTTCCACCGCTAAAATTCCATATTGAGCCCATATTTTCCAGGAATCAGGTTTATCTCTATAGAATGTATCTTCAGTTAACACACTTCCCACCTTTACTTTTATTTCTTTTTTTAAGGCAACATCATAAGCTTTTTTTAATAAGTGAAAATTGGCAGTGGGAGCGTAATCTACCCCATTAAAGCGTATTTTATTAATATTCGAATCTGTCGATGCACTCATGGCTAAAATAACATCTCTTATTTTTATATCCGGCTGCATCGAACCACAACTTCCGATGCGGATCAAATTTCCAACTTTATAACTGGAGATAAGTTCATTAACATATATGGAAATGGAGGGAATTCCTATGCCGGTGCCTTGAATGGAAACTTTTTCGCCTTTGTAAATTCCGGTATAACCATACATACCTCGCACCTCATTATAGCAGGTAGCTTTAGTAAGAAAGTTTTCAGCAATATATTTCGCTCTTAAAGGGTCTCCGGGAAGTAAAACTGTACTGGCAATATCTCCTTCTTTTGCTCCAATGTGTATACTCATTCCTATTATCACCTTCAATTATCTTTTATTTATTTATAGTACATATCCTAAGGTAAGCTAACCTTTGGATTAATAAAATTCAATTAATATATCATCTAAGAATTACTGCTTAAATTTAAAATAGACTTTTCAATATATTGTCGAAATTTTTTACTATTCATTTTATCGTGCCTGGCATCATAAGTAACATGATTTTTATTATAAAGGGAATTTTGAGCAAATATAACAAATGAACCTTTGAAATATCTGGAAATTTTTCTTGCACTTTTAGGTAACAGTATTCTATAACCATTTTTATCATATCCCAGATATCCTTTTTCCCATATTTCTTTTTCTACATAACGACCTGGTTCTATCTCGGTTAATTTTTCTTTAATCAAAGATAAATCAAGATTAGGAGTGAAGGGTTTTAATCCGCCAGTTTCTAATCGAAAGTAAGCCCAATCTATATGAGTGGGAAAATAATTGAATTCCAATACTTTGGGTTTAACAATCCTAACTGAATGTGGAGTTCTTAATTCAATACTTCCTTTCTCAAATGATTTTTCTACCTCTACTAGATCATGACCTCCCCCGACAGGGAATAAAGTATGAGCTAAACTGTTTATAGAACTTATCTTATTAAGAACAGAAATTATACTATCCATATCTTTCCATTTGCAATTGTTTGGGATAGCCATAGGAAATAATTCCCGAATAGTCTTCTCCCAAACAATTAAATTATCAGCTTTTAAATCACCTCTATCAGATAATTCCATATTTTACCTCCTCATAGATTTTTTAAAATATATCATTTTAATCTTAATTAAAAAATAAAAAATTTGCTAATGTCTTTCTAAAAAACTCTAGCAAATTTTAGATACTTTATTGTTAAGCTATTAAACCCAACACCCTCATTGCTTAACCTATTCAGGCAGAGATGAGGGTCATATATTTTAAAATCTAGCAATGGATATTCCCCCTTTATCCTTTTTAGTTTTATATTTCTCTCTAAGCTAATCCAGGATAGTTAATCTTAATCTAAATTTGGGGTAGTGTTTTTTATAAATTACTTCCGTAAAACTGGCGGAGAGAGAGGGATTCGAACCCTCGGAGCAGGCTTACACCCGCTCAATTGCTTAGCAGGCAACCACCTTCGACCACTCGGTCATCTCTCCGTTTAAAGTATAACATAATAATATTTTTCAGGCAAGGAAAATTAATAGTTAATTTTTATATTAAATTGACTTAAAAAACATAAAATTTATTAACTTGCGATAAATATTAGAATATAATAGAATATGCTAAACAAAATTATAATCTAGGGATAAAGGGGAACTAAAAAGTGAAAAAATATCAATATGATGTAATTGTGGTAGGAGCGGGACATGCTGGCTGTGAAGCGGCTTTG
>Ga0100388_10001929_pt1 | contig 18054 bp, 19 predicted proteins | sample CryGeymeta201512_FD_81536 | JGI IMG/M metagenome (GOLD analysis project Ga0100388, IMG submission 81536) | Groundwater microbial communities from Crystal Geyser aquifers in Utah, USA - Crystal Geyser metaG 2015-12 | ecosystem: Environmental > Aquatic > Deep subsurface > Groundwater | place... | reverse complement strand
TTTATAATCAAAGTGTTGAACTTAAAAAAAATAATTCTTGTCATTATTATAATTCTTGCGATTGTATTAATTTACAATTTTAATAATAAAAAAACCTCGTCAAAAATTACCTCTTCTTCTGACAATACTAATATTATCTCCGGAGAAATTGATGAGAGCCTGAGTAAAAAGGAAGCTGAGTGGCGAAGTATTTTAAATCCACTGCAGTACCATATTCTTCGCGATGCAGGAACAGAAATCCCATATACAGGATCTTTAAATAATGAAAAGCGAAGTGGAACATACTTCAGTGTGGGTTGCGATATCGCACTTTTTCGATCAGAACAAAAATATGATTCACGGACCGGATGGCCAAGTTTTTGGGCGCCAATTGATGAAAATGCTTTGGTTCTAGGACGCGAAAATGGGTTGGGAGACGCACGGATTGAGGTACTTGATAAATGTGGAAGTCACTTGGGTCATGTTTTTGACGATGGACCAGATCCGACAGGGAAGAGATACTGCATGAACTCTGTTGCATTATATTTTTTACCTGACAAAAAGTAACAAAATAGACTTGAAGATGAATTAATTAATTGAGAAGTATTATAATACCAATATGTCAATCAAACAAAATCGATCAAGGACGATTGAGATAATATACATAATATTTTTAGGAATAATTATTGCTGTTTTTGTCGGTCTTGGGATTTCGGCCTTTTATAATGAGCCAAAGTATCCAGAGATGCCTTCTACTTTGAAAGTTTATTCTGTCCCCGTTGAGTCTCCAAAAGACTACTCAATATCTGCAGATCTTGTAGATAAACAAGCAAAATATGATAAAGAAGTCGAAGATTATCAAAAAAATATCAATGACTACAATCGAAATGTTTCGATAATAGCTCTTATCGCCTCAATTATTGCACTTTCTGTTAGTTTGTTGCTTGCTCAAAAACTATTAGTGATAGCAGACGGAGTCCTTCTTGGAGGAGTCTTCACTCTTTTATATAGCGTTGTTCGAGTTTTTGGAAGTGGAGATGACAAAGTACGATTTTCGGTTGTAACAGTCGGACTTTGCGTCGCGCTCACTTTGGGATATATAAAATTTATAAGACAAGAAAAATAGCCATGTTGAGGTCGGTACTTCCAATTTTTGAGGACAGCCTGTATCTATATGTTAAGCATAAGTCTACCTAAATCATCATAGAAGTAGAGTATATTTGCTACAATATTCATATGTCGTCTCTACTGAAAAGTATACTGCTAACTTCTGTAAAAAAACTCACCTTTAATACTGAATCCGTAGGTTGGCACCTTTTAAAAGTATCAGCACGAGTAAAAAGCGAAAAACAACGAGGAAAAAATCAAACGGACGACGAAGAGCTAATAGTAACGATAGATGATAGAACATTTTCGAAACTTAATACAAAACAAGCACTTTACAACTCGCCCGCAGCATTTAATGGGGGCAAACTTCATAACAAAGAAAAAACAATATACTTCTTATTAAAACTGAACAAAGGAGAGCATTCAATCACGCTTGAACCACAGTACGGAGCAGAAGTTATGGAAGTGTCATATAAGCCCGTGCATGTTTCAGACGATCAAATAGAACTAACAATTAACAATCAAGCAGAAGACAGAGATAGAAAACCATGGATGACCTTTGTATTGGATGGAAATGATATAAAAAGCATTACTGCAAAGATAGATCTCCAGTGGAGATGGTTTGATGGAGATGACGTCCAAGTAGTTATTGATGGTAAGATTAAAAAAAATACCACCTCATTATTTCACAAAAACTGGATTTATTATGCACGTCCTATTATCGATATTGGCGGTCGGGCACAAACAGAGACATTTTCTATACCCTCTGACTCAGTCGGACTTCATTATGTTGAGTTTTTAGCTGATAGGATGCCAATTTTAAAAACGGTAAAGTTATTAATGGACGAAAAGCAAGTACCAGATATAAAAGAATACAATCTTGGACTAGCTGGAGAAAATTACAATCGCTTCAATCCCGAACTCATTAATAAAGTTTCTTTTTGGAACAGCCACTTTTTACAAGGGCAATATCCTCCTCCTCCTCAAGCACTAGATCCCAATCTCATCAAAGCAATTATGTATGTTGAAAGCGAAATGGGATTTGGGATTAATTCTACTGGACATCCAGCATATCCTGACGTAATGCAAATAGGTGATGAAGATAATCCAGCAATACACACTCTTAATAATGATGGATGGATAGATCCAAACACAAAAAGTGTAGCAAAAGAATATATATGGACAGTGAATGGACCACAAGTTATGGATTACAAAGGAGAAGCAAATGTAGATACAGTCGAAAACAGCATTCACTGGAGTGTCCGATGGTTATATCATAAAGCAGAAATTATTCAAGATGATGGTGCTCGAGGATGGCGATCATGGAAGGATGCAGTCGCACGTTACAATGGTGGTGGCGACTTTGAATATATACAAAAAGTCTACAATGTTTATGAGAAAGGAATTGGGCGCAACAGTATCAAGCTTTGGTCAATCGTATTGTTATTATTATCATTTCCGATGTTTTTATCAATGTTTGTGCTGTTTTATTATCAAAATAGATTTTTTGTTACAATAGATCTCATTCCTGAATCAAAATTAATATATTCACAGGATTATAGATTTGTTATTCATGCTCTCGATGGAGTTAGGCTACGATCGTTTGAAATTGGGCAATATGCTGGTCATGGTGGAAATATAGATATATTTGGCAAGAATGACATGCCGGAGATAGAAAAAATCGGCAAACAACCACACGTAGATAGTGAAATATTAGTATTATCAGGCAAAAATAATGGATTACAAAACGTTGTTATGCTTATAGAATATTCTAAAGGGAAATTTAAGCACATAACGAATATGAGTGAGAATCGTGGCATATCAAAAACATTTCATGGCGACAATATTTTTGTAGCCAATAGAGATGCTGATTCAGAACCTGAAGTGATAGAGGAGTATTTTATTCCTTATTCAAATGCTCCTGATGAGTGGTGGGTAAGCTATTTTGATTTTGATAAAGAAATTGAACAATACAAGTTAACCCATATAGATCGCGTCAGATCATGACTAACTGACGGATTTATGGGGTGAGAATGTTATTTTTTGTTAATGTATGAAACAAATAGATAAAATCATTTGGATTATTTTTTCGATAATTATTTTTACAGTAGGGATCAATATTATTGGTAACATCTTTGATGTTGCATTGCTTCAAGTAGATACTTATAAAAACTTCCTTATGCTTTTGCCAGTCTTACTTCTAGTTATCCATGCGGCAAGAACGTTAAACATTTACCGTGCAACATTGCTGATATTTATTGCGAGCTTCACGGGATTTGTATTTGAATTTTATGGCCTAAAGTATGGGACTTTGTTTGGTGGTCATTATATTTATGCCGTAGAGACGCTGAAATTTATGACAGTACCGATCAATGTAATACTGTATTGGGCTGTCTTTATTTATACGGGATATGTCGTTACTAATTCTTTTTTATATAACTTAGGTAAGAACAAACCATCATTAAAAAATAAAAATCTTAAATTATTACCACTATTGATCGTCGTTGATGCGCTGATAGTCGTCGCTATCGATTTATTTATGGATCCGGTGCAAGTTGCACAGGGAAACTGGTCATGGCCCAATGGCGGCCCATACTTTGGTATACCCATAGGTAATTTTGTCGGGTGGATTGTGATTACTATAATCTCAACAGGAATAGTTCGTAGCTACGAATATTTTCATCCTACAATAAGCAATGCTCATAAAAGCTTATTAATGATTCCAGTACTTGGGTATGGGCTACTTTATTTGACTTTTTTCTCTCAGGCAATAGATCTAGATTTGATCAGTGTTGCTTTGTTAGGAACGGTCACTATGCTGCCAATTTTTGTGGGTAGTCTGTATACATATGTTAAGCGTAGATATATTTAAATTACCATGATCACTCTTAAAACTCTTCAAATCCATGGATGAATGCTATTGTGCTGGCGGTTGTGGGAGAAATATATTGTTAGATAACAGCAGGATATGTATTGACAAAAGATGTACATTTTTGATATCATATATTTATGTTGAAGACCGAGTTTAGTGAAGAGAAAAATGCTTTTCTCAAACTAACTCGAGGTATTAATTTCGAAGATATATTAAATGCGATAGATAAAGGAGGTCTACTTGATGATATTCAAAATCCAAGTAAAAACCATCCAAATCAAAAAGCATTCCTTGTAAAAATTAAAAACTATGTATATTTCGTACCATATGTCCAAGATAAGAAAGGTTTAATATTTTTGAAGACATTATATCCAAGTAGGTTATTCACTAAAAGTTATTTAAAAAAGTATGACAAAAAGAACTATAAAAAATAAACAATTTGATCCATTCAAAAATCTCGTTCTCGACGAATATGAACAAGAATTGGAAACATCTATTGAGAAAGGCGAATGGAAACAAGTTCCCAATTCTGAAAAACGTAAAAAAGAACTTGAACAGGCAGCACGAAATACCTTAGATCTTCGAAAGTCCAAACGAATAACATTCCGCATAAAACAAGGAGACCTTGCTAAATTTAAAGCACGGGCAGAACAAAGAAATATTCCATATCAAACGCTCCTTGGAGCACTAATACGAGATTATGTAGAAGGTGAATATAAAATTACTCTTTAGCTTTATGAATCTAAACGCAGTTGGAGTTGCATCTTCAAATTTATCAAAAACTCTAAAATTTTATAAACTCTTAGGATTTGAATTTGGAGAGCCAATGGGTGATCATTATGAATCTTCAATCACTTCTTCATCTGCAAAATTAATGATTGATTCAATAGAAACAGTTAAGGGTATTATTGGCGAAGAGCCAAAACCAGGAAATCATTCGATGTTTGCCATTCAGTATGATTCACCTGTTGAGGTTAATAAAATCGCAACTAAGATCCAAAAAGGTGGATTTACAATCTCCAAAAAACCATGGGATGCTTTTTGGGGACAACGTTATTGTATAGTCGAAGACCCTGACGGATACAAAATGGATTTGTATGCTCAGCTTGAAAAGTGTTAATCTATCCAATAATTATTATGTACTGGCTCATATTTACAATATTTGCGATTATTAGTCGTGCGACATATAGCATTTCATCAAAACTTTTGAGTCAGGATATCAAAGTTGCCGCCCAAAGTCATGCACTTCTATTGACTGGATCATCTGCGATTTTAGTGCTAATTTTTGGACCATTTTTTGGAGGAATTGATTTTTTATCAATATTCAAATATCCGATGATCATTGGCGCCGTAATGCTTTCGTGTAGTTTTGGAAATATTATTTTTTTTAACGGTCAAAAACTACTGGATGCAAGCATGACTCAAATCGCATTTTCATCAGTACTTATTTGGGGTGCAGTTTTATCATTATTTTTTTTGAATAGCACTTTCTCAATTTATCAAATATTTGGAATGTTATTACTACTTGCGGCAATAATCTTCACACAGTATGAAAGAAGAAAATTTTCATTTAATAAAGGGGTGATTATTATTATGACCGCAGCGATAGTATTTGCAATTTTTCAAGTAACAAGTGCCATTGCCTCCAGATACGTAAACACAGTTACATATTTATTTTATGCAAATTTGGCCACAGCCACTTTAGTCTTAGTATTGAATCCAAAAACATCGCTTAAAGATTTTAAAATAATTAAAAGAAATATTACGAACACAATATCAAAAACATTATTTGCCAGTCTTACAAGTATGATATATATGATTTTTTCATTTGCGGCTTATCGCCTCGCGCCAGACCGCGGAGTCGTGGTAGTTCTATTAACGTCACAAGTGATAATATCTGTCATATTTGGAGTCATCTTTTTGAAAGAAAGAAATAATATCCCAAAAAAAATTATTGCTGGCACGATCGCGTTTATTGCTGCAATTCTGATAAATCAATAAATTAGTTTTATTAGTAATAAGATATAATAATTATATTTGAAAGGAGGTGAATATGAATGAATGAAATGATAAAAAAATCGAATCCAATGATAGTTATTGGTATCGTCGTTGTCATGGTATTACTTATTGTCGGCTATTTCATGATGAACGGTAATGGCGAATCGATGGAAAATGAGGGAAAAACCGAGTCAGTTTCAGAGTTGATGATGGAAGAAGATCAGTCAATTACGAATGAAAACATGATGAATGAAAACCAGATAGAAGGAGTAACAACCATTGAGGTAAACGCTGGTTCTTTTTATTATGAACCAACAGTTATGAAGGCAAAAAAAGGTGACAAAATCAGACTTGTTTTCTATAGCATTGATATGATGCATGACTTTAATATAGACGAACTCGGTGTTAAAGTTCCAGTAACAAAAGCTGGGGTAACAAGCACTATTGAGTTTACAGCAGATACAGTTGGGACTTTTGAGTACTACTGTTCTGTAGGCAATCATAGGGCGCAGGGTCAGGTAGGAACTCTTATTATTGAGTAAATAAAGCTTTAAAAAATTTGCCTTCCTCACGTAATTTTCTTGGGGAAGGCGTTTTGTTTTTTTCTTTCAAATCATCTTTCCATCAGATAGAATATGCTGATGTCACTTCTTAAAAAAATATATTACTTCATGACCATAAGTACTATATTGTATATTTGTTTTTACCAGCTTGGGCTATCTAGTTTTGCAGACTGGGATGAAGCATGGTACGGAGAAATCGTAAAACAAATGCTCAGATCAAAAGAGTATGTCGTTCCATATTGGAACGGATCGGTTTTTTTTGATAAACCGCCACTTTACATGTGGATAAGCAGCATTGTGGCGCAATTTATCGGATTAAATGAATTTTCTATCAGATTCACCTCTGCTGTAGCTGGAGCTATTACGATCATTTTGGCTTTTCATTATTCGCTAAACAAGTGGGGAATAATTCCATCATTTTTGACTTTTGTGACTTTAAGCCTTAATAATATTTTTATATGGAGAGTTCGTTCTGGGAATTTAGACGCACTTTCAACACTTTTTATTTTTCTGGTTTATTTTGTAACTATCTCTCATTATAAATATCGTCATATATTTTTAGGTGTATTATTTTCTGCAATTTATCTAACAAAAGCATCACTTATGGGTCTTCCATTTGTGATTTTTTGTAGTTATGAAATTATTTATAGAAGTCGCGATATCAAAATTTATTGGAAAAGGTATCTTCAGATGGTGTTGATAATCGTGGTCTTCGTCGGTGGCTGGTTAACACTTTCGAGTTTGAAAGTTGGAATAAGTTTTGTGAAGTATTATCTTTTTGCCTCAGATCAAGGAGTTATGAAACTATCTCTAGAGTTTTTTAAATCAAATTATCTTTGGCATGTGTATTATTCATTGCAAAGAAGATTCTTTTTTGTTTTTTGCCTAGGAATAATATTTTTAATTCCAAAAATAAAACTAGGAAGCAATTTTTTACTATTAGTAAATGGATTGGCACTTATTCTATTCCTATCATTTACAGAGCGTGATAATAATTGGTATCTCCTTCCTTCAGTGCCATTTTGGTCACTCATAATAGGTTATGGCACTTTCAGATTTATTAATTTAATTCCAAAAATAAAATATTTTTTAATTATTACTGTTTTAATTCCAACGCTTTACGTTTCTCAAAAAACATATCGTGAAAATATTATCCCGATAATTCAAGCAAACTCCGGTTCTCAGCTAAAAGAAGCGGCGATATATATCTCAAAAAACAGCGATCCAAACGATGTTGTTGTTAGACTTGATCAGCTTTATCCTTCAACTATTTATTACTCAGATCGTGTAGTTTACAGCGCATATGATAATAAACCAAGAACTGGTGAGTGGCTGTTTTGGAGTCAAGATAAAGCTTATAATATGATTAATAATGGTAATATTCGCTGGGTAAGCGGGACTACTGAAGATGTTGAAAATTTTAAAACTAAGTATGAGGTTATTGGCGAAATAATTGTTGTAAATGAAAAAGAATCGATACTCAGAACAATTCCAAATATCGATAGATAATCAGATATATAAAAAGCAATATTATGAAAAAAGAGATGTTCACAGTAATAATCGGTTTATTTTTTGGTTTTTTTATTGGTTTAAATATTGTTGCTGAAAAGTCAGGAAAAGTCAATGCACTCAACATCATCAATGTAAAAAAATCTAATAATCAAGTAATAGGATTCCTACCATTTTGGCTCCTTGATCGAGCACGTGTGGATTATTCTTCATATCTGACCACTTTGACATATTTTTCACTGACCTTAGATGTTGATGGTTCAATACTGAAAAAAAGTAATCCCCGAGAGAGTGAGCCTGGATGGTATGCTCTAACTTCTGGCAAAGCTGATAAATTTTTGGGCAGGGCCAAAGAAAAAGATGTAAGACTTTCAATTGCAGTATTTATGGCAGGCGAGGACGGTATAGAAAAACTTCTTGAAAACCCAGAAGAAAACGCAAATAATTTGTTGAAAGATATTGCTCCGATAATGAAGAAATATGATTTTAGAGACTTGAATCTTGATATTGAAAGTGTCAATGAAGCATCTCCGGCTGCTCAGTTGAGATTTATCAAATTTACTAAAACATTGAAAACCGGCCTTGACGAAAGTGGTGTTGGCACGCTCTCCATTGACATAAGTCCAACGGCATTTATAAAGCCTTATCTGGTCGATCCAGCAGGCGTGGAGCCATATATTGATGAAATGATCATCATGGGCTACGATTATCATTGGCCGGGATCATCGGTTACTGGTCCAATTGCTCCCCTTGGTGGAGGAGATACAATTTCGGAGTTTGATACAATTACAGCTATTACGGCTGCCAAAAAAACCATTCCTTCACATAAATTAATCTTAGGAATACCCTTGTATGGTTATGAGTGGGAAACTTTGGATGATTTTCCTCGTGCTGCAACAATCAAAAGTACTGGAATTGTTGCAAGCGGAGAACGTATTGAGGAATTACTGAAAAAATGCGACAATTGCCAAATAGGTCTGGAAAAAGAGTCGGAAGAATCATACGTCATATATTTTGACGAAGAATCAAACACCTACCATCAGATTTTTTATCCAAATATATTATCAACTGAAAAAAAGATTAAATTAGTTAAAGAGGGAAAGCTTGATGGAATTGCTTTGTGGGCACTAGGCTATGAGGATACAACGATTCTTGAACCATTGAGGGACTACATTCTAAAGAATTAAACAATTAGCTACAATACATTATGTTCACGTACTGCATCGTCAAACATAAACACATCCCCTTTTGATAACGAAACAGTTTCTGTCGTGTAGTCTAGATTATTGTAAGCAATTTTTATTATGTCGCCAGAGATTACTTCGACTTTGACGATCTCGTCCATAGTGATTTTAATCTCAGTATTTTTTGGGCTAATTAGCAAATGTTCAACCTTTATGGCAAGTGGAGAAGATTGATTTTTAGAGATATAATTAATCATTCCTGAATTTTGTTCAATTACAATACTCCTTGGTAAAGTTTGAATTAATGAAATTTTACTATTTTCGTCAAGTTCAAATGCCAATCCTCCAATTGTTAAAGTAGCATAACTATTAGCCTTAGTCTCAATGCTCTCACCCTGCTGAATTTGTTGATTTAGCATTAATTCGGACGATTTAGATGATCTTGAAATCCAGATGACGTCTCCACTTAAACTTGTTACCTTGGCTTTGATCGTTGATGAAGGAGCTTTACCAAGATCTAAAATAATTTTGGGTGCAATAGGTATGCTTTTGGAATTTTTTGAAGGATTTTTTTTAAATTCTTCAGAAAATGATTTATACCCAATCACAATAGAGATTGTGATTAAAAAAGAGAGTATAAATAGAAAATAATATCGGATCATACAATATCAATTGTAACCCATGGTATACTTTTTCTTGAGATTATGACAAAAACAAATTCAATAATAGATCTTCACAAGGCTTTTAATACAAGTGAAGAGATAGTATTTAAACTGATCAGAAAAGCAACAGGCCAACGGCCAATTTATAGAAATAAAATAGAAAAAGGTTACGATAATGAGGTTTATGAAATAGAGACAATAGAGGGGTCATTTTTTGTAATCAAGATAAATCATACAGAAAAAAATTTGTTAATGACGGAACAATGGGCGATAGAACAAGTTCGTTCTGTTGGAGTTCCAGTGTCAAGAATATGTAACGTTGATAAATTTAACTACAAAGGAAAATCTCTTGAATATATGGTCCTTGAGATGCTGCCAGGTAAATCAATTGCTGACGTCAAGGAAACTTTGTCTGAAGAACAACTTAGTACAGCGTATCGAAATATTGGAAAAATTTTACGACTGATCCACTCAGTTAGTGTTGGGGGTTTCAGTATGCACCATGATGATGGAGGGTGGGATTATGATTCCTACGATCAATCAATAAATTCGGTAATTACTCAGATATCATCTAATAAAAATCTTTTTCAAAAAAATGGTTTTACTTCTGAAGAATTTGAGGAAATGGTTGGTCATATAGAACAATTAAGAGATAGATTTGACTGTAAACTTCCAGTACTTTGTCACGGAGATTTTCTTGAAGAGCACTTATTTATTGATGAGGAGATGAGCATAACCGGGGTTATTGATTTTGGAATGTGCCGTGGAGATCACCCGATTTTTGATTTTGCTAGGATGCACGCTGATTCACGTTTTAATAATATGGAAGATATTATTGAGGGTTACGGCGAGCACGATATGTTCCAAGATGATTTTAATAATAGATTATTTATTACGAGCTTGTCCGATCAAATGCAAACGCTTTTGATGTACGAAAGCCTGGGTTTAAAAAATGAAGTTAAAAGAGTTGCAGATAGACTATGTAAATTATTTAGGTCTAATCAATCTGAAGATGTTTTGCTTGGAGAAAACCCCGATGAAATTAGATCTCACCGGGGATAGTTTATGATGATTGAATTCACATTTATGGATTTATTTCATCATTGGTCCTCTAATTCTTCCTTGCTCTCCCATGTTTCCATGTACAAAAAAATCTGAAAGATTGATTCCTTGGGTATTTGCCCAAGCTTCGAGCTCATCACGTTCTGATTGTCGAGTTGATCTTTTCTCTTCAGGTGTCATTGCTTGAAACGACTCTCTATTTGCTTCATGCTTTTTTTCAAGCTCTTCGTGCTTTACTTCTATGGTGGTTTTTTGAGCTGAAGTTATAGAGCCATTGGAAACGGCTTCATTTAATTTTGTTTCGAACCGTTCTTCCATTTGAGAATGTCTTTCATCATGCATTTCTTCAAGTACTGCCGTTAGCTTTCCTTTATCAACTCCAAGTCGATTTGCAATTTTTGTTGCAAAATCATCTTGATTGCTGCCACCAAAGTAAGCATTTGCCGATATGGCACCAGCGGTAAGTATTCCCGCAGCAACAATAATTGCTATCGGAAGAGTTATTTTATTATTCATATATATTTCACCTCATTTCTTGATTGAAAATTAATAATATGAATACTTTACAACTTTAATCTGAAGAGGAGCTTAAAGCTATGAAATAAGTGGGATTCTGACAATAAGGGTTGTGCCAACGCCCAATTTACTATTGGCTGTAAGACTACCGTGATGCCTTTCAACAATCTCTTTTGCTATTGAAAGGCCGAGGCCAAAACCTATTGAATTCACTGCAGACCTTGCGTTGTCCGCCCTATAAAAACGATCAAATATACGACTTAAGTCCTTTTTATTAATTCCAAGCCCAGTATCAATAACTCGAATTTCTGCAAATTTTCCCATCTTTTTCAAAGTTATATTAATTGATGAATTATTTGAACTATATTTAATCGCATTATCAATAAGAATTACAAATAACTTAATCATGTCGTGATCATTGCCTTTAACGATAGCCATACTGATTTTTTTTATTATTTTGCATTCTTTTTCAGATGCAAGCACTTTAGTTCTATTTATTGCAGAGTTTAATGAAGATGATATGTCGATTTTAGTAAATAAATTACCGCTATTCGTTTTATATTCAACAAGAGTCAAGAGTGAAGTTGACAAATAAGAGAGAGTATCGACAGACTCAATGCTCTCTTTAATAATTTTTTTTGCCTCAGATAACTTAGATTTTTTTTTCCTTAAATAAACTTCAAAAGTAGTTTTGAGAGTTGTTAGGGGAGTTTTAAATTCATGAGACGCATCTGAGATAAATCTATTCTGATCATCAACCATTTCTTGAATAGGTTTTAGAGTTTTCCCAGCAAGTAGGTATCCAAATATTCCAGACATTAAAAGAATTATCAGATTAAGGGCAGCAAGAGAGATCAATGTTCGAGTTTTAACTTCTGAAATAAGTTCTTCATCATTTTCCATTTCCAAAATCCTTGGCATCTGACGTAACCCTCGTCCGGGAACTATTATTTGTTTAGAATCATTATCTAAGACTTCTTGAAAATGTCTACGTTGTTGAGCTGCGAATCTATTAACTTCATTCGTCGCAAAGCCATAAATTACCCCACTGAAAGTAATACTAACCAACATGATGATTAACAAATACCAGAAAGTTAATTTTATCCTTGCTTTATGAAACATGATTTTTACTAATTTATTATTATTCAATTGTATAACCGAAACCACGAACAGTTTTTATCAGTTGACGACCTTTAGTAAAATCCTTTTCAATTTTGTGTCTAATATTTCTAATGTTCACTTCGACTGTATTTGGCAGTACGTCGTCGTCAAAATTCCAGACATGATCAATTATCTGCTGTTTATTGATAATTGATCCTTTATTTCGAAGTAAGTACTCCAAAATCGCAAATTCTTTGCTTGAGAGAAAGATTGGTTTACCATCCCGTGAAACTTCAAATGATGTGGAATCAAGTATGAGATCATCAGCAATGTGCTTAGAATGTAGGGTTTGCCTTGGTCTTCTTGAAAGAGCTCTTATTCGGGATATTAATTCTTCAAATTCAAATGGCTTTGTCAAATAATCATCAGCTCCGCAATCAAGACCATCCACTATATCATTTGTGAGACTTTTTGCAGTCAGGAGAAGAATTGGCGTGTGAATATTTGCACTTCGAAGGCGAGTACAGATAGTGACACCGTCCATTTCAGGAAGCATCCAGTCGAGCACTATGACGTCATAATCCTCGGTTGAAGCCAAATCATAACCATCTGTGCCGATATATGCGACATCAACTGCAAATTTCTCTTGTTTTAACCCATCACATATTGCGTCAGCAATTTTTTTTTCATCTTCTACGATTAGTACTCTCATATTATCTATTATATCTCCCTGATTCTGAATATTTGCTGAAAGACGTAGGTATTTGTAATGTTAGTGTATAATGATTATTATTATGCTACTTGATAAATTCAGCGCAATTTGGGTTTCCCATACTTCAATTAGTGATTTTCAGCAGTGTCCGCGAGCTTATTTTTTAAAGCATGTTTATAAAGATCCAAAGTCCGGTCATAAAATAAAAGTTATGACTCCACCATTATCTCTTGGGCAGGTAGTTCACGAGGTGATAGATCAAATCTCAACCCTGCCAACACGGGATAGATTCAGCAAACTTTTAATGGATAGGTTTGATGCGCTCTGGGTAAAGGTTTCGGGAAAACAAGGAGGTTTTTATGATCGTGAAACTGAAGATAGATACAAAAGGCGTGGTCGTGAGATGATATCCCGAATTACCAAAAATTCTGGACCAATTTCCAGAAAAGCTGTCAAAATAAAGGAATCCCTTCCATATTATTGGTTGTCAGAAAGTGAGAATATAATTTTGTGTGGAAAGGTCGACTGGCTGGAGTACTTGTCAGAAAATGATAGCGTCCATATTATTGATTTTAAAACTGGTAAATCTAGCGAAAATCCTAAATCGTTACAACTTCCAATTTACTATCTTCTTGTAACAAATACTCAAGGCAGAAAGGTTTCAAAAGCGAGTTACTGGTATATCGCAAGGCAAGACGAATTGACAGAGCAGCAACTTCCAGATCCACAAATTGCGTACGAAGATGTTTTTGCATTAGCTCAACAAATTAAAATAGCAAGACAGCTCTCGAGGTTTAATTGCCCAGATGGTGGCTGCCAGAGTTGTGCTCCAATGGAGAGAGTAATAAATGGCGAAGGAGAATATGTAGGTATTGATGAATATAAAACAGATATTTATATCCTTCCTCCAGTCGCTGATAATGATGAAAATGAAAGTGAAATTTTGTGATTCGATTATTTATTATCAAAAATAAGTCTCATTTATAATTCTCGATTATTCGAGAAATTTCTTTTTTTATTTCACTTCGTGCCAATGTTAAACTCTGTTTTTCTGCCCTATTTTCCCATAGATAAGTAAACCTCAAAAGCCATAAATAAAAATAAAGTAGGACAATCGGAAAAATTAAATCAAACTCTTTTTCTTCTTTTGCGCTTAAACTTTGTTTGAATTTAATTAGAATATCATCCTGATATGATTTATCATTCCACGCGAAAACATAGCCAAAGCAAAAATCAAATGCAATATTATTTTGGCAAACATGTTCGAAGTCAATAAAATAGAGTTTTTTGGTTGACACTATAATGTTTGCTGGGTGAAGATCTGCATGAGTTGGGTATAGCGTTACGTGATCTAAAATTAAAGACTTACGAATTATAAATTCATAGGCTTCTTTTATGGCTTTATTATCTTTAATTTTTCGATAAGTCTGAATTTTATTATAAATCTGCTTGATTTTTCTTCGATAAGTTGCCCCAACCCATTTTTGAATTGATAAAGTGCCAACTTTTACAGACCTGAGGTCTTTTAGGTGATTGGCAAATTGTGACGTAGTAAACGATTTGCTCATCATGTTTTCACTGAACGAAAAGGTAGTGGAAAATGATCCGGATATTTTCCCATCTACTACCCGATACATATACCAATGAGGAGCTTTATCAAAATTTTTTGAGATAACTGTAGGAATAAAACTAACCCCTTCTTTGATAAATTTTTCTGAAACTTTTATTTCATTGATAAATGTTTTTCGATCTTTCAGATAAAGAACAAATTTGAGTGCAAATAAACTTTTTGAGCCATCTTTTCCTAAAAAGTTAATAAATCGACCAGACCAAAAATCTGCAGATAATGTTTTTTTTCTAGATTGTAAAATTTTGAATTTTGAGAATATTTCCTTTTGTTTGTTTAGAATGCGAGCTAAAGAATAATGGGCGATAGCTGTACGTTTTTTATTTATTCGGCCTTCGTGAACTGCGAGACGAATATAGCCGACAACTTTACGTTTATAAAGAGCTGAATTGAAAAAAAAATGTTTCAAAAATCCATCATCTCCGATTTTCATTTTTTGAAGACTTGTTTTCGTCGAAACTAACGCTCTCTTTTCATAGGTAAAAAAATTCCATAGAATTTCTGCTTTCAGCTGTGATGGTACTAAAATAAAATGGAAATGAAATTTTTTTCCAAATAATTTATGAAAAATAAATTTCAATCTCTCTTCTTCAAAATCTGATCCCAAAACTACAGCACTAAACCATTTTTTTGGAATAAGAAAATTCTTTTTAATATAATAAGCACTACTCAACATATCTTGTGATAATTCTTCTTTAAATATGATTTTTTTTGGAACTCCAAGGTGAATTAAGTATTGTTCCATTTTTATAGCCTCATTAAAGAGCGGAGTATGTTCGTATAGATAGCTCCATTTTCCTGAAAGGATTATTTTTGATACCGTATCGTGATGATACATACGATATGCATAGTCAAGTTTATTTTTGACAAAGAACGGTAGATTATTCTTTTTAGTGAGACCGTTTGAAAGGATGATGAGAGTATTCTTTTCTTTTAAATCCATATTATTGACGATGTATTGTATAACCAAGAGTTTATTGAGTCAATCAAAAAATATTTTAACTGCGGGTAGATATAGTATCATCTCCATGTGAAACCCCTTTTCCATGAAGATGTGAATAAACTTGGGTAAATTCTGCACCCAAAAATAAAACTATTGAAAGGTAATAAAGCCATATAAGCATTATCAATAGTGAACCAGTAGCACCATAAATTGAGCTGAAAGTATTGAAAGTTATTAAAAAGCCAATTAGATATTTTCCAAGTAATAATAAGCAAGATGTCACGATGGATCCAATAAATATATCTTTCCAAGCCACTTTTCCTTCCGGAAGAAATCTGAATATCAAAGAAATAAATATTACCATTCCTGCAAAAGACCCTATTAAATCTATACTTTGAAGAATGAAAGGCGTAATTCCAATTGAATTTATCGTTACACTTTCGAAGGTGTGAACAATTGTTCTAAAAACAAACGAAAGAAGAATTACCAGTGCGATTAATAGCACAAAAGTCACAGAGAGAACTCTTTTTTTAAAAGTTACAAATATACTGCGGTCTGGATGAGGTGCAATATTAAATATAGTGTTGAGTGATGCTTGAAGATGTCCAAATGCTCCTAATGCGGAAATTACCAATGCTCCAACTCCAACCCATTGGACTAGCGTTCCTTGAAGTGAATACTCTCTTAAATGAGCGATAATAAATAGTATAATGTCTAAGTTTGCTCCACCTGTCAGTTCGCTAATTTGAGCGATTAGTGTGTATTGTGACTGTTCATCAGCTAAAAATATATTTAATACCTGAAGAGAGATGAGAAAAATTGATGGGATTGCAAATAATGCGTAATAAGAAAGTGCCGCTGCCATCTGAGCCACATTATCACGTACAAATTCATTGACTGTTATTTTAATAAGCTGGTGGACTATTTTCATGGTTTATATATATTTTCTCACATACTTAGCTTGAGATCTCTATCTAAAAAAATATCGAAGATGTATCGAAGATATGTTACTATGATTGAAGATGATGACATTAAAAAAATCTGACTTAATAAAAAAAGAGCTAGGAATAATTGATGATATACATAAGGTTGATCGGCACGATACTCTCGTGACTCTTAAAGAAAACTCTATTTTATCTTTGAGCTACGTCATTCTTCTTGTTTCTTCAACAGTTATCTGTACGTTGGGACTTTTGCTAGACTCGCCCGCAATTGTAATAGGTGGGATGATTATCTCACCTCTAATGTGGCCAATGCTTAAAATTTCAGCTGGTATATCTCTTGCTAGAAAAAACTACATTTCTCAAGCCTTGTTCTTATTTTTAATATCTGTCCTAATTAGTCTTGTTAGCGCCTTTGCTATAACGATTATTTCTCCGATAAAAGTTCTAAATACCGAAATTCTTTCTAGAACTGCACCAACACTCCTTGATGTATTTGTTGCTCTAGCTGCTGGAACTGTTGCGGCTTTAGCTGTCGTTCAAAAAAAGGTGTCTTCGAGTTTGGCAGGTGTGGCGATTGCTGCGTCTTTGATGCCACCGCTTTGTGTTGGAGGAATTGGTCTCGCACTCCTTAGTTTTCAAACTGCTCTTGGAGGACTTCTTTTATTTATCGCAAACGTAGTTTCTATCATTTTTGTTTCAATTTTTGTATTTCGAATAGTTGGAGTAGAGATCCATGGACGAAGTGATTTGCAGAGTCGAGGGATAATATTTGTAGCTTTGATGCTTTTGATCACATCTCTTCCATTGTTCATACTATTAAAAAATTATTCTTTCGAAGCTAGTTCATATTTAAAAACTCAACAGGTTCTCAAAACAACATTGGCCGATATTTCACCATTAATCTATCTTAATAATGTAAAGACAAAACTTGACAAATCTGCAGATACCGGTCAAGAAATCGTAAATATTGAAGCAGATATTTTAGTTCCAGAAGACATTATTATAAACTTTGATCAGAAAGAATCAATAATTCAAAAGTTAGAAAAAGAGCTAAGTCACAATGTGATACTTACCTTACGGGTTCAAAAATCAATTGCTCTTCAGACTGAGACCGATCGTGAAATAAAAAAAATCAAAGATGAAATTTCTATGCTTATTCAAACAAAAATTCAACTTATTGATAAATCGGTAACTATTGACGAAATTACAATTACCTAGGATAAAAAAGAATAAGCTTGGAAAGTCGATGCAGTATTACGCAGTGATCCGTCAATA
>Ga0100388_10001925_pt1 | contig 18079 bp, 17 predicted proteins | sample CryGeymeta201512_FD_81536 | JGI IMG/M metagenome (GOLD analysis project Ga0100388, IMG submission 81536) | Groundwater microbial communities from Crystal Geyser aquifers in Utah, USA - Crystal Geyser metaG 2015-12 | ecosystem: Environmental > Aquatic > Deep subsurface > Groundwater | place... | reverse complement strand
TTAAGCAGGATGCATTGCTGCACGTTTCCCAAATGGCAAACAGGTTTATTAAAAATCCGCTTGATCTGATTAGCGTTGGCGATATTATTGATGTAACGATAATAGGTGTTGATATTAATAGGGGAAGAATCTCTTTGAGTATGAAGGAATAAATTTGTCCGTTAAAATTGTTAGAGGTTGCTTAGTTTATTCTTGAGCAGCCTCTTGTTTTTAATAAATTATGTCGCGAATATTATGAAACAATAGTGCGGCAAGCCGCAAGTTAAAAGTTAAAAGTAAAAAACATAAAAAATATTTTGACATAAAAAACAATCCCGCATGCGGGATAAAAGTTAATACTATAGTGTCATTATTTTGACAAATGAAGGCAATGCCTTTTTTGGGTAACTCGCAATGACTTGTCTATCGTCATTGCGAGCGAGTCTTCGAGCGAAGCAATCTTTCATTGTGGTAGATTGCTTCGCTCCCAAATCCGTTAGCCAACGTACGCCATGAGTTTATAATCGATTGATAATTAATTGTAAGCTGAGTGTAAATTGTAAATATTTTTAATTCGTCTCGGGAATATAAATTTTTACTCTTGCGAACAAATAAAAAATGCAGTAGATTTTGGCGTAATAATTTAAGGGTTCGTATGAAAAAATTATTTTATTTCTCGTTTGTTAGTTTTCTATTTTTCTCCGGCGCATTTTTATCGGTAAGCGCACAATCCGATTCGATTAATGCAAACGGGGATGATGTTTTTCTTTTCGACCATTCTCTTCCGAGGATGTTTTCCATCCCCACCGGGAGAGTCTTAAATTCTCTTGACTTCAGTCTGCTCCTCGGAAGTTCATTATCATTCGGAAGAACGAATAACTATCTTGGCACTGTGAGCCTGGGACTTGGCGGCTATGGAGACATTGAACTTAGCAGCGCATCGCTTATGGGTTCAATATTCAATAGTGAAGAAAGTTTCAGTTACATAGGGATGAAAATAAAACTCCTCAGCGAAAATGAAAGGCTGCCGGAACTTGCAATCGGAATTAAAACCAACAACGAGTGGAATAATTCTAACCGTGGTTCGCAGGATATTCTTTCAAACTCAAGCGATTTGTTTAACAATGGGTTACGCGGTATTAATTATGATGCACGTATGACAAGCGCATATCTGTCCTTAACTAAAAAGATTAGAGAAATAGTTTCCGTGCACGCCGGTCTTTCTTTTTCTGACCTGCGTCTTAAAAACATAAACACTATTTATAATTATTGGAATGCGGTTTATAATCATCCGGAAGAAGAGATTAAAAATATTTTTAATTTTTTCGGCGGATTAGAATTTGATTTGAACGAAAGGACTAAACTCCTGCTTGAAGTTCAATCATTCCCTTATGTTAATGTTAATGTTAGAAACGGTCATCTCGAAACGGAAAAAAGAGTGCTTGGAATAGTTGGACTTCGTTTCTTTATTAGCCGGTGGCTGCTTGTAGATTCCGGCGTTTTATATCAGGATAATTACAAAGGATTGGCGGATGCTCAATTAAAAGTGAGTTTAAATGGCATCTGGAATTTAAGATTTAAATAAAACAAATTTCAACGGCAATTAATTGAAGAAATTATAATAGGCGCGTTAAAATGTGTTTATTACTTTTCCCTTGAAATTTTTTGCGCTCTATTTGCACTTAACCTAAAAATATATTAACTAAACTGTGAAAACCGGAATATCAATTAGCGAAAAAAGCTGGCGAAGTGTTATTACACTTTGCGCGGTAATTAGCGCATTATATATCCCCGCAAGGATTGTTCTCCCAATCGGAGACAGATATTTGTTTACATTTTTAGGCTGGGTCATTTCTTTAATTTTCACGCTTGATTTTTTTATTAATATTTTTTCCAGGAACACAATTGACATAAAAACTGTTGATAAACCAGCAGCAAAATTTCTTTGGTATGCAGTTGATTTGCTTTCCGCCATTCCTTTCGGCGCATTCGGAAGTGATATTTTGCACACGATACGGCTGCTTAAACTTGCCCGCGTTGTACAGTTTATGCACGAATGGAAACATCATCAAATCAAATTTTCGGATTATCTCTCATTTTCTTTTTTCTTTTTTTGGTTTGTAATTATTTCTCACTGGCTTGCGCTCGGATGGCTCGCACAGACAGGAACAAATAATTCTGTTAACCCATTTGAAGCCTATGTTACCGCAATATACTGGGTGATACAAACACTCACCACCGTTGGATACGGGGATATTTCGCCGGTAACATCCGCGCAAAAGATTTATACAATGGTCGTTATGTTATTTGGCGCTGGTTTTTATGGTTACATAATTGGTAATGTTGCAAGTCTTTTATCTCAGCAGGACCCTGCAAAAGCGCACTACTCAAAAAACATTGAACGCCTTAAAGCATTTGTAAAATACAGAAAACTTCCGGTTGATCTTCGAAATAAAATAAATGATTATTATACGTACGTTTGGAAAAGAAGACTCGGTTTTGACGAATCGAGTTTCCTTTCCTCTTTACCTCAGGCATTAAAAATAGAAACCGCTCTTTTTCTCAAAAAAGATATACTCGATAAAATCCCGATCTTTCAAAAAGCGCCCAATAATTTCAAACAGGAGGTTGCATTAAACTTTCATTCGATCGTAGTTTCCCCCGGCGATTTAATATGCCGCGAAGGGGAGTTAGGAAAAGAAATGTATTTTATAATACAGGGTGAGCTCGATGTTGTTTCGGATGACGGTAAAAAAGTTTTTGCGGTTTTAAGAGAGGGAAATTTTTTTGGAGAGATTTCTTTATTTAAAAACAGCCCGAGAAACGCAAGCGTAAGAGCGGTAACTTATTCCGAGCTTTATATTTTGGAGAAGAAAAATTTCGAGCAAGTCCTTTCCCGCTTCCCTTCCATTGCTGAACAATTAAAAACTGTAGCAGAAGAACGCAACGAAGTGTTTAAATAATATTTATCGTAGGATAAATTTTAGAATAATCTTATTTTTCAGAAGTTAATTTTAAATTTTTAATAATTCGGTCATCAAAAATGAAGACCACTTCCGGGGAAAGGAATATGCAAAAAAACTCTAAAACTTCATTCGACACAAAATGCGTACACTCAGGTATAGACGAATACGAATTCGGCGCTGTTGTTCCGCCTATTTATCAAACTTCAACATTCAAATTTAAATCTGCACAGCATGGCGCCGCTCTGTTTGCCGGCGAAGAAAAAGGATACATATATACGCGCATGAGCAATCCAACTGTTGAAGCGATGGAAAATTCAATTGCCGAACTTGAAGGGGGACATAAAGCATTGGGATGCGCAAGTGGTATGGCTGCCGTAAGCACTGCTTTTGGCGCTTTAACATCTTCCGGCGATCATGTAATTTGTTCTACCGCTGTTTATGGACCAACGACCACAATTTTAAATACTATCTTCAAACGCTATGGCGTTGAAGTTTCTTTTGTAGATACATCCAATAATGAAGCCGTCAAAAACGCCGTAAAGAAAAACACAAAAGTTATATACGTGGAAACACCCGGCAATCCTACTCTTGCCGTATCGGACTTAAAAACAATTTCAGAAATAGCACATAAAAATAACGCAGTCGTAGTTGTTGATAATACTTTTATGAGCCCGGCTTTACAACGACCATTTGAGTTTGGGGCAGACGTAGTTCTTCATAGTTTAACAAAATTTTTAAACGGACACGCAGATGTTATTGGCGGTGTAATTGTTGTTAAAGATGAGGAGACATACAAACATTTTCGTAAAACATTAAATCAGCTTGGCGGTGTAATCGATCCTTTTAATTCTTTCCTGGTTCACAGAGGTATAAAAACACTTTCGCTCAGAATGGATCGCCATTGTGAGAGTGCGATGAAAATTGCAGAATATCTTGAAAAACATCCCATAATAAAATGAGTTTGCTATCCCGGATTAAAAAGCCATCCGCAATATGAATTAGGTTTGCAGCAGCATAAAGGGCACGGCGGTATGATTACATTTGAAGTTGCCGGCGGAATTGAAGCAGGTCGTGTGCTGATGAATTCAGTAAAGCTCTGCCAGCTTGCAGTTAGTCTTGGCGGCGTTGAATCTCTAATTCAGCACCCTGCAAGTATGACGCATTATTCAATGGGAAAGGAAGCACGTGAAGCGGCAAGTATTTCGGATGGACTTGTGCGTCTGTCTGTAGGTATTGAAAATGTTGATGATATTATTGCCGACCTTGATCAGGCGCTAAATAAAGTTAAAGAAGCATCAACTATAAGCAATGAGCAATCAGTTTAATTGATGATTAATTATCTTCAAATAGTTTTATTAATACTGCCGCTTGGGTTTTATTCATGCGGCGGTTCGTCATTTATAAAAGAGAAACCTGTTTCGTTTTCGGAAAAGCGAATTGAACTGACAAAAGAATATATAAAAATCCATTACAATATTGCTGCAAGTGACATTTCTATCGAACCGAAAATAATCGTGCTTCACTGGACGGCTATAAATGATTTTGATTCGTGCTTTAATCTTTTTAATATGGAAACGCTAAACGGTACGCGCCCGGATTTGTCATCTTCAGGTCAGGTTAATGTTTCAATTCAATTTCTAGTAGATCGTGATGGTACTGTTTATAGATTGATGCCGGAAAATTATATGGCGCGTCATTGCATAGGGATAAATTATAATTCGATAGGTGTGGAAAATGTTGGCGGCGCAGGAAGCGTTGATAATCTTACTGATGAGCAGATAGAAGCAAATGTAAATCTCGTTGAATATCTTGGCGAAAAATATCCTGGTATAGAATACTTAATCGGTCACCATGAATACCGGCAGTTCGAAAACCATCCTCTTTGGCTTGAAAAAGACCGTAATTATCGAACAGTAAAATATGATCCCGGTGAGAGGTTTATGAACGCTGTAAGAAAAGGCGTGAAGGAACTTAAACTTAAAGACATTGAAGAATTAAAATAATTAAAAGCGCTTCTCTAACCATTCCCGTCTTTTCCTAACTAAACCTATCTTAGGTCAAAACATTTTGCTCTATAATTCTTTTAGATTGTAAACCAGAACTAAAAAGAATTATTGATTAACGAATGAAGAATATCGAAGTATAAAAAATTCATCCTTCGCTATTCCATACATGTCCCGATTTGTGGTGATTCGGTTTTCACTTTCAAGAAAATATTCTTGCCATTCTGAGCAGTCAGCCGCAGCGGATTTTTATTAACTGTATAATGGAACATCATCACTAATAAAAATGTTAGTAAAGTGTACAAATTATTAATTAAAAATAACTTAGTTTCACTATAAGGGTAAAATGAATAAAGGACTAATATTTATGAGTAAACTTTTTATTTTAGTAGTAGCTGCTGTTTTGTGCAGCGGTTGCAGCAATGGACAAAACTCAAAAGAAATGGAAGTTATAATGAATGCAAAAAATAGCGACACTCAAAAAAATGAGATTGTAAAATCAGATGAGGAATGGAAGAAGGAGTTGTCTGCAGAACAGTATGCTGTTTTGAGGAAAAAAGGAACAGAAAGACCCTTCACCGGAAAGTACGATAAATTTAATGAAGTCGGTGTTTACAAATGTGCCGCTTGCGGAAATGAATTGTTTGTTTCGGATAAAAAATTTGACGCCGGGTGCGGCTGGCCCAGTTTCTGGGATGTAAAATCCTCCGATAAAGTTGTGCTTAAGAAAGATTATAGTTTGGGAATGGTACGAACTGAAGTGTTGTGTGCAAAATGCGGAGGACATCTCGGTCATCTTTTTGACGACGGACCGGCGCCGACTAATTTAAGGTACTGCATAAATTCAATTTCGTTAGGTTTTGAAATGAGAAAAGAAGCAGAGTAAAATTGCGCTTCTTGAAAATGCCCTTAATAAAAAAAACGAAACAGGTTTATCTGCTTCGCTTTTAACTAACTTAACAAAAAAAACTATTTTACGATTTTTGCGTCTTCAATCATTACCGAATAATAATAACCAGCTCCGAAATCTTTATTCAGGCGCAAAGTTCCTTCTACAACTATCACTTCGCCCGTAGAAGTTTGAGCCATTGTAGTAGCCATTATATCAAAATTATTATTTGCCGGTTCACCGCTTCCGTCCTGAATGTGTACCCAATTTTTACTCATAATATCAGGATTAAACTTAGTAACCTTTCCGCGAACTTTAACTAACTTCCCTTCAAGCTGATCTTTTTTAGCGTAAAGTTCTGCAACGGTTATTCCGCCTTTTGCAGCTTCAACCTTAACATCTTCCTTCCCTACCTGAACTCCACGTGCGCCGGGCGCTTCCACTACTCCGCCATCTGCAGAAGAACTCACTTTGTCAACAAACAATATTTTGGCAAAAGTTCTGTTTAATGATTTGCTTTCGAAGTTAAGCATTTCCATCCCGCCGCGGTAATAAAGTGTCCCGCCTACTTGCGCAGTCATTTGAGGCGCCGCAATCCAATATTCCTTGCCGTTTTCATCAACACGCAAATAAGTATAATTTGAAGCATCAACAGTTTCTAAAACTTTAATTTGGTGGCTTTCGCTTTTGCTAGCCTGCATTTGGTTTTGATTTATTTCGGGTTGTTCTTCTTTTTTGTTTTCGCAAGCTGCAAATGTAACTGCTGCAGCCAAAAGAAGGAAAAGTATTTTTAAATAACGCATATTTCTCCGTTGGTTTATATATATCAATTTTGGCTGCTAATATATAAAAGAGGGATTAAATCTCCGATATAATTATTTTTCATATATCTGTCAAAAACATTTTTTATTCCGTCCCGACGTTACTTCAGATTTTGTGAAAGTATAAGATGTTTTTTCCTTTGAAGCTAAAATATACTTGACATTGTAGAGAAAATGTATTTCATTTTATTACAATTTTAGTCGCTCTTAAATTGGCAGGATAATTATGCAAAAAATATTATTAATGATCATTTTTATTTCAACATTAGCCTTAGGTCAAACTGCGGATGAAATAATCAAAGAAGCAGAAGACGCCGTTAAAGGGGAAAATTCTTCGGCGGTAATTGTAATGACTATTAAAACTAAAGATTACACAAGAATGCTTGAAATGGAAAGCTGGTGGATTGGTAATAACAAAGCTTTAATTGTAACAAAGGCGCCAAAAAAAGAAGCTGGAAACAAAACTTTGAAAATAGGAAATGAGATGTGGAGCTATCTACACAACACCGAAACCACAATTAAAATTCCGCCTTCGATGATGCTGCAATCATGGAATGGCTCCGACTTTACAAATGATGATCTGGTTCGCGAGTCTAATTTAAACCGTGATTATGATGCAAATGTAATTGCAAAAGAAAAAATTGCCGGAGAGGAATCATGGAAGATAGAGCTAATTCCCAAACCTGATGCTCCGGTTGTTTGGGGGAAAATCTATTACTGGGTTCGCAAATCCGATTATCTACCGGCACTCGTTCAGTATTATGATGAAAAAGGGAAAATGATTCGGTATATGACTTACACCGATATAAAAATTTTTCATGGAAAAATACTTCCCGGCGAATGGACGATGTACAGTAAAACGGAAGATGAACGTAAAACTATGATTAAGCTAAAAGATATTAGGTTCGATGTTCAAATACCCGAAAGGAAATTTTCGTTTCAGGAACTTGAAAGTGGGAACTAAACAGTGAAACTTTTATTACTGCTTGCCTGGCGAAATGTATGGAGAAATAAAAGACGGAGTTTTATAACTCTTTCAGCCGTAGCCTTTGCGGCGTTGATGGCAATTGCCATGCGCGGAATTCAATTAGGCACCTATGCACTCAATTATAAAACCATCATTGAAACATTTCCCGGTTATATTCAAATTCAAAAAATTGGATATAAAAAAAATCCTTCGCTAAATAAAGCTTTTGTTTACAGCGAAAATTTAGAAACCAAATTAATATCTATGCATGGCGTAACAGGCTCGTCACCCCGCATCAATGCAGACGGGCTTGTCAGCTTTGGAGATGTTTCCCTTGGCGCCGCAGTTTTTGGAATTATTCCTGAGAAAGAAAAAAATGTGTCCACGATATTTGAAAAACTTAATGAAGGAAATTTTTTTTGGTATGATTCAACAAATGAAATAGTCGTGGGTTATAAGTTGCTCGCAAATCTTGATGCAAAAATTGGCGATGAGATAGTAATACTTTCGCAGGGTTACGATGGCAGCCTCGGAAATATGAAGTATAAAATTTCCGGCACCGTAAAAACCGGGAATACTGTTTTTGATGCGATGGCAGTTTTTATAGGATTAAAATCAGCACATCAGCTTCTCGGAATGGATACAAAAGTAAATACAATTGCAATAAAAGTTTCTTCTCTCGAAAAAACAAACCCGGTTAGAAATGAAATTAAATCTGTAATCAATAATCCCGAATTGGTTGTTTTAACCTGGGAAGAAATAATGCTGGAGTTGAAACAGTCAATGGAGTTTGATAACGTAAGCGGTATATTTTTTCTCGGCATATTAATAATAATAGTTGCCTTTGGAATATTAAACACAGTGCTGATGTCCGTTACGGAAAGATTTCGTGAGTTCGGCGTTGTGCTTGCAATTGGAATGCCGCAGATAAATCTTGTTCAAGTTGTTTACATCGAGACATTTTTTATAACGCTTCTCGGAATATTAATCGGGAATATTGCAGGATACTTCGTAAACTACTACATTGTTCTTAATCCAATTATACTAGGCGGCGGACTTGCTGAAGTTTATGCAGAGTACAATTTTGTCCCACGGCTTGAGTCATCACTCGACGTCATGATTTTTCTGAACGTGTCTATTTCAATAATTGTTATCTCAATTATTTCATGTTTTTATCCGGCTTACAAAACTTATAAGCTGGAACCTTTAAAAGGAATAAGGCATACATAGGGATAAGTATAAAGTACAAATTAAAAAGTTGAAAGTTGAAGACATAAAAAATATTTTGATACAAGAACTAAAAAACAAAAGACAATACACTCTCTGGAAATAATATGCTCTGGAAATTAGCGTGGCGAAATATTTGGCGAAACAAGCGGCGGTCATTAATAGTGCTTGTTTCAATCGTAATTGGTATGGCATCTCTTATTTTTTTTGACGGCTTTTCTAACGGAATGATGCAGCAGATGCTTTCAAATCAGATTAGCTCTAATATCTCGCATATTCAAATTCATAAAAAAGGATTTAATGATAATAAGATCATAAAAAATATTCTGCCGGACAGACAAAAGGTTGAACAGATTCTTAAAGAAAATGCTCAAGTAAAATTTTTCAGCGAGAGGGTAATTACATTCGGGCTTCTCAGCAGCGCTTCAAGTTCTTCGGGGATTTATTTATACGGGATAAAGCCCGGGGCTGAAGAAAAAATTTCCAAAATTAAAACTTCAATTGTTGAAGGGAATTATTTATCGGATGCTAAAAGAGATATTTTAATCGGGAAAAAACTTGCTGAAAAACTTAACGTTGGTTTGGGAGATAAAGTTGTCGCGATGGCAAATACACCAGACGGAAGTATAGGCTCCGATGTGTTTAGAGTTACCGGTATTTTTGAAACTTTTAGTTCGGAGTTTGATAGATCAACAATTTACATCTCCGAACAAACAGCACAAAACATGCTCGGAATAGATAATGAAACTCTCGAATTTGCGATGATAATCGAGGACTTTAAAAAAGTAGATGAAGTAAAAGCCAATCTGCAGTTAAAACTTGGCGATGAATATGAAGTGTTGAGTTATAAAGATTTACTTCCGATGATTATCTTTTCTATGGACATTTACCAGGAATCAATGTTCATTTTTAATTTGATTATCGGACTGGCACTTATTTTCGGAATCATAAACACGATGCTGATGTCTGTGTTCGAACGAATTAATGAGTTTGGCGTATTGATGGCAATGGGGATGAAAAATAGCCGACTCTTTTTTATGATTGTTCTCGAAGCATTTATTATTGGAATTGTGGGAACCATTGTGGGACTAATTGTTGGAATATTAATCCACATTCCTCTTTCCCATTCCGGTATTGATTTCAGCCTGTTTGCCGAAGGATTGGAATCATTTGGAGTTGGCGCTATTATTTATCCAATTTTATCTTTGGGAAATTTAATCAGTATGATATTTTTAATCCCTTTTATTTCTGTTGCCGGCGCTTTATATCCCGCTTATCGTGCAATAAAATTAGAACCGGTTTATGCAATCAATTATGTTTAACTCTATCGAAAAAACACTATGGAAATTTTAAGAGCAGAAAAACTAGAAAAGATTTATGAAGACAACGGTGTCCCGGTTCATGCTGTGAGAGGCATAGACTTAAAAATAAATAAAGGAGACTATACCGTTATTGCAGGTCCTTCCGGTTCCGGTAAAACAACCTTGTTAAATTTACTAGGCGCGCTCGATAAACCCACAAGCGGAAAAATATTTTTTGAGAATGAAGATATAACCACTAAAACTAAAAGCGAACTATCTCAAATAAGGCTAAATAAACTAGGATTTATTTTTCAGGCGTATAATTTAATTCCTGTTCTAACGGCTTTAGAAAATATTGAGTTTAGTATGATGCTCTTAAATATTCCCGAAAAGGAAAGAAAAGAAAAAGCGTTAAACCTAATGGACGAACTTGGAATAAAAGAGCTGGCAAATAAACGTCCGAACGAAATGAGCGGCGGACAGCAGCAACGTGTTGCTGTAACGCGCGCTATCGTTAATAATCCTTCAATCGTTTTGGCAGACGAACCAACCGCAAATCTCGATTCGGAAACTGCCGGGAACCTCCTTTCGTTGATGGAAAAAATGAACAGTGATAAAAATATTACTTTTATTTTTTCTTCACACGATCAGCAGGTAATTGAACGCGCAAAAAAACTTATAATTCTTAAAGACGGAAAAATTCAAAATTGAAATGAAGTACAGGCTATTTTATCTCGCGCTCCTCATTCCTTATATAAACCTCTTCTCGCAGTTTGATTATTCGTTTTCTGGTTATGTTGTTGAGCTGCCAATTTTCGCATTTGATAAAGAACGACCCGTCATGTTTCCTACCGAAGATAATCAAATGTTTTTTAATCTTACCAGGATACGACTGTGTCCGGAGTTTTATCTTTGGGAAGGCGCGCGGTTAAACTACGAACATGAATTTGATATATTATATTCAAAATCGAATAACGAAATTTTATTCAATGACAAAAATGTTAGCCGGCAGATCGTTAACCTACGCTGGCAGGCTGTTAATGAAAATAATTTTTTGCTCACCCATTATATTGACAGACTTTATCTCAGGCAGGGTTTTAATTGGGGTAATATTACAATTGGCAGACAACGAATTGCATTCGGTTCGGGGAGAGTTTGGAATCCTACCGATTTATTTAATCCGATTAATCCCGCTAATTATAGCAAGATTGAAAAGGACGGCGTCGATGCTATTCTTCTTAATTACTTCTTTGGCAGTTTTACTAATGCAGAACTTGTTTATAATCCAATTAAAGGAGGGAAAACCAATGCTGGTTTTAGATTCAGAACAAATTTTAATGAATTTGATTTATCGGCAATTGGCGGTTACTTTGATAGTAAGATCGTCGGTGGATTAGACTTCGCAGGCAATTTGTTTGATGCCGGTGTTCGAGGTGAGGGAATTATTTCTATTAATAAAGATGATGCATCAACAAAGTTCTTGAAATTTATTCTCGGAGCCGATTATCAATTTACCCCGAAACTTTACGTTATGATCGAATATCACTTTAACGGCGAAGGCAAAGCGGATAAATTTAACTATGAGTTTATGAGATTAATTAACGGAGAAATATTAAATCTCAGTCGGAATTATTTAATGATTAACACAAGCTATATGTTTTCGCCAATCGTCACTGCGAGTGCTTCACACAATAGAAATTTAAATGATGGAAGCGGTTTTGCAGGAATTAATGCATCTTATAGTGCGGGAGATAATTTTTATATTAACGTCGGGGTGCTGTCTACTTACGGTGATATATTCACAGAGTACTGGTACTATCCTCACTCGGTATATTTTCAGGCAGAATATTACTTTTAGCTGAAGATTTTTAATGCCCACTTTTCTAACTAACGCAACTCCGGAAGAAAATGTAGTAGCACATTAAAAACGAAAGTGCAATTTTTTCAATCCCAAAAGGACATCCGGCTAATGAAGAAATGACGGAATTTATATGTGTGGGTTGAGAGCGGTAGAAAAAGGAAAAGGCGCCTATTACGGGCGCCTTCAGAAATTAAAGCCTCTGCTTTGCAGCAGTTATAAATATCTTAGTTGCGTTCTTTAGCTTGATTAACTACAATATTTCTTCCTTTTAATTCTGTTTCGTTTAATGCTCTTATAGCATTAATGGCATCCGCCTGATTCCCCATTTCAACAAATCCGAAACCGCGTGATTTTCCGGTATCTCTGTCCATAATAACTTTGGCGGAGACAACGCTTCCGTGTTTTTCAAATGCTGTTTTTAAAGTTGTGTCATCAACTGACCAGGGTAGGGAACCTACAAATAATTTAGTGCTCAAAAAAGGACCTTTTAAATAAATTAACAAATTTTCGGTCTATTACCGAAGACACAAACATACGGCTATTGAACGTCAATACCTAATAATTTACATGTAATTAAATTGGGATGTAATACGTTTTTGTAACGTCAAGTTAATCAGGACAATAAAAACAACTAATAGATGAGTTCAATCTGCTGATTAAATTTCCGTTAGTTATCGAGTGCCGTTTCGTATAACAAATTCTACGTAAATCGATTTAATAACTCACTTTGCGCAGAATTTATCATAAACAGCTGCGTCCATAATCACTTGGACTTATCAATACCACAAATATTGGCTTCAGCCATTAAACCAGGCTGTTTTTGGGCTAATACCAGAAATTCGGTGACCGATCTATTCCACGAGCCAATCCCGCATGTGTGAAAGCAAAATCAAATTATACGTAAGGTGACTTAATAAATTCTTGTTGATTACCGGATAATCATATAAATTTAATAACTCTTTTTAGAAATAAAGATGTCATCCCTTTGTTAGAACAATTTTAATAACTTTGGTGTGTTATGGGAAAGACTATACTTCTAATTCTTATCGGTGAAAGAAAAGAGGCTGCCGTAAAAGTGCAGCAGATTTTAACCGCCTGGGGCTGTATAATAAAAACCAGACTCGGCATACATGACGGCGTTCTCGAAAACTGCTCGGATGAAGGGCTTGTGATCTGCGAGCTTGTTGGTACAAAAGAACAGCACAATGAACTTGCGCGCAAAATAGCATTGCTGCCGGGTGTTAGTTCAAAGCTTGTAAATCTTCTTGTGGATAATAACGAAAAATAAGAATTGAAATTAAACCTCCGGGATAAATTTATTCCGGAGGTTCGATTATTAATCAATGCCAGATTGAATTAAAAAATGCCGTTACGCCGATTTGAGCTGTTAAAAGATCTGTCTTAGAACGCGAGACATCATAATAAACTTTATTATTGATAAACTTTACGGAACCTTCCTTTAAGTATTCGGCTTCACTTCCCAAAAGATACCGCGTCTTCAAATCAAGAAACACATCTCCAATATCGCCATCTTCACCGCCGGCATGAACTTTAATTAAGAAACCGCCACCGCCGCCATAGCTCCACGCAAAGTCATCAAAGTTTGTGCTGCTTGCAACTTCTTCGTAATCGCGGCTTTTAATTGATGTGGTTGTGTAGATATATGAGCCGCCAAATAAGCCCTCAATATAGGGGCGGACATCGCCTCGCGGAAACATCAACTGAAACAAAACATGAAAATTGAGAATATTATTTGTTCTATCAACATCGACAAAAACATCGGGAATTGTATAGCTAAAAGCTTCCCGCCGCGATTCACTTCCATAATTTATGTAGCCGACACTTACGCCGAAACCGAACGGCGCCTGTGGACGTGGAGAGATGAACATAAAATGCCCGCTTATTCCTACGCCGGTTCTCGACACACTTTCTTTAAATTCTCCCATCGGGAAGCCGAGCGTTAAGTTTACTCCGCCTGATTGCGCTAACGTTTGAAACACCGTTGAAGATGTGAATAGAAGAAAGAATACCAATAAAAGTTTTTTCATTATAAACCCATTATGTAAAAAATATTTTTCAAATTTGACGCTTCAAATTTAACAACACACAACTAACACAAACAATTTTTTACTTGAAATTATAATTATGATTATGAGAGATATATTCCCCTGATTAACGGCAGAAGCAAAAGCTCTTATGCAAATACTTCTTTCAATAGAGTTTCTGCAAAATAGCTTATCTGTCATTTCGAAGGAGTCTTCGACTGAGAAATCTCTTAAGAATATGAGATTTCTCCCTTCGGTTGAAATGACATTAACCTGAAAAATTTATTTTGCCGAAACTCTAATATTTAAAATGTTTTATCTGTTCCCCCTTTTTGCCTATTCCGGTCATCGCTTCAATACCGATTTGAAGATGAAGCCGTGCAAATTTCTGAGTGATCATCAAATCTGATTTTTCAGTCTTTACACCTTCCGGCACCATCGGAATATCGGACACAAGCAGCAGTGCGCCGCGTGGAATTTCATTCACATGCCCAACGATAAACAATGTTGCCGTTTCCATATCAATACCAATTGTATGGAGACTCTTCAAATATTTTTTAAAGGATTGATCCCATTCCCAAACACGCCGGTTAGTTGTGTAAATAACCCCTGTTCTATAATCTAAGGATTTGCTCACTATAATTTGCGAAACAAATTTGTGTAATTTGAAAGACGGCAAAGCCGGCACTTCTTTGGGAAGATAATCATTACTCGTTCCCTCGCCGCGTATCGCAGCAATTGGTAAAATAAAATGTCCGAGTTCGGTCGAATGTTTTAGCCCCCCGCACTTACCGAGAAATAATACGCCCTTTGGTTTTCGTGCTACGAGTAAGTCCATAATTGTAGCGGCGTTTGCGCTTCCGATACCGAAGTTGATGATTGTAAGCCCGGCTGAATTAGTGGCTGTTTGCATCGGACGCCCAACGCCTTTAATATCGCACTTAAATTGTTCAGAGAAGCTGCTAACATAATTATGGAAATTAGTAAGAAGCAGATAGTCGCCAAAATCATCTATGTTTGTTCCGGTATAGCGCGGCAGCCAGTTTTTTGCAATATCTAATTTAGTTTTCATTTTTATTTCAGCATGGAAATCATTGTTGAAAGCTCGTCAACCAGTTGATCGACACTTCCTGAAAAACCTATGCTTATGAATTTGATGTTGCCATCTTTACCGAGTATAAATTTTGTTGGAATGCCGCTCACTTTATATTTTGTGATTACCTCGTTGTTTTCATCCATTAAAACTTTAAAAGTATAATTGTTCTGCTGAATAAAATCTTTTGCATTTTGTAATTTGTTCTCCGCACGCTCCCAGGTGTTTATGAATAAAAATTTTACATTTTCATCTTCGGCATATTTATTAACCGCTTTTTGCATACCTGGAAATGATGACTTACACGGACCGCACCAGGTTGCCCAGAAATCTATGATAATAATTTTTCCTTTTAAATCAGCAAGCGAAACTTTATTCCCTTCCATATCGGTCAATGTAAATTCGGGGGCAGGATCATTTTTCATTTTCTTCTTCAGCGCGGCTTTCATTTTTTCGCCTGCTGCATCTTCAAGGTTTTTTAAGAACTCCTCGCCGCCATCTTCCCCTTTCTCCTTAGTATAAGCGTTTTTAAGAAGTTCTTTCATCGTTTCGTTTCCTTTTCCATTTTTAATGGAAGAGGAAAGAATTTCCAGCGCTTCGCCGGCTTCACCGGTTTCAAGAAGACATTGCGCAAATAATTCATTCACATCTGTTTCATCGCCTCCGGTATACTCAAAGGCATCTTTAAGAATTTCTTTTGCTTCCTCTTTGTTCTCTTCTTTGTAAAGAACTTTGCCGTAATTATAAAGATTTAACCCCAGCAAATATTTTCTATCTTTTTCCCAATCACTTTTGCTTTGATAATTTGCCTTTCCCTCCGTGGAATTTTCCAACTCATTTTTTGCTTTATCTGCGCCCATTTTTGAAATTTCTTTAGCCGTCTTTAAGTCAAGATTTTCTGCTTCAAACATTTTGCTTACGAGCGAATAGTATGTATAAGGTGAAATTTTATCTTTACGCGGTTTTATAAATTCATCAGCTTTCACAAACTCGCCTTCGGTTCGGAGAGCATTTATGTAAATTGAATATGCTGAAGGCAGGAGTTTGCTTGATGAATATTTTTCGACGAATGCTTTTATCAAAGTTTCTTTTTGCACTAAATCCTTTTCATTATAGATTTCACCCAATTTAATATTTGCCAAATAATCCGCCTCTGGAAATTTTTCTTCAAGTTTAGCTTTGTAACTTTCTGCCTTCGTTTGATGTTTTACAGCCCCGTACCAGTTTGTTAATAATGTTAATTCTGATTCTTCTTGCGGATTGTTTAATTCGAACTCTTCAAGAGCCGCTGTGATTATTGAATCCTTCAGCATTGGACGCGCTCTGCTGATAATTGCAAAATATCCACTAAGAAAATCTTTTTTAATTGCGTGATTAGTTTTAAAATCTTCTTCGTATAGATTCAATGAAGTTTCTAAATCGCTCTCAAGATCGAGATAATAAACGCCCCAACTGTTTAAAGCGTTTGCCATTCCTGCTTTGCTGCCCGGCAGCAAACCGCCATTGGCATTATATAGGTGAATAAAAAATCCTTTGCCTTTATTATTTTCAAATATTTCATCATAAACAAACTTAATTGCAGCGCCGAGATTGTCTTCATTAGTTTTAAAAGACGCCTCCCATTTGCCATTTTTATTTTTCATTTCAAAAGATTCTGTTGACTGCAAATCAGCCGCAAATAAATATATATACATTGTAATTTTATCTGCTTCCGAAAGGTCAGTATCCGAAGCATCAAAAGTAACAATGATTTCTTCACCCGGGTTTGGTTTTTCGGGAGCGAAGGTAAAATTATCCGCGGCAAAAACAACTGAAGTGAGTGATATGATTATGAAAAGAGCAAATACGTTTCTCGTTAGCTGAAACATTGGAAAACCTCTGAATATATTTATACTTTTGACGCAAAAGATAGAAATAAATATTGATAAAATCAGCAACTTATTTTTAACAAAATAAGATTGTGTAGTTGAATAATATTATTTTTAATCAGTCAAATTTTTAGAGAGTTTATTGAAAACGAACCGGCGTGCTCTGTTATTTTTATTAATTAATATTTCACTAATTGCGCCGACTCCGTTGGCTCAGCAAAAATATTTTTACAAGGAACGGGATTATGGCAGTGATGCTGTCTACAATCCACTTAATTTAATTTTAAATGGCAGCTACGATATAATTCAGCTTGATAAAAAATCGCGCGAAATATTTAGTCTCCCCTACAAAGATGGATTTAATAATGTATTAAAAAATTTATCTTCTCCATTTCGTGTAATTAAAGAAACCGGTTGGAAAGATTTTGTATCGAATGAACTTTTTCCAATTACTCTTACAAAAAAGGGAGCGCAGTGGTGGCCTAATTATCAACTTCATTTAATTGGCGGCGGTATGACCTACCGCGCAACCGCAGAATGGTACGAAGCGCATGGGGTTCCGCAGCCGAAGCTTTTTTCATTTGCTACGATGGCTTTTTATCATCTGCTTAATGAAGCTGTTGAAAACGGAAGTTTCGCCGGTTACAATGCAGACCCGGTTGCAGACATCTATTTTTTCGATCTCGGCGGAATTATTCTGTTTAGTTATGATAACGTATGCCGCTTTTTTAGTGAAGAGTTAAACCTGGCGGATTGGTCGCTTCAGCCTTCTTTCACTTTTAATCCTGTTCGGCTTCAAAACAACGGGCAGTATTTCTCAATAAAATGGAAACTGCCGTTTTCCGAAAAAGTCCATTTGTTTTATTACTTTGGGATGAACGGACTTGGAGGAATTTCATATAAATTCAATGATAGTTCGTATATATCGATTGGCGCGGGGCTTCGCGCAAAAAATATTGAAACATTAGATGAAAATTATTTTAAAAACACAATTAAAATGACCTGGAACGCAGGTGTTTTTTATGATATTAATAATTCGTTGATGACTTCAATTTTTTT
>Ga0100388_10001913_pt1 | contig 18124 bp, 20 predicted proteins | sample CryGeymeta201512_FD_81536 | JGI IMG/M metagenome (GOLD analysis project Ga0100388, IMG submission 81536) | Groundwater microbial communities from Crystal Geyser aquifers in Utah, USA - Crystal Geyser metaG 2015-12 | ecosystem: Environmental > Aquatic > Deep subsurface > Groundwater | place... | reverse complement strand
CGAGGGCGCGGGTTTGGTGGCGGCGGGGGCGTGCACTCCACTGAGTGACATGCAGCCGTATGTCCAGTTGGCAGAGGACAGTGGACCCCGCCCAGGCGGGCAAGAGTTGACAGCGGAAGCCAAAGCGAAGGCCGATGCGGACGCGCAGGGCGTCAAGGATGGTGAGTTCCCCGAGGACTACGCGCTGTACACGGTTTTGCAGGAAATCCAAGTGCCCACCAAAGAGGGGGCGGAACCAGGGGATATCCTTGCCGTGGGAAGCGAAATCGGCATGTCGGCGGCGGACGCTCAGGAGTGGATCGAGGCGGGCCTGATTGCGCCCGCACCGGAGAAGGAAGCGCCGAAGAAGGACGCCCCGAAGAAGAAGGAAACGGCGACGGAAAAGGCTGCTTCGAAGCGCGAGACGGCGGTCGAGAAGTAATCGCAGACAGGAATGTCTGCGCCCCTAAAATAGAACGCGCAAAGCGCGGGAGAACATAGAGCATGAGCTACAACGCGAAGGTACATCACAGGCAGGGCGGAGTCGCGCAGATCCAGTACGTCAAGAACAATTTCAGCAACGGCATGGTCGTGACGGTGACCGGGGAGGATAGCGGAATTGCTATCTGGACCGAGACGGCCGTTAACGCGAGTGCGTTGCGGGCCCCTCGGCAGCCGCTTCATAGCCAGGCGGGTGCGGCGATGCTGCATGCGTCGGGCGGTACGGCTTTGCCTGGGCTGATCGTGGTGGCGAAGGAGCGGATCAAGATTGCCGTGAGTGGTGGGACGGAAGGCCAGACGGGCCGATACTGGGTGACGATTCACTAAGAAAAAACGAAGAGATGGCTATAGGGTGAACTGATCGTTTGGTTGGTGGCTCTTGGTAAGTAGGGACTGAATGAATCTTTACGCGACACTGGGTGAATTGAAGCGGGCGCTGAGCGTTACGAGTTCGGCGCGGGATGCGCTTTACCTGGAGCATCTTGAGGCGGCGAGTCGTCGGATTGAGGTGTTTTGCGGTCGGGAATTTTTCCTGACGGACGCGGTGCGTTATTTCGATTCGCGGTGCAATTACCTGGTGTATGTGGATGACTACGTGGCGATCTCGGCGCTGGCGATGGACTCCGAAGCGGATGGGACGTATGACGGCGAGACGTGGGTGCAGGATACGGACTGGTTTGCGATGCCGTACAACACGTGGCCGAAGTTCGGGATTGAATTGCACCCGAACGGGAACTTCTCCTTTGGGTCGGGCCGGCGGTACATAAAGGCTACCGGGGTGTGGGGCTATGGCGATGGGTTGAGCGGTTCGCCCTGGGACGTTACGGCGATCACGGCAACGGTGGCGGATGATTCGGGCACGACGTTGACGCTGAGCGCGGACGGTGTAGTGAGTCCTGGGCACACGCTGTTGGTCGAGAGCGAGCAGGTGTATGTCTCGGCGGTGGGAACACTGACGGCGACGGTGGTGCGTGGTGTTAATGGTACCACGGCGGCCGCGCATACGGACGCAGCGGTGGGCCTGGCGCGGTATCCGAAGCAGGTTATGCGGGCGTGCATCACGCTGGCGGTGGCGGGCCTGAAGCGCGAGAAGAATGCGGGCTTCAAGAGCGAGCGGATTGGTGATTACCAGTACACGCTGGCGGATGAAGCGGACGAGGTGAAGTTCCTGGACCGGGCGTTGGTCGGATTGGTGAAACCGATATGAGTTTTTCGGGACTGCTGGATAAGACCTGCGTGGTGCATCGGAGCACGGCCACGCGTGGCCCGCTGGGTACGAGCAAAGCATTTGCTGTGCACCTGGCTGCGGTGGCGTGTCGGCGGGAGCAGCGGTCCGGGGCTGGGGTTGGTGTGGAGGTTTCGAGCGCGGATCGGGGTGTCAGCAGTATGCCCGCCGAGCACGCGCTGTGGGTGGATTTTGGCACCGATGTGACGAAGTCCGACCGGGTGGTGATGGAGGGGGTGACGTATGAGGTGATCGGTGTTGATCCCGATGTGGCTGGGGCTGGCCACCACATGCGGCTGCAACTGCTGGAGGTGCGGTGATGCCGGTACGTGTACTCGCTACGGTGCGCATCAGCGCTGATCGCCGGGCAGCTATCTCCGCGCAGGTCGCTGGGCTGTCCGACGACAAGCTGGGCGAGTTTGCCCGCGAGGTGAAGCAGCAGGCGCAACAGAATGCGAGCGCGATGCCCTTCGACGAGAGCACGGGCGAATTGGCGCGCGAGATTTACGACGTGCGGATGGGTGAGCAGCATTACCGCGTGGAGACCCGAAGCGGGCACGCGAGCTTTATCGAGTTTGGTACGCAGTTCATCAAGGGAAAGATGCCGATTATCTGGCCCGCGTATCGGGCGGTCAAGAAGAAGTTTTTGAAGGCGGGTAAGTGGCTATGACGGACGTTGAGACCATCGTGTACCAGGTGCTGACCCGGAGCGGGACCACGCTGAACGGATTGGTTGGTGCGCGCGTTGAATTTGGTGTGGCGCCCAACAACTTCCGGAACGATGCGGCGACGGTGGTATTTCGCCCCGAGGATGGTGGGCCTGAGCTTTTCGGTTCACCCGTGGAAGAGGCCAATTTTCTGGTGGAGTGCTGGGGTGGTGATGCGTCCACCGATTCGTGGGCGGGTGCGCACGCGGTTTACCAGGCGCTGAAAACGGCCTGGCATGACGTTGGGAAAGTCACGGTGGCGACAGGGGTGATGATGCAGGGTTGGATCGAGCAACGGGGTGTGCCGCTGGTGCATCCGGATACGAAACAAAAGTACTACGTGTGCCGCGTGGGCGGCAAATTCAGGAGCTTGTGACATGGCAGGTACAGCAGCAAACGTGCGCATTATCAAACCGCAGGGCATCTACTACGGGCCGGTCGGCACCGATTTACCGACTATCACGGGCACCCTCGGGTCAGCGATCACCATGACCGGCTTCACCGATCTGGGCTTTGTTGATCCCGAGGGCAAGGTGAAGGTCACCTTCTCCAGTAACCAGATCCCGGTTCGTCCGCTGGGCATGGAGGGGAACCTGAAGGGCTTCAAGACCCAGAAGAAGGCCGTGCTTGAGTTCATGGGATTCGAGAAGACGCTGGCCAACCTGGCGATCGCGATGGGTGGCGTTGCGGCGAGCAACGAAATTCCGGACGGTGGCGACGCGGAAGTGCCCTACAAGGCGTGGGTGTTCGTGGAGGATGGCCTGGTCTATCACTTCAAGAAGCTGGGGCAGATGGCCGATTTCAGCGACGAGATCGCCGACGATGCGGCCGCCAAGGCGCAGTTCACCTTGGAGACCTTCGTAGAGGAAGAAGCGGACGCTGGCGCGCGCCAGTGGAACATTCTCGAGCGTACCGAGGGCGGCGGCTGAGATTAGCAGTAATTTGGCGACTTAACAGGCAAAGCAACGAGGAAAGGCAAGGCCACATGACAGACAAAACACGAACAGACGATGAGATCGAGACAGGGACACTCCCAGGCGCGATTGTGCTTGGGGGTGTCTCCTACTCCGTGAGTGAGCCCACCAACGCGCGGGCGCGGGTAATCCGGAAATGGATGGCCGAGTACGAGCGCAATGCGAAGGCGGCGAACGGAAAGCCCGAGGAGCAAGTGGAGCTTCTGGAGGACATGCTCGATCAGTGCCTTCGTGGATTCAGCGACGCGATTGAAGAGGACTGGGAGCGCATCGCCCAGACGGCGACGGACCGGGAACGCCTTGAATCTATGGCGGTGGTGCGCGATGCGGTCATGGGAACTTTCATGGAGCTGGCGGGAGCCGTGACGCCAGCGGAAAATCGGAAAGCGCGGCGAGCGAAGAAGTAACCACGTGGTCCGCTATTTTCGATGCGGTGATGAACGAATACGGGGTGAGTCTCCGCGAGCTTGACGAGTACTGGACCCCGAGCCGGACACTGCTTTACTCGCGACGGATCAGCGAACGGCACCTGAGACAGCGCAAGTCTGGGTCATCGAAGCCGGTGTGAGAGATGAGCAAAGACGAGTTGATCAATAGCGAGTTTATGAAGGGCTAGGAGTTACGCGTGTCGGTCAAAGCCGGTGACATAGTTTTCGATATTCGCGGGGACGATCGCGATCTGAATCGCCCCTGGGGCGGTGTCGAAAAGAGCTTCGGCGCTACGAGTCGCGTTGTGGGTGCGGCCATGGCTGCGGTGGGTGCTGCGATGGTCAGTGTATTCGGCAAGATCGCGTACGAGTCACTTGTTGCGGCTGCGACCGTCAAACAGGCGTCGCTTCGAATTGTTTCCGCGCTGGGCCTACCGGCGGAAGAGGCGAAGCGCTTCGCGGGCATCATCAAGGATGTTTACGGCAACAACTTCGGGGACAGCCTGGGTGATGTTGGCGCGGCGGTGCAGGAAGTTGCGCTTGGGCTTCGTGATGTTGGGGTGACCAGCGACGAAGAGATCAGGAAGGCGACCGAGGCCGCTTTTGCACTACGGGATGCGTATGGCACGGACGTTGGCGAGAGCGTGAACGCTGCTTCTGGCTTGATGCAAAACTTTGGACTGACGAGCGCGCAGGCGTTTGACTTCATCACCTATGGCATGCAGCGGGGCCTGAACAAGAGCGGTGACTTCCTGGACTCCATCGGGGAGTACAGCACGCAGTTTGCCGAAGGTGGCGCGACGGCTGAACAGTTTTTCAGCATCATGGAGACTGGGATCCAAAGCGGCATGCTGGGAACTGACAAGGCGGCGGACGCGTTCAAGGAATTTCGCGTTCGGCTGCTGGACGGGAGCAAGAGCACCTTCGAAGCGATGAAGGCGATCGGGCTGAGCGTGAGGAAGGTGACGGCCGCCATAAACGACGGATCGATCACGACCATGGACGCCTTCAACCTGGTGCAGGGGGCCATAGCCAAGACGACCAACGAGGCCACACGGATGCAGGCGGGCGTGGGGCTCATGGGTTCACAGTTCGAGGACCTGGGCGCCAAGACCGTGCTTGCGATGAATAGCTCCGCGACCAGCATGGCGGATATGGCGGGGTCCACCGAAATTCTGAACCAGCAATACGATACGCTCGGGGCCAAAGTAGAGACGTTTCGCCGCAAGCTGATCGATATGGGTATGTCGATCGTGGAGTCCATCGAGCCGCAACTTAAGAGCTTGTTCGACATGATCACGCCGGTGATTGAGCAGTTCAAGGTGTGGGTGGACGGCAACCAGGAACTGGCCGCGAGCATGACCTGGATCGGTGCGGCGGTGGGTGGCGTGTTGCTCGTAGGCGGTCTGCTGCTGATTGCGATGCCTGCTATCTCGGCGATCTTCGCGACGGTGGCTGCGGTTTCCTGGCCGATGATTGCCGCAATTTTCGCGGTAGGTGCGGCGCTCGCTGCGCTTGGGTATTACGTCTATCAATCCATGGAATCGTGGGGGGGCTGGCAGGCGCTCTGGGATTGGGTCATGGGGTTATTTAGCTACGCCAAGGATTGGTTTGCTGATAACTTCGGGCAACTTATGAGCATCTTTCGAAATGCCAGCGATGCGATCCTGCTTGTGATGGGGATTCTTTGGGAAACCCTCACGATAGGTTTCAAGCTGGTGTGGTCGGTGCTTTCGAATGTCTTTGGGGAATTGGGCGAGGGCTTTGCATCGCTATCGAGCACGACGGAAAACGAAAGTGGGACGATACTCGGGACGATAGAGCGCCTGAGTAAACTTGCGGTCGAGTACCTAAAGTTTATGTCCAAGGAGGTTGAGCTTTTCTCGGTCTACATGGATAAAATCTGGCCTCTTATTTCTGCGGTGATGTGGGTTGGGACTAATCTTGTGCTGGAACCGCTCTTTTTCCTGGTGGATAAATTGCTGTGGGTTTTTGAGCAGGTATCGTGGATAGGCAACGGAATTGCCGACGCGCTTTCCTGGCTGTTTGGAACGAGTGGCAACTTTGCGGGAAACGTCAACATCAGCGGGCCGCCTGCACTGGCCACGGGCGGCGTGGTCAATCAGAGCGGTTGGGCTATGGTTGGCGAGCGCGGGCCCGAGCTGGTGCAATTGCCGCGTGGGTCCACCGTGTACGACGCGGAACAGACCAAGAGCGCGGGGAGTGGTGGCGGGGTGTCTGTGGTTCTCAATGCGACCTTCAACGGCGTGACGAACGCGCAGGATATGTCACGGGCGATCGCTGACACATTGGGCCGCGAGCTTGCTTCGAGGGGACTGCGATGAGCCATTCATTGAGCTATAACGCGGTGGATTTTGGCGGGGCAAACTATGGCCTCGTGGTGCAGGAAAACGATTTTGTGAATCCGCCACAGCCTCGGATTGACCGGGATGCGCTTGCGATGGCGGACGGCGATGCGGCGCAGGGAGCGAGCTTCGAGGCGTTGTCCGGCGCGGTGAAGGGCATCGTGGTGGCGACGAGCTTCGCGAACCTGAAGACGCAGCGGGCGAACATTGCGGCGGCTTTGGCGGCGGGTCAGGAGGGGGCGAAGGCGCTTGCGTTTGACACGCATAGCGGGGTGCAGTGGTTGGCCCGGGTGATGGGTACGAGCTGGAGCAATGAGACGGCGACGACGATAGAGCTTGCGATTACGTTTTACGCGCCGGACCCGTGGCCTGTTGCGACGAGCGCGACGAGTCCAGCACCAACGACGATCACGGGGAGCCCGAGCACGCTGTAATTGACAATGGACAATGGACAGTTGACAACGAGGACGCGCTGCGCGCGGGAATTTTGACCACGGATGGCACGGAATACACGGATAAGGAAGACATGACCCCAGGTGGAACGAAGTTGATTGACTGGGTGCTGACCGTGAAAAACGGTGCGGCTTCGTGCGCGAGCGTGCAGGTGTATAACCCGGTGACGGGGGAGACGGTGGTGTGGGCGAATGCGCTGGCGGCGGATGCGTGGATACGGTTCACGAGCGCGACCCAGCGGATCGACGTGAGCGTGGACGATGGCGACACCTGGGTAAAGAACGTGGCCAATGTGACGGGCGTGATTTGTCAGTTGCAGGGGGGCGTGGCGAATGGGGTGGTGCTGACGGGTCCGACGACCGGGACGTATGAATATGAATTTACTCCGAAGGGATAGCGATGGCGATCAGGCCGATTAATCTTGTTGCGGATCGATGGTTCGCGCGGTTGAATGCCGGGGTAAATTCGTCGGTGACGACCTGGGTGTTAAAGGCAAGCGGTGCGAGCGGGTTGCCCGTCCCCAATGCGCGCGAGCGGGTGATCCTGCATTGTGACGACGAGAAGGTATTGGTCACGGCTATCGCGGTGGACACGCCGAGCGCGGGCCTGGACACCTTGACGGTGGTGCGGGAATACGGCGGGACCACGGGCGCGAGTCATTCGGCGGACACCTATGTGGGGCTGTTTTTTTACGAGGACTATCACAACGGTTTGGCGCGGGAGGTGCAGCAGCTTCGCGCGTTTCTCTGGGCGTGGATGGGTGATCGGAACGGCGTGGTGCAGGACGGTGGGTTGCAGGTGGTGGCGACGGGTACGCCCGATATGTACGTGAACATCACGGCGGGAAAGGCTACGGTGGCGGGGGATTTCGTAGCGCTCTGGGATGCGGTGGCGATAGGGGTCACACCGCCGGTTACTGATCCACGGATTGACCTGGTGCAGATAGATCAGGCGGGTGCGGTAACGATCAAGACCGGGACGGAAGACGCGAGCCCTGCGGCGCCGACGGTGGACGCCGACGCGCTGGAGTTGGCGACGGTGTATTGCCGGGTGGGGATGACGAGCATCAAAGACTCGGACGACGCGAGCAATGGTTACATTGACCAGAGCGGCAAGGTGTATTTGTAAGAGGGTTTTAACCTCAAAGAACGCAAAGAAGATAGCTATAGGGTGAACCGACACGGGCGTCGGGAGCTTCGCGGCAAGCGAAAGGTGAATAGATGACAGCACTGGTTGGCGATTTCCTGATTGGCGTGCAGCCGCTTTGGCCGCGCGAGGCGATCAGTGTTGCGGACTGGTTTGATAGGCCCACTTGGGAGCGCCCCACGGACGACAACGGCGGCGACGGTGATATCTCGGTGCCGGACGATTTCAGCGATGAGGGCACGCCGGGCTTTGACGGTGGCGAGCACGACGGATATGAAGACGGCGACATTGGCGGGACCTTCGAGGGTGGCAGTTTTGTCGGCCACGAGTGGAGCAGTACCGATGGCGAGAGCGGTGGCGGCGGCGGTGGCGGCGGCGGGACGCTGACGATTGTGCTTGCCGATGGGTCAGTTACGTCCATCGCGATCGAGGCACATCGCCGGCTGTTTTATCGGATCGAGGTGTATGGCCAGGACGGCGACAAGATCGCGACGGTGCCGCAATGGATCAGCGCGAAACTGATCCGTCGCCTCGACACGGCGAGCACCCTGACCTTCCGCGTGGCGCACGACGCCGAGGGCGCGGTGCATTTGGTGCGGCCGAACTCGGTCTGGCTTCGCGACCGGTGGGGCTTTGTGGTGGACACCTTTCAGATTCAGCGGCGCCGTCCGATGGGTCGAGGGGATAGCAGCTACTACGAGATCGTGGCGCAGGGTGCTATTTCACAACTGCGCGGCGAGGTGGTGTTGGGGTATACCGGCGATGCGGTGGGGGCGACCGTACAGGACCATGTGACGGCGCTGATGGACCTGCAGGCGCGGGACGATGCACTGACCCTGGGCACGATCGATGCGGAGATCGGTGAGACGGTTATTCCGTTTTTCGCGATTGACACGAACATACACGCGGCGATTTTGCAGTTGCAGGCGGCCTTACCCAAGGCGGTACGCGGTCGGCTGTACGTGGACCCCAAGCGGCGGTTGCAGTGGCGCATCGTGGCGGGTGACACGACCGAGCAGGTGTTGACCCGCGGGCGGAACATTTACAACATCGAGGCAGAAACCGATTACGACGCGCTGGTCAATCGCGTGTACATGTACGGCGAAGGCCAGGACGTGGCGAGTCGTTTGAGCCTGGTCGACGCGGGCGAAGACGAGCAGTACATCGAGGATACGGACAGCATTGCGGCATGGGGCTTGAGCCCGGCGATCAAGGTGGACCGACGGATCCGGTATCCCGAGACCTTGCTGAGCGTGGCACAGCGCATCCTGGAAGATTTCGCGGCGCCGCAGGTGACCGTGAAGCTGGATTTGTTAGACCTGGCAAAAGCGGACGAAGCGCCCGCGGGCTGGCAGGACATCGATATCGGCGGTCGGTATCGCGTGGTGGACTCGACCTTGGGGATTGATACCACGGTGGAGATCGTGGGGATAGAGACCGACCTTGGGCGTCCGGTGCCGGTGCGTGTGGACCTTGCGAACCAGAGCAAGACCCTGAGCGATTTTATCAGCGAGATTGTGGACGCGCTCCAGCAGCCTTTGGATGTGGACGGCGAGCTTTATGATTCGATGGGCCGCAATTACACCGAGGTGGAGGCGCGCGCCGAGCGGGCTGGGGACGTGCGCTGGAACCCCGGAGCTGGTGGTAGTGCTGGCGGGATACCAGGTGGTGGTGATGGCGATCCGCGCGGGCAGATGCACGATGGGACAGAGTGGCAAGACGTGGGCGGTGGTGCCGGTGATGCGGATGCCGTGGCTGTTTGGTACGTCGAGGATACGTTGGACGCATTGCCCGACGATGTGGAGCAGACGGCCCTGGGTCGGGTGACCACGGGCGCCGACGCCGGAAAGGTGTACATACGCGACGACCTGAACACGTCCTGGCTGGAATTCGCGCCGGTGAAGCTGGTGCTTGCATTGCCGCCTATCCCGAGTATTGGCAAGAGTGAAGTACGGTGGACCTCTGCGGGCGGTGGAACTGGTGACGATCAAAACTGGATAGCCAACGCCGGTGACACGAAATGGACACCGACCCAGCGGTTTTCGAATAAGTCAGGAGTACCTGTCTGATGGGTTGGTACAACTCTGGAAACTGGACAGGGCTGGACGGCACAGAGATTCCGCACGTGTACGCGGACCTGTGCAACGCGCTGAACGAACGGCGCGAGGCGCTGGGCCTGTCGCGGATTTCGTGGACGGTTATCAGTGGCACGAAGAGCACGAACCTGTCTGCGAGCGATTTTGTGGGCATGGACATGAACAAGACGAACCCTCTGGAGACGGTGCGGACAAACATGCTCACGTTGCTGGAACCCAGTGGCGGATACAACACGACATCGCGTCACAGCGGATGGGCGAAAACAAGCACGAATTCTGGGCTTGCTGCAAACTCTGACTTGTGGACGAACGTAAGCGCATCCGCAGACGCGGGGATTTCGGACGGTACATCCGATGGTGTATTCGAAGTAAATAAGGCGTTGTATTTGAAGGCAATTTTTGACCGGATGCTATACCCGGTTGTCTACCCTGCGCTGAAAACGCGCGGTTCACTTGATGGCGTTTATAGTGGGCAAGTTGGAACGCCGGACCCATACGACCCCATTGATGTTTGGGACAACATGCTTGGGCCGGGCGCTGGTTTTGCACCGGGGCTAACCACGGGCGATATCGGCGCATACATGAAGGGTATAGAAGCGGATGTTGGATCCCCAGGATCTCCATCATATGTGCCTTACTACACATCAGGCATCTGGAAGACTCGCACGATCACGTTCTACAACTTCGTGGAGTACGGCGGCAGCATCGCAAAACAGTGGTGCGTATGGAGTGGCGGGCGCGAAAACAATGGAGATACCAGTGAACTACAGATTGCATTCCTTGGCGGCACAGACACCATCAATGATGTGCTTACTAATACTTTCGAATTCGCGTTCACAACCGCGATACCGCTGGACACTACCGAAGTAACCGACGATTTCGAACTGACAACCATCGCAGCGGGCGGAAACCCGTTTTCTGGTAGCACGGTATGGACACATATTACTGCGACCAATACGGGTGCGGTAAACGCAACGATGCTCGCGAAGTACCTCGGCGCAAGCGGCGGAACGCTTCAATCTGGGCTGAACCACACGCGGCAAATACTGACCCTCGCTTCGGTGCTTTCCGACCAAACATAGGACTACGCAATGCAAAACAAATCCACACAATTCCGAATCGGCATGGGCCTCGCTGTGCTGCTGGCGGTGTCGCTCTGCGCGTACGCCGCGCAACGGTTCAACGGCATTCAGATCGGGCCGAACCCGAGCACGACCACGCTGGAAATCACCGGCACGGGCGACATCGTATTTACGGAGAAGGCCGACCACAGCAGCACGCCGAGCGCGGGGTATGGGTACCTGTGGGTGGAAGACAGCACGCCAAGCACGCTGGTATTCACGAACGATGCGGGCACGGATACCACCCTCGGCGCGGGCGGCGGTGGCAGCGGACACAGCATCGAAGACGAAGGCACACCGCTGACCGACCGCAGCGCGCTGAACTTCATCGGCACCGGTGTGACGGTAACGGACAACGCGGGCACCGACGCAACCGATGTAACGATTTCCAGCGGCGGCGACGCGCTGACCACGAACCCGCTATCGCAGTTTGCTGCAACCACGTCATCGCAGTTATTGGGCGTGCTCAGCGATGAGACCGGCACTGGTGCGCTGGTGTTTGCGACAAGCCCGACGTTCACGACGCCTATCCTCGGCACGCCCACGAGCGGCACACTCACGAACGCAACGGGCCTGCCGTTGACGACGGGCGTTACCGGCACGCTGCCAATCGCGAACGGTGGCACCGGCGCGACGTCGCTTGCTGCTGCGAATATCGCGGTCACCACGGGGCACCTCGGGCAGTTCGCCGCCACGACGTCGTCGCAGGTATTAGGTGTTATATCGGACGAAACCGGGACAGGCGCGCTCGTATTCGGCACGTCGCCCACATTCACGACGCCGCTGCTTGGAACGCCCACGTCGGGCAACCTCGCGAACTGTACATTTCCTACGCTCAACCAGAGCACGACCGGCAGCGCGGCTACGCTCACTACGCCGCGCTCGATATACGGCAACAATTTTGACGGCAGCGCTGGCCTGACCCAGATCATCGCTTCGACGTACGGCGGCACAGGCAACGGGTTCACGAAATTTTCGGGACCGGCATCGACCGAGAAAACGTTCACGCTGCCGAACGCGAGTGATACGCTCGCGGCGATTGGTACCGCGCAGACGTGGACGGGCGTACAGAGTTTTAACAGCACGAAATTTAAACTCAACGGTTCGACGTCGGGCACGACCGAAATCAATTCGGCGGCCACGGCAGGCACGACCGTTATCACGCTGCCGTCGGGCACCGTGACGCTGGTGGGCAAGGCGACGACCGACACGCTCACGAATAAAACTTTTGACACGGCGGGCACCGGCAATTCGTTTTCGATCAACAGTGTGGCCGTGACCGCGAATACTGGTACCGGCGCTGTGGCGCGCGCGGTGTCTCCATCGTTCACCACGCCTGCGCTCGGCACGCCGTCGGCTGCGGTACTCACGAACGCGACGGGGCTGCCATTGGGCGGATTGGCCTGGCAGTCCGAACGCACGATTGTAGGGCGTGCATTGGGCGCGGGCAGCGGCGTTCCATCGGCGCTCACGATGCTGCAAATCAGGACGATGTTGCAGACGCCCACGGCTATCACGTCAACGACGAACGCGACGGCGTGGAACTCGGATAACGCACAGACGTTTTCGTCAACGCTCACCGAGAATACGACGATATCAGCCACGAGCGGTACGCCGTTCGCAGGGCAGATCGCCGTATTCCTGATTACGCAGCACGCGAGCGCGGCAAAGACGTTGGCGTGGAATTCTCAATTCGCGGCGGGTGCTACGTTCAGCGCGACGATACCGGCGGTGAGCACTACGTTATCAAGTATCAGTAGGTATATATGGATTTACAACGGAACATTAACCAAGTGGACATTACTTGCACAGGAGATACATTAATGCGATACACGATTCGATACACGATTCTTTGGGCTGCGGTGGCGCTGTCCGCGATTGCCGGGGCGGAGACAGCGCAGGCGAAGATCGACGCGTTGAACGCGTTGCCGAACGTGCTGCAAGCGAACTTCGCGCGGGCACCGCAGAGCATACCGTTTTTCGGCGAGCTGTATACCGCGACGATTGGCTGGTACTACACAACCAATGGGGTGGCTGAGAATTCCAGCGCGGAGGTGGTTATCGTCGCGCTCGGCACGCCACAGGAGGCCGCGTACTGGCTCACGAAGACGCCCACGATTTTGCAGCCGGTTGTGGAGACGAAATACCTCACGACCCGCACCGCTGGCGGATGGGCGGGACTCACTGGTGCGCAGCAAAAAGCGGGAATCCAGAATTTTTGCAATAAGGTGTACAAGGACGCTGCGAACGTGGACGGCAACATTCGTGAATTCGACGTGCAGCCCGTGGACGGAACGACGATCAAGGTATCTGGGTATTTCGATCTCGGCACAACATGGGAACATCAGACGTGGTTCGTGCGGTTGATTGACCCGCAGGGCAGCGTGTCCGCACCGTACTCTAACGTCGAATTCCAGCGCATCGTAGAGGAAACCACAGTCCAATGATGACCCGCTACCTCACCGCGCTGTGTATTCTGCTCGCACCCATCGCGTTCGCGGACGGTGTGTCCGACGCCACGGTGTACGTGCCGATCACCGTGGCTGCTGCCGACGTTGATGAAGCCTATCCGCTGGTGCGCGTGGAACTCTCCGACCTGCCGTCTGAATTCTGGGCCGCGCTGTCTGCGGCGAGCGACACCACGGGCGCGACGATACGCGTCACGGACAGCACCGGGGCGACGGAACACGCTGTTTACGTGGTGTCGATTAATACCGGCACGCCGGAGGGTTGCCTGATATTCGAGGGCAACGCGTCGGCATCGGTGGATAACGAGTGGCGGGTCTATGCGGGTTCGCCGACCGCGTCGATGTATTCGACATCGGCGACGTACGGGCGGGATGATTGCTTTTCGTCGTTCGCGGGATTTTATTTCCCCGGCGTGACGCTGACTGATATCACCGGCGCGGGGCGCGACCTGACTGCGGTCGGCACACCCGGCACGACGGCGAGCGCGTGGGAGGGAGTGACTGCGGCGACGTATAATGGGAGTAGTCAGTATCACAAATACGAGGGCACGCAGGCAGTTACAAATTGGCCGATAACTCTCGGAGTGTTGCTATATAGTGCCAGCGACTCCACTGTTCAGTATGGAGTTTCGTTAAGTGAGGCTTCAGGGACAAGTGCGGCAGTCAGCAGGCTTAGGGGTGACGTGACTTCAGACCCAGCAGAAGGCTATTTTCAAGGGGCCACAAGTACCGGTTCGAGGCCGCGAACATCTACTGGATACACAACAAACACGTGGACGTATACAGAAAGCGACAGGAATGGAAATACAGGGACATCAAATGCGCGAATAAATGCTGGCACAGCGGCGACAGAAACATCCAGCATCACTGCGCCATCATTTGATTCGTTGTATATAGGCGCAGGCAAAAACAGTGGGGTCACTAGCAATTATCTCAATGGCAACGTCGCCGCCGCGTGGCTCTACAAATACTCTACAGACACTACTCCCGGAGTCAAATCCGCGAACTACATCGCCACCGAGCATGCGGTCTGGCAACCGGGCTACTACAGCGTCGGTTCAGCGGTGGAACTCGGCGGCGACTGTACGTCCGGGTCAACGGGCTGGGTGCTATTCGGCGCAGCGGCACAGACCGCAACGTCGGCAGCAGACTGGGCGAATCTGAGCGACGCGATTGTGGACGATGCGAATACCGCCGATGTGACGCTCGATGACGTTACGAATATAGAGTCCGAGCAAATCCTGTTCGACGACATCCAGTACGGCATCACGCCGCCCGAGGGCGCCGATAGTTATACCGTGACGTTCCGCGTCAAAGTCGATATGGAGGGCGGCGGCGCGCGCGAGATCAACGACCTCGTGGTTAAATTCGTGGACGATACCGGCACGCTGGTGGGCGACAATCTCGCATCGGCAACGCAGTGGCCATCATCGCCCGGTACGCGTGACTACGTGGTCACCGGAGTGACGTTCGACGGCACCGAGTTCGATGCGGATACCGGCATGGCAATCAGCGCGACGGCGTTTGACAGCAACGGCAATACGCTGACTGAGGTATACGTCGCGTGGATAAAGATTGATTGGGACTGCGGAGACGACCCAACAGCAATGTCGCGAGGATTTTTTGAGCTTGCCAAATGAGACTGTAGATATAGCGACTGGCGCGGCGGCCGCAGGCGGCTTCATTGGCGCGTGTTGGGCCGCGTGGCGAAAGTTTGGGCCGTCAAAAAGCCCGAAGAAAGGCGAGAGTATGAGCGATGTCTTGCAGCGGGTTCGCGCACTTGAGCAGCGGGCCGACGAAGCTGATCAGCGTGAGAAGCAAGACCGACTTGAACTGCGGGAGACAATCCAGTTGCTATTCAAAAAGGCCGATAAGACCCAGACGGACGTGGCGGAAATAAAGGGCATGCTGAATGTCAGAAAAGGGCAACGATGAACGCACCTACTTTGATCCGGATTTGTCGCGAATGCGCGCATGGGGTTTATGGGGTGCGGCAACCCACGCCCGCGTATGGTGAGGCGGTGGCGCGTTTGCTGATGGGGACAGCGGCGACCGAAAGCTTGCTGGTGCATCGGCGACAGATGGGTTTTTCGCTGGATCGGCTGGATGGGGCCTGGGGAATATGGCAGACGGAGCAAGGGGCGGTAGGAGATAACATCGGCTATTTGCGGCGGCGGGCGGATGTTCTCAAAAGCGCGAGTCGGTTTGTTTATGGCGATGAGGGTGAGCTGTTGGCGGTGTTGACCATGGGCACGCAGGGGCTGCTTAAGTTGATTCGGGATGATGATCGGTTTGCGTGCCTTATGGCGCGGGTGCATTACCTGCGGGTAAGCGAGGCGGTGCCGGATGACCTGCGCGGCCAGGCGGGGTATTGGAAGCGGTACTACAACACGCGCCTCGGCAAAGGGACGGTAGAGGGTTATATGGAAAAGTGGCGGGCTCTGGTGGAGCCTGCGCTGTGAATGAGGAGCCTGGAGTTTTGGAACTGGTGATCATCGCCGTGGTCATTGCGCTGTTCGCGTGGCTTTGGTGGGATCGAATTTAAGGGAAATCGAACTATGTCAAATGAGAGACCAAACCCCGAATACAACCCGACTATCAGTCTGGATAAGGGCATCACGAATGCGAAGAGTGCCGGCATCGGTGGGGCGCTTACGACCCTGTTGTTGGTGGGGGTGACCCTGGCGCAGGGCGGCAAGCTGGATGAGGTGGCGGCGACCGGTGTGGTTAGTGCGGTTGTCGCCTTGGGCGCTGCGGCGGTAGCCGGGTTGGGCGAGTGGTGGCGGAACCGCAAGAAGCACAGCAAGGTGCGGCGCACGGGGCGCTTGCCCGTGGTGTTGCTGATCGCCTCGCTTGCCCTGGGCGGCGCGCTCTCGGGTTGCGAGACGGTGACAGATCGCGATGGCACGGTTACGCAGTCCGTCGATACCGAGGGTCTGCTCGATACCGTGAATGTCGCTTTTACGACGTGGGAGCGACTGGAGACCCTGCGGCAGACGCTTGCAGCAGAGCGGGAAGCCGCGAAGACGGCCAACAACGCTGAGGCCATGGCGCGCCTGGATGCGCAGCTCGAAGCTATCGCGCCAGAATTACAAGCGGCGAGGGAAGCGGTACACAAAAACCCGATGCTTTTGCGAATCTTGGGCACATATAGGGCGCAGCCAGAAAAAGCCCCCTCAAAATAAGGCGGTTTAGAACCGCAAAAGAATCCCTGCCTCTCCGCCAAATTATTAAAAACCCCTGAATTTCAGGGGTTTTTCTGTTTGTGGTCGATGAAAACTGTCCAGAATTGTATGGATTAGTCCGTTGGTGCCCCGCTTTGGGCGTCAATTTTGGGCACCAATTCGCCGCTTTGGTGCCCGTTTTCCCCGAAAAGAAGCTGGCCGTCGAAGCGGGTCAACCAGTCGCGCGCGCCCCTCGCCCGAACGTATTGCATGGTCGTTTTGATGTCGGTATGCCCCATAAGGATCTGAAGCTCGGGCAAGGGAAGCCCGATATCGTTCGCCATGATCGTCCCGAAGGCGTCGCGCAACATGATCGGCGTTACCATGCGGGGATGCTTGGCGGCCTTGCAGCGGGCCTTCATCACGTTCAGGGCGCTGTCTTCGGCCCATTGGTTGCCTTCCCGGGTGAGGAACACGTATTCGTCAGCCACGTGGGGCCGCTTCGCCTCGGCTTCGACCAATGCGGCCGCGCGGGCGCAGATCTCGAACTTGCGCAGGGCGCGCACTTTCTGGCTCGGGCGCTCGACCGTCCGGCTCGACAAATCGACGTGGCCGAATTTTAGGCCGCGGGCATCGCTCGGGCGCTGGCCGGTGAAACACATCCACAGGATGATCGGCGTGTCGCTGAAGAGGTCGATCACGGCGTTGAGTTCGGCCAGACTCAGGGGATGCTTATCGACCGGGTCGAACTTGGGCTTGTTCCATTTGGTGATCGGCGACGCCTTGAGCAGTCCCGCGTCGACGGCCACATTGATCGCGCCCCGGATCGTCGTGAGGTAGTTCGCCGTGGTCCGTGCCTTGCGCTTATGTTCGCCGGTCTGGAGCCAGGCCGACCAGCGGGCAAGCACTTCGACGTTGAGTTGGCTCACGCGGCCTATATGCCCCGCGCGGCACCATTCGAGGAACACCGTGCAATGGGTCTCCGCAGCGGCGTGGGTGGCCGTGGCGGCGTTTTCCGACACCAGGTAGACGTTGCGGTAGTAGTCAATGACCTCTTGGATTCTGGGCGATTTGTCGCGGCCTGTGGTCGCGCGCTGGGCTTCGTGTTGCTTGACCCAATGCTTGTAGTAGGCTTCGGCCATGATCGGATCGCGGCAGGGCTTCCCCTCGATGAGCACGTAGGGGCGTTGCCGCGCGCCGTTTTCGTCGCGGAAATCGATGAAAAAACGCCCGTCAGGACGTTGGCGAAGGGATGGCATGGAAATTCCTCTATTTTCGGCCAATCGGGCACACTACGCAAGGCAAGAAAACGTTTTCCTAATTTCGTCGAGGCACGTATTGTGCGCGGGCGTAGAAAACGTTTTCCTAATTCTCGCGACGGGCGTACAGTGCGCGGGTGTAGAAAACGTTTTCCTAATTTCGTCGAGGCACGTATTGTGCGCGGGCGTAGAAAACGTTTTCCTAATTCTCGCGACGGGCGTATTGTGCGCGGGTGT
>Ga0100388_10001911_pt1 | contig 18136 bp, 15 predicted proteins | sample CryGeymeta201512_FD_81536 | JGI IMG/M metagenome (GOLD analysis project Ga0100388, IMG submission 81536) | Groundwater microbial communities from Crystal Geyser aquifers in Utah, USA - Crystal Geyser metaG 2015-12 | ecosystem: Environmental > Aquatic > Deep subsurface > Groundwater | place... | reverse complement strand
TTTTTAGCTTTTTATATCGCCCGAAACTACAAATTTAAAGATATTTTCTCCAAACTTTCTTTTTTGCTTTCCATCGGCGCTTTGTTTGAAGGGGTTTTGGTGTTAGCGCAATTCATAAAACAAACTTCTATTTTTGGATACCTTTTCTTGGGAGAACCCGTTTTTAATTCTTCAATGTTTGGGGTGGCAAAATATGAGATTTTTAATCGTTTGTTGGTTCGTCCTTATGGAACCTTTCCCCACCCTAATGTCATGGGAGGTTATTTTGCTTTACTTATTCCTTGGTTTATTTTTCGATTTGTTGAGGCGAGGAGATGCGATTTAAGAAAGCAAACACTTTGGTGGGGATTGGTTTTGGTTGTTTGTGTTACCGGGTTTTTGCTTTCTTTCTCAAGAACGGCCATTATTGTGGGAATATTGGGGAGTTTGGGGGTGTTGTGGTGGGTGGGGAATTTGGGGCATAAGAAAGAGATAAAAATAATTCCGGCGGTGATTTCCCTTTCAATTTCTAGACGGATTTTTTTGGCAGGGGCGGCTTTTAAAGCAATTCAGGAAAAACCTTTCTTTGGAGTTGGCTTAAATAATTTTACGGTCTACCTTGCTAGGTCTAGATCACTTTTGGAAGAAACACGTTATTTGCAACCGGTGCATAATGTTTTTCTTTTGATATTTGCTGAGTCTGGGGTACTAGCGGGAGTGTTGTTTGTGCTGTTTTTGGGATCGGTTGTAATAAGTCTCATGAGACCAATAAGACCAATGGGACCAATGACACTCCCAGCAATTTCCCTAATTCAAATTGTCTTGATTAGTCTTTCGGATCACTATTTTTGGACAATCCAACAAACGAGTATTTTCTTCTGGTTGATTATTGGATTTGGTTTGGGGTATGCTAGACTAGAAAAGTGAGTATGAAAAAACCTAGTTACAAACTCTATACTTTTGTGTTTGCCCTTGCCCTTCCTTTTGTGGGTGGTTGTAAGGCGCCCGATATTAATATTGGCACTAAAGAAGTTAGTTATTGGGGACTTTTTGAGCCGGAAGCGGTCATGTCTCCTTTGATTTCTGACTTTACCGAGAAGAATTCCGGCACGAAAATTACATATGAAGAACAAAGATTTGACGATTTGGCTTCTTATAAAGAAACGCTTCTGACCCGTCTAAAAGAAGGGACAGGCCCTTGTGTGGCTAGGATTCATCAAAGTTGGGTCAAAGACTTTTCAGCAGAACTTGCTCCCGTTCCTTCCTCCTTTAATTACGAGGAAACTTTTTACCCATCTGCTCAAGAGTCGGCCAAAGTAGGGGGTTCATATTTTGCCGTTCCTTTAATGTATGATGGGTTGGTCCTTTTTTATAATCCATCTATGTTTGCCGCTTCGGGGATTGATAAAGCGCCTTTAACTTGGGATGAGTTTCGCTCCGACGCAGTAAAAATGACTAAAAAAGATGAGAAGACGGGGATAATTTCCCAGGCCGGGGCGGCCATTGGGGCGGGGGCCAATATTTCTCACGCTAGCGATATCCTTGGCTTGATGTGGGCGCAAACGGGTGTTTCGGTTCCGGAAGATTTGAATAATCAAGCCGCCTATGACGCATTAACTTTTTACACTGATTTTGTCAAAAAAGATAAAGTTTGGGATGCCGCTTTACCGGAATCGGTTCGGGCATTTGCGGAAGGGAAAGTAGCGATGATTTTTGCTCCTTCTTGGCGAATTTTTGATATCAAGGGAGTTAACCCTTCCTTTGAGTTTAAGGTAGCCGCCGCGCCTCAAGTGCCTCAGCTTGGAGATGAAGAAGTGAGCAATGTTCATTGGTCAAGCTTTTGGATGGAAGTGGTTTCTAAAGACTGCAAAGCCCAAAATCAAGCTTTCTCTTTTCTTTCATACCTCACTTCCGCGGAGGGCCAGCGGATGTTTTTTGATGAAGCAACCAAATCTCGGCCTTTCGGGGAGCCCTACGCTCGAGTCGACTTAGCAGAATCTTTAAAAGATGACACGGTTCTTGGGGCGATTGTCGCCGGCGCCCCCTACTCTTTCTCTGGTGTAATTACAGATCAAGCGGGAAACACTAAAGAAGTTGAGGCGGTCGTGACGGCGATTGAAGGAAACTTAAAAGGAGACTCGGAGGAGGAAGTTTTGGGCGTTCTTCAGAAAACCCTTCAGGCCTCAGAATGATATTGGTTGACAGTTCTATTACAATCCTCTAGACTACAGGTTAGGTATAAGATGAAAAAGGAGGAGACATGATCTTTCTTAAGGTACTCGTTCCTGTCGTAGTGGTGGTTGCGGTTTTGGTGTATTTTTGGGCAAGCACATGGGTGAGGGGTCTTTACGAAAGCTTGTTCGGGAGCGATTCATGACTATTTTTGGTTTATTGTTTCAGGTAGCGGTGTTTGTCTCCATAGTAGTTGTTATCACGTTCCCAATCATTGCCGTCGTCGAGCTTTTTCTCAAATGGAGAAATGGAAGGCGTTGGGCGATAAAGTGAAGTTGTTGGCGCTTCGCTCGAAGTATCTTCGCGAAGCGCCATTTTTATTTGCGATATAATCCATCTATGAAAATTCTTGGTATCGAAACAAGTTGTGATGAGACTTCCGCCGCCGTTGTTGAAGACGGAGCCAAAGTTTTATCCAACGTTGTTGCCTCCTCTCAGGAAATGCATGTAAAAACCGGCGGGATTGTGCCGGAAGTGGCGGCAAGAGAGCAGGTTAAATCGGTTATCCCGGTGACCAACGAGGCTCTTAAAAAGGCAAATTTAACCAAAAATGAAATTGACGCGATTGCGGTGACGGTTGGGCCGGGATTGGTCGGATCCCTTCTTATTGGAGTAGAAACGGCAAAAACACTTGCTTGGATTTGGAAAAAACCTCTAATTCCGGTTAACCATCTTTACGCTCATATTTATTCTGTTTTTTTGGATAACGCTACTCCTCCCCCACTCCCTGCCGTTTGTCTGATTGCTTCTGGTGGGCATACGGATTTAGTTCTTTTTAAAAGTCACAAAGATATTACCTGGATTGGGGGAACGGTGGATGATGCGGCGGGAGAGGCGTTTGATAAAGTAGCGAGAATTCTCGATCTTGGATATCCCGGTGGTCCTGTAATATCGAAAGTGGCAGAAGAATGTAGAATGGCGATTTCTGATTTAAGATTTCAGAATAAGAAGGAAACACTAAAACTGCCAAGACCCCTGATTCAAGAAGATAACCTAGACTTCTCATTTTCTGGGCTTAAGACGGCGGTTTTACGGGCGTTTGAGTCGAAGCTCTACCCTACCCCAGAGATTGCCTATGAATTTCAAGAAGCGGTTGTCGATTGTTTAGTTAAAAAAACAATAAAGGCGACGGAAAAATTTGGGGCTAAATCCATTATTGTCGGTGGAGGAGTGGCGGCAAACCAACGTTTGCGTTTTTTAATCGGGAAAAATGCGGAAAATCTGTGTTCTAGAACACAGGTACAAAACATTCAAGTGCATTTCCCTTCATTAAAATACTGTGGAGATAATGGAGCGATGATTGCCTCGGCTGGGTTTTTTAACAACAAACCTGCAAAAGATTTATTTTTAGTTGACGTCGACCCTGGTCTGCATTTTTGAAAATATGAGGTTTTTGTGGATGATGAGGAATATATCCTACGAATTTTTTGCGGGGAATGTGAAAAATTGTGCGGGAAATGGGGTGTTTATGTCTTATAGCATATTTTGATAAAAAAGTCAAGTTGGGGTAGAATAACGGCCAATTATGGAACCGGTTTATAAAGCAAGCGAAGTTGAAGAAAAAATCTATAAAATGTGGGAGGAAAATGGCTATTTTACCCCAAAAATGGATCCAAAAAAGGAGCCATTTACTATCCTTTTACCGCCCCCAAATGCCAATGACCCCTTGCATATGGGGCACGCCCTTTATGTAGTTGAGGATATTTTAGCTAGGTTTCACCGGATGAAAGGGGATCCCACCCTCTGGCTTCCTGGATTCGATCACGCGGGAATTGAAACCCAATTTGTGTTTGAGAAAAAACTTCGCAAGGAAGATAAATCCCGTTTTGATTTTGACCGGGAAACTCTATTTAAAATGATCTCTGATTATGTTAACGAGAATAGGGGAGTGGCTAAATCCCAACTTAAAAAACTGGGGTTTTCCCTGGACTGGACCCGGGAGAAATACACGATGGATCCATCCCTTTTAAAAACCGTTAATGCCACTTTTAATAAAATGCACAAGGACGGGCTTTTGTATCGCAAAAAGAAAGTGGTCAATTTTTGCCCACGTTGTGGCACTTCTTATTCCAATTTAGAGGTCGATTATTCGGAAGAAGTGGGGGCGCTTTGGTACATCAGATACCCAATTATAAACGAGAAACAACGAAGCGAAGCGGAGCCCTCCGAAGCTACGAAGGAGCGAAGGAGGGTGCTTGGGGAGGAGAATGGCTATATAACTGTAGCTACTACCCGTCCCGAGACCATGTTAGGTGATACGGCCGTGGCGGTAAGTCCGAAAGATAAGAGATATAAAAATCTAGTTGGCAAAACTTGCATTTTGCCCTTGGTGGGTAGGGAAATTCCCATAATTTCCGATTCTGCCGTCGATAAAGACTTTGGGGCAGGCGCCTTAAAAGTGACGCCGGCCCATTCGATTATTGATGAGGAAATTGCTGGTAGGCACGATCTTCCAAGTGAAGTGGTGATTGGGCAAAATGGGAAAATGGAGCTTGGTGAGATACTTAAAGATAAATCCGAAATCCGAAGCACGAAATCCCAAACAAATTCGAAATCCGAAATTCAAAATCCGAAACAAGTGCAGGAAGAGTTTTTAAAGAGTATCAATGGCATGAAGATTGAGGAGGCGAGAATGCTAATAATCGAAGAACTGAAGAAACTAAACTTGCTGGAAAAAGAGGAAAAGTTGACTCATTCGGTTGGGCATTGTTATCGATGCGGGAAAATAATTGAACAGCTGCCTTTGCCTCAGTGGTTTGTGAAAATTGAGCCTTTGGCAAAGCCGGCGATTGCCGCCGTCAAAAAGAAAGAAATCAAAATTGTGCCGGCAAGATTTGAAAAGATTTTTCTTCAGTGGATGGAAAATATTCGGGATTGGAATATTTCCCGCCAGATTGTTTGGGGACCAAGAGTGCCGGTCTGGTATTGTTTAAAGTGCAATCCAGAGATAAACATATCTTTTATAAGTAAAAAAGAAGATAATTGGCGAGGCGAAGCCAGCCTCGCCGACGAGTCTAGGCGGGCCTCGCAGCTACAGGAAAAATCAGAATTAATTTCGGGAACATATGGGGAGCTTTCGGGGAAATATTCTTTTGATGATATTAAAAACGGTTTGCAGGAACTTCGGGCGCCTGAAAATGCAAGTTATATTTTGGAGGAAAGATGTAAAGAATGTGGATCGCAGGAGATTTTGCAAGAAACTGACACCTTTGACACTTGGTTTTCTTCCGGTCAATGGCCCCTCACCACTTTGAATTATCCGGAAGGCGAGGACTTTAAATATTTTTACCCTACAACTGTCCTCGACACGATGTGGGACATTCTTTTCTTCTGGGTGGCACGAATGATCATGTTTGGTCTTTACCTCACCAAAGACCTCAAGGATGGGAAGGATCAAGTTCCTTTCAAATTTGCCCACATGCATTCCCGGGTGGTGGATAAATTTGGAGCGAAAATGAGTAAGAGTAAAAACAACGCGATTGATCCACTTCTCATGGTTGATAAATACGGAGCGGACGCTTTAAGAATGGCCTTGGTTTATGGAATTGCCCCGGGAAGCGATATTTCCGTTTCGGAAGATAAGATTAGGGCGTATCGGAATTTTGCCAATAAGATTTGGAATGCGAGCCGATTTGTGCTATCGCACGAGGTAAAGCTTAAAAATCTTGATTCTAGTGCGCTTTCGCTAGATCCTTCGCTAACGTTCAGGATGACAGATGGGAACAAATCAAAACTGAAAGCAGAAGATAAGGAAATTTTGGAAAAGCTTGAGAAAACGAAGAAATTGGTAACATCCGGAATAGAAAAATATCGATTCGGGTTGGCGTCGGAAGAGATTTACCAATTCTTTTGGCATGAGTTTTGTGACAAATACATTGAATCAGTTAAGGGTAGATTAAATGCGGGTGGGGAAGATGGGGAAGTGGCGGCCGCTATTCTTTTCCAAGTATTGACTCAGTCGTTGAAACTATTGCACCCGTTTATGCCATTTGTGACAGAAGAAATCTGGCAGAAATTAAGGGAAGTTGATTCAAAACTCGAAAAGAGTTTGATGATAGCTGAATGGAAATAAAATTAATTGGCGCGATGGGATCGCGCACTATGTTAATATATCTTTTAGGATTTTGTAGTGCGACATCTTATGTCGCCAATTTGACTTAATTGGTGCGATGAGAGTTCGATTTTGTTAGTCTCACTCAGAAATTAATAGTATGAAAATAATGGTTTTTCTTCACGGTACTGTAATAATGCATCGAGGTGGCTTGGGGAAATCCCCAAATGAGCGTGGGGAGCAAGTTGAGGAAAATGAGGAATCAGTACATCGGTATGAAGATTATGTTCCAGTCGATAATGCGATCAAAAAATTAAGAAAATGGCAACAACAAGGGGCTGAGATAATATATCTAAGCTCTCACCAAAGTGAGGAAGATACAAGAAAAGACAGAAAAGTACTTTCAAATTATAATTTTCCTGATGCGCCTGTTTTATATAGACGTGGTAAAGAAACTTACGCAGAAATAGCCGAAAGAGTTATGCCCGATATTTTGGTAGAAGATAATTGCGAAAGCATTGGTGGAGAGTCTGAAATGACTTTCCCACGTGTAAAACCGCAGAAGAAAAAGCTAATAAAATCGATTATTGTTAATGAGTTTTCTGGGATCGACAATTTACCTGACGACATAAATCAATTGAGAAGGTTTACTGAAACTAGGTAATAGAATTAAATAATTGGCTGGATGGGACCAGCCTCGCTGAGTCTAGGCGGGTCCCGCACTACATTGGTTAATTTTATTCTGTGAAACAAAGTTTGAGAAAGGAAATCCGTCTGCCTTTTTACGACTACTCATCTTCGGGTTGGTACTTCGTCACGATTTGCACAAATTACAGAAGATCGGTTTTTTATCCTCACATCAGTGCCAAGTACGGTCACGATTTTAAAAATCGAGGTACATCACCTAAAGATTCTCAAGCGCGAAAAAACACAGAGTTACTAAGAGAGGTTATTTGGGAATTAGAGTCCAAATATTACGTAAATTTAGAAATTGATTTCTATTGCATTATGCCAGACCACGTTCACTTAATTATTGTTTTTAACGATCTTGTGAAAAGAAGAGGGGAGTTAGAGTCTCGGAATTACAGTTTACGAGATGTTGTCGGTGCTTTAAAGGCGATTATTTCAAGGCATCTTGGGTTTCAAGTTTGGCAACCAAATTACTACGAACACATAATCCGGACCGAAGGTTCGTTAGATCGGATCAGAAACTACATTCTTCAAAATCCGGAAAAAATTACAATTGATTGGGTAAAACTAGATCCAAAAGTATGATAAGAGGTTACTTTTCTTTCTTCTTTTCTTCTTTCTTCTCTCCCGCTGGCTCTTTGGTGGCTTCACCTTCGGCCGGAGCGACACCTTCTTCACCTTCGGCGACTTCTTCCTCACCAATTACTTTCGCTTCCGCCGGGGTGGCTTCCTCTTCGACTACTTCTTCCTTCATTTCCGCGTAATCAAGCCTTACAATAAAAGCATTTTCATCTTGATCGATGGAAATTTTGCTTTTATCTATAGCCAAATCGGAGATTTTTATTCCTTGGTCAATTTCCACTAGGCCAGAGATATCAATTTCGAACTTTGCGGGCAGATCGGTTGGCAAGCACTCAACTTCAATTTCTGGGAGCAATGTTAAAAGTAAAGCTTTGCCGTTTTTGACTAGCTCGTTTTCTCCAATGATTTCGACCGGAATGGCGGCGGTAATTTTATCGGTTAGTTTAACCGCGTGGAGGTTCACATGGATAATATTACTGAAAACTGGGTCGTGCTGGACCTCGGAAATTAGTACTTTTACCGGCTTTCCGCCATCTACCGAAACATCAATTAGGGTTGATTCGCCCGCTTCTTTAAAGACTTTTTTAAATTCCTTTTCATCAAGGGTAATGGGGGTTGATTCTTCGCCCTTTTCAAAAACTACCGCGAGAATTTTTCCATTTTTTCTTAATTTGTTGGCGCGCTTGCCCAAAAGGGTTCTTTTTTCCGCGTTAAGTTGCATAATAGGGGTGATGATAGGGTAATGAGGCCTAAAAGTCAACCAGTCATTTAAATTTGTAATAGATGGCTTTCCCTTTTCCCTTTCGTTCAATTATTCCCATATCTATAAGATTTTTAAAATCAAGGCTTCTCGTGGAGTTGGCGCGATCTGTTAGCTTCACATAATCGCGATCCGCAATGTACCCTCGGTCTTTTATGAACTCGAGAATCTTTTTATGATAAGGCGTAAGCTCAGTTTTTGGACTAACGGAACTTTCTGATAGAAGTTTTTTGACTCTTAGAAGTTCATCAATTATCCCGTCGGTGAAATACTCAAGCCATCCGGTAAAATCAATTGAATTTACGATATCGTAGTAGTTGCCTAGAACACCAACGCTGTTAAAATAATTGGTTACATTTTTGTTGTAGAAATTTTCAAAACTGAAAAGGTTAAAAGTGTTTAGTCCCAAGTCTCTTAAAATAACCTTTGTAACAAGTCTTGCGGTTCTGCCGTTGCCATCCGCAAAAGGATGTATAATTACGAATTGTTTATGAAATATACCGGCAATAATAAGTGAGTCTACTGTGGCATTTCCTAGATTAACAAACTCTACTAAATCCTTCATTAGTTTGGGCACATTTTGGGCATCCGGTGGCCAATAGATAGTTCTTCTGGTTCTTGGATCGTTGACAAATACAGGCTCTTGCCTCAATTTCCCAAGCTGATATTTGGGTAATAATTTATTAACTACTTCGTGGTGAGTTGCAAAAATCAAGGCGAGGTTGAAGGATATCGGGCTCCTATTTAGATTTTTAAGAGCGTTGTTGTAATTTATTACCTCTTGTTCGCTGCTACTTAAATTTTGAGGTTGGTTTTTAATAATCTGTTTTACATCCGTCAAGGGTAGGGGGTTTCCTTCTATGCTGGTTGAGGCATAAGAGGAAATTTCTCTGGCGTTTCTTTCAAGTTCGTAAAGAACGATTTTAGGAAATCTTCTATTATTAAGGTCTAAAACAATGGAATTTACCTGTTTTATGTTAGAAAGAAGCTTGTTTGTAACGGTGTATTTGGGCCTAAACATAATAGACGAATCATAGACGATAATCGGTTGATTGTCAAGTTGCCTTACCTAAATGGCACTGATATATGGAGATTTTTGTTCATTTCAAGGGTTAAAGTCGCCTCACTGTCGCTGATTTTTAAGCCCGCATTTTCCGCAAAATCCTTACCAAATGGCTTAACTAGCCTAAAGCTAAACGGCTCGTCTGATTTTGCGCCCGATTGTTTTTGCACCAATAGCTCGTAGGATTTTGAGTCTGGTTTAATGGTTACGGTTGGGGGCAAAAAGTAATTTAGGGAAAGTGTTACTTGGCTACCAGGCTCCATTTCGAAATAGTAACCAAAAGTGCGTTTACTGCTTGCGTCCTCAACAACCACTTCTTTGGTGACGTCTTTTTTTTCTTTACCTCTCTCCTCTGCCTCTGCTTTTTGTAAGTAGGAATTTTCCGGGACCAGAATCCTTAAATAATTTTTGTAGGTCCCTCCCGGCCAATCATTAGTTTCTCCTTTATGAAAGAATGTAATTTTTAAATTTGCCTGAAGCCTGCCCTCCCGATTTGTATTTGAGACCTCGTAATCAACGGTTTTGCTAACGAAATAATTGGCCTTGTTTGCCCCAAGATTGGCTTCCACCAAGTAAAGATAATCACCGTTGGTTTTTTCTACTGAGCCGTCCCAACCATTTTCCGCGAAAACTCCTCGGATGATTGAGGGTGGAAAATATACAGCTAAACTTTTGGCGACGAATCCTTCTGAAAGTACACCTACAAGCTTTCCCGTTTCAGCATTTGGAAGGGAGAAAATTTTATCCATTAGCATTTTCGATAGGCTCCCAAGGAAATTTTTCTTTTGGGGAGAACCCTCATAATAATTGGCTTCGCTATGATACTGCGCTCGTTCAAATAAGTTTTTCTCATCAACTACTTCATTATAATCGGTAAGATACAACGGCCCGGTTACTTTTAAGAGTTCTTTAACAAAGTCAAGGGTAATAAAAGCAACTCCATCAACGGTCTCTCCGGTTGCTCTTAGGTAAAGATTCTTGATTACCTCCGCGCTTTTTGGAAAATCGGGATTCCAGTTGGCATCCCGAATAAGAAGTTTATCTTGTTTTAAGTATTTTGAAATTTGTTCGGGTGGAGTTTGATAAAGTTTCCTCTCCAGCAAAAGGCCGTCGACATTGTAAACGTCATCAATCTTTAAGTTTTCAATTTGGCCTTCTTTAAAATCAATTAAGGCAAAAGATCCTATGAATCCGCCGTTTGGTCTAATTTCGTTGGGATTTTCAAAAAGGACGAGATACTTTTGACTACCTCGATAACCCAAAACTTCCGGAAGAGATTTAACAATTTTCCCCAATCGATCAAGACTCTTGATATCTTTGGCTTCCTCAATTTTTTCTTTTAATTTCTGATTCACGAGCGGGATTTTGATCTTTTCTATCTCAACTTTATCCATTTCCGAAGAGGCAAGGTAAAATTGGTTTACGGCCGTTTCTATTTTCCTTCCGGCGCTTAAGAAACTTTTCTCCTCCATTTTATCGGATGACGCGGGGAATTTCGGCATTGCTTTTGAGAGCAGATTTTCTGCTTTGGCTAAACTTTCCGCGGCGGAGGCATAGTGTTTACCCGAAAGAAGCAGATTATATAAAGCGCCTTCGCTTCCAACCCGTCCGGTAAGTTTGAGTAAAGGATAAACAAATCTAAGTTTGCCCATACCGGCGTTAAAGTTATTTTCCGCTGCCGTGGCTGATTTTTGGGCTTTTACGGTTTCTAAGGACGCGATTTGATTTTTGGCGTTAACCAGATTTTTTGCTCCAAGATACACATTTACTCCAAAGCTGACAAAAGGAACGGAGAAAATAAGTATTCCTCCTAATATCGCAAGGGGGATGAAAGCAAGTTTTGACATTTTTCTCTTTGGCTTTTTGGGCAACACACTGGCTTGAATTTTCTCTGCTGGTCTTGACGGTCTCAAGCTCTCCGGAATAATCTCGGTGATTTTCTCAACTCCTTCAACCAGGGAATTTTCTAAAGATCTGACTTTTTGCGGGAGTTTCGGAAAGTTATAATTGAACGATTCTAGAGTTTTTCGGATGCCTTCTTCCAACTTAGTTTCCGGTTTCCAATTAAGGGTTTTTAGACTATCTTCATCGGTTATTTGAAGGGAAGGAAAAGCAAGTTTCGTTTGGGCGGGCATAAAAACCACCTGTGATTTTGCGGGGGCGAATTTTTTGGTAAGATAGGCGAGCTCGAGGGCAGTGATCGGTTCAGTTGGGGTGATTGGGTAAATCTTTCCTTCGGTGCCTTTTCCAAACATTGCCTTAATCAGGCCCTCGACCGCGTCTTCGATATAAACATAATATTCTTTATCCAAACCGTCCCCATAAATCTTTAAGTCCTCGCCCTTCGTGAGCTCATCCAAAAGATGACCCAGATTCCCAGAAGATTTAAAATCCATTCTCGGGCCGTACATCTCGGGAAGTCTGGCGATTCTCGCGTTTAGATTTTCCTTTTTGAAATATTCCCAGACCAAGGATTCCGAGAATCTTTTTGCCTCAAGATGGGAAAATTTTTTCTCTTCGTATTCGGAAGGACCAAAGTAATGCTCAAGATCATATGAAGAGAGAATTCCCTGGTAAACATCAATGGTTGAGGAGAGTAGAAATTTTGCTTTCGAACTAACCGCCAAATCCAGCAGAGCTTTTGTTCCCAGGGAATTAGTCAGAAGGGAGTCAAGAGAAGCTTGTTGATTTCCAAACTGATAGGATTCCAAGGCGGCGAGATGAAAAATATAGTCAACCGATTTTAAATTTACCGGAAGCCCCTTATTTAAATCGTGCTCAATTAGGGTAAACTTCTTTTCTGTAAGAAGATCGTTAATATAGGCAACTTTTCCTTGGGAAAGATTATCAAGAACGATCACCCGCGCTTTTTTATCAAGTAGCTTCCTGGCCAAATGACTTCCCAAAAAACCGGCGCCGCCGGCGATTAAAATGGTCGGGTAAAGGGCGGATTTTTCTATTTCCGGGCAGTTATTTTGGGCGGGCATTTTTTTGAAAACTAAAAAATCTTGATTCATTATAATTTTAATTCTTGATTTCAGCAAGGCTCCCTGTTTTTTAGTATAATCCCTCTAATTATTATGGAAATCACCGACATTTTTAAAATTATACAAAAGAGGTTTTTGTTGATTATCCTTGCTGGAGTTTTTGGCGGATTATTAGGGCTAATTGTGGCAAAAATCACTCCGGTAAAATATATCGCTTCCGCCACAATTTCTGTTTCAAAAAGGCTTGAGCCGGCCACCGATGGGTCGTTCTCTTATGAAGGTTTTTACGCCTCTCAAACCGCCGATAAATTCTCAGAAACGGTTTTTGGGATTTTAAAAAGTGAATCTCTGGCCGCCTCCGTTCTTTCTAATCTAAGTTACCCAATCACTCATGAAACTCTTAAGAATTTCATGGGGGCTTTATTTGTTCGCAAGGCGGCTCCCTCACTTCTTTATGTTGAAGTTACGGAAACCTCAAGGGGTGGGGCGGAAAAATTGGGAAGGAGTTTACTCGCGGCAATGGAAGAAGAGGTTTCAAAAATCTCAACCGAAGGCAACCTTTTGGTTAAAGTTTCGGTGATTGGCAACGGGCTAGTGGTGAAAGAGGAAGCACCTAACCCTGTTTTATTTGTGATATTGGGTGCGATGGTTGGGTTTGTTGTGACCGTTACGAAAATCGTATTATGGAAAATCTGACGATCTATTCTGATGGAGGTTCTCGTGGCAATCCCGGTCCGGCGGGGATTGGTTTTGTGATTAAAGACGAAAGTGGAAAGATTGCTAAAGAGGGAAAGAAATTTCTTGGGGAAAAGACGAACAACGAGGCGGAATATATTGCTTTAGGACTGGCTTTAAAAAGCGCGCTGGAATTAAAGGTTAAAAAGGTTACCTGCTTTTTGGATTCAGAGTTGGTGGTTAAGCAACTTAATGGAATTTACCGCGTTAAAGAGCCCCGCCTTGCCCCGCTTTTTTCCAAAGTTAAAGAAACTGCCTCTGGTTTTGACGCCGTCACTTACAAAAATATCCCAAGGGAGAGAAATAAAGAAGCGGACAAACTGGTAAATGAAGCGCTTGATGAAAATGGCAAATGATAAAAACGAACTCCAAAAATCGATTTTAAAAACCCTCGCTTACGCTGAAATTTTTGATTTTCCCTTAACTTCGGAAGAAACTCATAGGTTTTTGATTTCTGGTTTTTCTTGCTCTCCTGAAGAAATTCAGAGGAATTTGAGGGATATGAGGGATATGGGGGAGTTGGGGGAGAAAGAAGGCTACTATTTTCTGGAGGGGAAAGAGGAAGAAATAGAAGAAAGAAAGAAAAGAGAAATTTATTCCAAAGAAAAGCTAGAAAAAGCGAAAAAGATTACCAAATACCTCAAATCAATCCCTTTTGTAAAACTTATCGCGGTTACCGGAAGTCTTGCGGTTAAAAACGCAAAAGAGGAAGATGATGTTGATATTTTAATTGTTACTTCTGCGGGAAGGCTTTGGTTGACCCGTTTACTCGTAACTACCTTTTTGGTTCTAACTAATAACTATCGTCGCCAGAAAAATATCAAAAACAAAATTTGTCCGAATATGTATTTGGATCTAAATAATCTTTTGGTTGAGCCTGCTTTTCAAAATCTTTTTACTGCCCACGAAGTTGCCCAGATAGCACCGATTTTAAACAAAGAAAAGACTTATGAACGTTTTATTTATGAAAATCGTTGGGTAAAGAAATACATGGGGAATATGAGGTGGTTTGGGGGATATGAGGGGGAAGAAGAGAAGAAGAGAAATGCTTTTTGGGATACGCTAGAGAAACTAGCTTTTCGTTTTCAATATAATTTAATGAAAAAAAAGATGACTAAAGAAGTGGTGGGAGAGGGGTTTGCTAGATTTCATCCGGGAGACGTCAGCCTAAAGGTGCTCTCCGAATGTGCTATAAGGTGTAAGAAGTGGCGAGAGGAAGGAGAGGGGTGAGGATTACATATCCATTCCCATTCCGGCGCCTCCGCCCATCGGCATTTCCTTTTTCTCTTCTGGACTATCGGCAACTAAAGCTTCAGTCGTTAGAATCATTGTTGCCACGGAAACGGCGTTTTGAAGAGCGGAACGGGCTACTTTTGCCGGATCGATAATTCCTTTTTGGACCATATCGGAAAATTCCATATCGTTAACATCAAAGCCGATGTTATCCTCTTTTTGCTCAAGTTCCCTAATGATCCAACCAGAATCCACCCCCGCGTTTTCGACAATTTTCCTAACTGGCCGTTCCAACGCCTTTTCCAGGATATTGGCGCCGACTTTCTCGTCACCCTCGAGTTTTAGTTTTCCTAACGCTCGTCTCGCTTTTAACAAAGCCACTCCGCCACCGGGGACAATTCCTTCCTCAATTCCTGCTTTTGTCGCGTTAACCGCGTCCTCAACCCGAGCCTTTTTCTCTTTAAGTTCCACCTCTGTCGCTGCCCCGACGCTAATAACCGCCACACCTCCCGTGAGTTTGGCCAGTCTTTCCTGAAGTTTTTCTTTATCAAAATCGGAATCTGAGCTATCAATCTCGCTTCTGATTTGAGCCACTCTAGCTTCAATTGCGTTTTTGCTACCTTTTCCGCCGATGATAACCGCGTCGTCTTTTGTAGCAACCACTTTCTCGGCGCTTCCGAGGTCTTCAACGGTCGCCGAATCAAGCTTTCGCCCAAGCTCCTCGGAAACGACCTTTGCCCCAGTTAAAGTAGCGATATCAGTTAACATCTCTTTTCGGCGGTCTCCAAATCCCGGGGCTTTAATCGCTAGGGCGTTAAAGGTGCCTCGAAGTTTGTTGACGACTAAAGTGGCCAACGCTTCTCCCTCGACTTCATCGGCAATGATGACCAAGTTCTTGGTCGTTTTAACTAAGTTTTCTAATAGGGGAAGAATGTCTTGAATGGAAGCGATTTTCTGATCGGTAATAAGAATTTTTGGATCCTCGATCGCCGCTTCCATTCGGGAAGTATCGGTAATGAAGTAGGCGGAAGCGTAGCCTTTGTCAAGCATCATTCCTTCCTTGTACGCCACTTCCATTTTTAAGCCCTTGCCTTCTTCAACGGTGATTACGCCTGTGTCGCCAACTTTCTCAAGGGCATCCGCGATCATATTGCCGATTTCGGCATCCGCCGCGGAGATGGTCGCGATTTGGGCGCGTTCTTCCTTGGTGTGAATTTCTTTGGCGATTTTTTTAATTTCGGAAACGACCGCTTCCGTTCCCTTTTCCAAGCCTCTTTTAATGACCATTGGATTGGCACCGGCGGTAACATTTTTGATGCCTTCGTTAACAATTGCTTGGGCCAAAAGAGTGGCCGTAGTTGTCCCGTCGCCCGCCACGTCACTAGTTTTGCTGGCGGCTTCTTGGACCAGTTGGGCACCCATATTTTCAAACGGGTCGGCCAGTTCGATCTCTTTGGCAACAGTGACGCCGTCGTGAGTGATTGCGGGCGCGCCATATTTCTTGCTTAAGCCGACATTACGACCTTTTGGACCAAGGGTGGTAGTTACCGCATCGGCTAATTTATCAACCCCTGCTTTTAATTTTTTTCTTGCCTCATCGGCGTAAATAAGTTGTTTTGACATATTGTTTTATTGAACTATCGCAAGGACATCGGATTCGGAAACTAACTTTAATTCCTTCCCATCAACCTTAATCTCGTCTCCGCCCCACTTCTTGAAAATGACTAAATCTCCGACTTTTACTCCCATTGGAACAAGCTTTCCGTTCTCATCTTTTTTACCTTCACCGACGGCCAAAACGAGCCCTCTTTGGGGTTTTTCTTTGGCAGAATCAGGGATAAAAATCCCAGAAGATGTTTTTTCTTGGACTTCCTTCTCCGGCTCTATCAATAAATTGTCGAATAAGGGTTTAATATTCATAGATTACCTCCTTTAAATTTCAACATCCTGGTTTATAGCAGATGAATACACCCAGTGTCAATTCCTCTTCCAGGTCGGACCTGGCAAAGAATATAATTTCTTGCCTGACCAGGTCCGACCTGGTTAAGCTTTTGCCTATTGACCAATAAATCAATAGAGGGTTATTCTTAAAAAGAGATGAAAAAAGTACCAGTTTTCCTTCTTCTTTTTGTTATATCCTTCCTCGCCGCGGGTGTTCTCTCGGGGATTAAAGGACCCTCTCCCAAAAGTCTTTTTAGAAAACTTTCGGAAAGGAACCCGCCTGCTGAAGCCATCCGAGAGCCAGAAACCCCGGATGTTTTGACGGCAGCGGTCGTAAACGGAACCTACGTCCCAATTTTAATGTATCATTATGTTTCTCCCGACGGGGTGGCTTCTGGGAGGGAGGGGTTAAATGTTACCCCTGAAAATTTTGACGCTCAGATGGGTTATCTTAAATCAAATGGTTATGAGACAACAACTCTTGATATGTTAGCCTCAAATTTTGCTTCCGGTACTCCACTTCCTGCAAAAAGAGTGATTATTACCTTTGATGATGGGTACTCGGATTTTTATTGGAATGCTTTTCCTATCCTTCGGAAGTACGGCTACCAAGCCCATGTTTTTATGATTACCGGAAGGTTAGGAGTTCCAGGATATTTGGATGTTGAGAAAATTAAGGAATTAAATAATAGTGGGCTGGTCCATTTTGGCTCTCATGGGGTTGATCATATCTCGGTTGCTTCCCTCTCCGGGAACGCTCTTAACTTTCAATTAACCGAAAGTAAAAAAGTGATCGAACAAGCTCTTGGGAAGACAATTGTTTGGTTTTGCTATCCCTATGGAACTTTTAATGGAAATAGCGTTAGCGCGGTTAAATCGGCCGGTTATCAGGGGGCGGTTTCTACTATTAGCGGATATTACCAATCAATAGATATTCTGTACGCTCTTAGACGGGTTAAGGTTGGAAATGTGGGGGCAACTGAATTTTCTAAAATGGTCCAGTGATTGAAATTTATAAAATATAAAACACTACCGTGCACTAGTGTACGGATGTTACATGTTTGTATTTCCCTGTAGTCGCGACATCTTATGTCGCCAATTCTCTTCAATTAAATTAAATTAGCGCGATTGGACCAGCCTCGCGGAGTCTAGGCGGGTCGCGCAGCTACATAAAAATTATTCACATTGATCCTGTAAAGTTGACAAATCCACAGTTATAAGATATAATATGGGCATTATTGAAAATGGTTTCCAAATAGGGAAACCTTATTGATCGACCCAAGAGGAGGGCAAGGTGTTTATTTCATTGAACGGTAGGACGGTAGATTTGGTTGATGTTGCTACTCTGTATTTTCGTTGTCTGCGTCGCGGTCATGGGGGCCTCGTTTTGATCCATGGCGTCCGCACCTATCCCGACGGTCGGGAGGACGAAGATCGCTTTTACCTGATTCACGCCGACGCTTCCTGTCCTGATTGCGCGCGCCTTCTGGCAAAGGAGCCCATCGAGGTTTCTCGGGGCGGGGAAACAGTTCACATCGAGGCACCTTGGTTTCTGCGGAGTTCGATCGGTGGGATCTTGAGCGTGGATAACCCGGGGATTTTCGACAGGACTCACTTTGTGGAGTGCGACGGCTACACCAGGCTCTACCTCACTGAGCCCTCCTGTTCTTCTAGGATTGAAGATTTAATCGATCCAGAGGTAGTAGAGAGGGTGTGGGCTATCGCTCGACGAGACGGTGGGGAAATCTCACCGGAAGGCGAAGCTCTTGCCGAGAGTCTCGCTGTGGCGATTGAGGAGGCCAACGGGCACGATCCTGAACCCGCCCCCGCAGTTTCCTGGCCAGACAATGAGTTTGATCAGCACGGCTGGCCAACCCGCTACA
>Ga0100388_10001859_pt1 | contig 18408 bp, 17 predicted proteins | sample CryGeymeta201512_FD_81536 | JGI IMG/M metagenome (GOLD analysis project Ga0100388, IMG submission 81536) | Groundwater microbial communities from Crystal Geyser aquifers in Utah, USA - Crystal Geyser metaG 2015-12 | ecosystem: Environmental > Aquatic > Deep subsurface > Groundwater | place... | reverse complement strand
GTGTTGTCTATGCGCTGGATATTCTTCCGCAAAGTTTGGAACTGATCATCAGTCAAGCTAAGACAGCCGGACTAAACAATATCATTGCCAAGCGAGTGAATCTTGAAAAAGAAGGCGGGTCAAAGTTACCGGATGAAAGTTGCGACTGGGTTATTATGAAAAATATGCTTTTTCAAAACAGGGACAAGCTCGTGATACTTGCTGAGGCGCGGAGAGTTTTGAAAGTCGGCGGGAAGGCGCTGATCATTGAGTGGGGCATGCATAATTCAGCTATCGGACCAGACAAAAATTTGAGAATTTCCGAGGAAGCCCTAACTGAAATTATTCAGAAGGCTGGACTGAAAGTTTTGAATAAGATTCCGGTTAGCAATTTTCATTATGGATTCGTGGTTATTAAATAAATTTAATTCTAAGTGTGTCAGCATTCTATGAAGTTAAAAAATAAAATTTTATTGTCTTCTCTTATACTGATTGGCATGGTCGTTTTGTCCGGTTGCGGATGCAAACAAACCAACCCCAAAAAATATACGATGAATTTGGAAATCTGGGGTCTTTTTGATGACGGGGATGCTTATAATGAAATATTTGAGGCTTATAAAAAAGTTAATCCGAACATTGGGCAGATAAATTATAAGAAATTAAATAGTGACACATATAAGCGAGATTTGATTGATGCTATGGCCTCAGGGCAAGGTCCGGATATTTTCCTATTGCATAATAATTGGGTTCCAAATATGGCTAGTAAAATTTATCCAGCTCCAAGAGATGTTTTAAATGAACAAAAATTTCGTCAGAATTTTGTTGATGTGGCAGCACAAGATTTTATTCTTGATGGGCTTGTTGGCGCGGTGCCGCTAAGCATAGACTCCCTCGGCCTTTTCTATAACAAAGATCTTTTCAATGAAGCCGGCATAACTTCTCCGCCAAAAAATTGGGATGAATTTATGGAAGATGTTCGAAAATTAACTAAATTTGATGCGCAGGGTCAAATCACGCAGGCTGGCGCGGCGATGGGAACCGCAGCTAATATCAACCGAGCCACGGATATTTTGAATCTTTTGATGTTGCAAACCGGAACGGAGATGGTGGATGTCGCAAACAGAAAGGCAACTTTTGATAAATATGTAAATCAAGGCGAAATCACTTCTTCCCCGGGAGAGAGCGCTTGGAATTTTTATACTCAGTTTGCCACTCAAGGCGCAAGCTCAATACCTTATACTTGGAATTCCAGACAACATTATTCAGTAGATGCTTTCAGTGAAGGGACATTAGGGATGATGTTTAATTATTCTTGGCAAATTCCGGTGCTAGCGAGCAAGTCTCCAAAATTGAATTATGGAATTGTGTCTGTGCCTCAGTTCCCAAACAGTCAACAAATAAATTTTGCCAATTATTGGGCTTATACCGTAGCAAAAAATAGAACACCGGATATGACTGGAACAGCTCCGGCGGTCGCTGCGAGCGTGACCAATGATATGCGCGCCACGGAAGCCTGGATGCTTTTGACTTTTATGACAACCAAGCCGGAACAGACAATCGCGACAACTGCCAGCGTTGCGGGAACCACGCAAACAATGAATTCTGATTTTGATCCAGCTATAAGTTATTTGATCAAAACTAACAAGCCGGCGGCTAGGAGAGACTTGATTGAACAACAAAAATCCGATCCGTTACTGGGAGCTTTTGCAACTGGAAACTTGATTGCGCGAGATTGGTTTCAAATTGATTCGGATTCCATCGAAGTTTTATTTTTGCAATCGATAGATCGAATCAACAGGGGACAAACTTCCGTCAAAGATGCGATCAAATCGGCTGCGACGGCTGTGACGCAGATGATGAATTAAATTTCTGCAATAATTTTTAAAGGTGCAATTTTTTATGAAAAAATTTTTGACGATCAGTTTATTAATAATTTCTCTGGGTGTGGTTTTGTATTCAACAACAAATGTTTTGGCAGCTACCGGTGATAATTTAGGCACGATTTCCGGTGGATTAGTACCGTGCTCCACACATGCGAATGGCACATATGAAACACCCTGTACCTTGTGTCATTTCATTATTGGCTTTAAAAATTTAATCGACTTCGCATCAAAAATTTTGGTGACAGTGGCTTTGGCAGGAATTTTTTTCGCTGGATTGATTTATATCATTTCTTCGGGAAATGAGGGTATGATGACGCAGGCCAAAGGTTTTCTGAAAGCCAGCGTGACGGGCTTTGCGATTGTGCTGGGAGCTTGGCTCATTGTGAATGTGACGATGTGGACGCTGTCCGTCAAAACCGGCAACAATCCGGAAGACAGTGGTTTCGCCGGCATACAAAAAGACGATTGGTTTAATTTCACTTGTTCGACGGCGAGTTCTTCGACTTCCTCAACTTCTGTGCCGACTGCTAATATTCCTACTTCTGCTCCTATCCCCATTGTTGCCACTTCCATTGTTTGTGGAAGTAAATTGGAAAATGTATGTGTAGCAGTACCATGGTATCAAACTTGGTGCTCACCTGGATTTAGGCAGATTGATGGTAAAAATTGTGGTAGTGGCTTTATTTGTTGTGGTGCGTTTTAATTTTTTTAAATAAAATAAAAATGAAAAAATATTTAATATTATCAATTATATTTCTTGCATTATTTTTTACAGATAAACAAAGTTATGCAGCAACAGATTTGAGTTGTGTTGGAAAAAATAATGGCGATAAATGCACGCTAACCAATCTGGTAGATGGAAGTTATAATGGTATATGTGTTGCTGGTTCGTGCCAATCCATAATAACATCATTGTCAGATCAAGGAACTGCTGCATCAAAAAAAGTATATATAGATATCAACAATGCTAAAGAGGGGAATGTTTCTACTGCCTTCGTAAACCCAATTGGCTTCACAAGCGTGTCCGGTGTGGTAGGCGCATTACTGAATAATTTAAAAGGTTTGATTGCCTGGATTGCCGTTTTGTTTATTGTGATTGGCGGCACGATGTATATTTTGTCAACCGGAAATGAAAAAATGATTACGCGAGCGAAAGCCACAATTACTTCCGCGGTGATCGGACTGGCTATTGCCTTGGCTGCGCCAACTTTTTTGAAAGAAATAAAAAATATTCTCGGCGGCGGCACAGGCGTCAATGCAGATGAAATGGTGAACAATGCGCTGACCATAAAAGATATTGTGATGCGAACTTTGAATTTATTATTGTCAGTGGTGGGAATTGTTGCTATAATAAGTTTAGTTATTGGTGGAGCATTCTATCTGACGGCGTATGGCGATGAAGATCGGGCGAAAAAAGGGAAAACAATTATCACGAACTCTTTGATTGGAATTGTGGTGGTGATGGCGGCGCTGGTAATCGTGAGTCAAATTGGCAGTTTATTGAAAGTACAATAAGCCGATTCGAAACTACGAACTATTTTCGAATTTACGAACAATTATGATATGGTTTGTAGATTCGTATTTGATTCGTAGTTTCGAATCGATATAAGCTAGAAAGGCGGGTGTAATATGAAAAATAAAATTAAAGCTTTTGGTTCTGCGGTTTCAGTTATGACAATGGCTTTTCCAGCTTTGGTTTCAGCGGCGACAGGATTTCAAACTCCGCAAGGAACCAATTTGCCAGGAGGAAGCATTACGGACATTGTTACTGGTATTATGAATTGGTTATTGATGATGGTTGGAATTGTTGGCGTGATTGGATTTGCAATCGCTGGTATTCTATATCTAACTGCAGCTGGAGACGAAGGCCGAATTGAGACAGCCAAGAACGCAATGATGTATTCAATTATCGGAGTTATTGTGGCACTGATCGGATTGGTAATCATCAAGGCAGTTCAAGGAATGTTGGGAGGCACAAGCACGACTTTTTAGTTGACAATAGATATCTGCAAAAAACGACTGTACCCCGCACTAACTTTGCACCGGCTTCCAGCCTCTAGCGTCAAAGACGCTGTGTAAAGTTAGTGCGGGACTTATCCACAGTCGTTTTTTGTTTGGGTTGATTTATTTTTTTTAGAAAATGTGGTATGATTTGATTAGTAAAAATTAATTAAAACTAAAAAAATGAGAAAAATTTTTAAACTAGCTTCGATGATTTTGTTGGTGTCAGTGGTAATGTTACCATCGGTTTCTTTCGCGGCTAATGATGCTTGGGGACTCAGTATCGGTAGTGGTGGAATTTCAGGTGGACTTTCCGGGAGCAGTGGTGGTTTTTCTTTTGGGATTGGTTCCGGCACGGGTGGTGGTTGGGGGCTGGTGAATACTTTTGGACTGCCGGTCGGTTCAATCACGGGTATCATCACTGGTATTTTGATTTGGCTTTTGACAATCTTTGGAGTCATCGGCATCATCGGTTTTGTCATCTCTGGTCTGATGTATATTTTGGCTGCTGGCGATGATGATATGATGGAAAAAGCCAAGGAGGCAATGGAATATTCTATCATTGGAGTGCTTGTGGGATTATCCGGCTATGTAATCATTCAAGCGGTCGCTGCCATTCTATCCAACAGCAGTGTTATTTAATATAAAAAAATGAAAAATAAAATAAAAATTGGTTTGATTGTTTTTGGATTATTTTTTGCTGTTGGCAAGACAACTCAAACGGCTTCAGCAGCAAATACAAGTTGTGTTGGGCAAATCGATGGCGTAGGGTGTACACTTGCATATCCAGTGAATGGAATTTCCAGTGGCACATGTTTTGGCGGTGCATGTCAATATACGCCAATAACATATATTGATGGTTGCAGGGCTGAGGGTGATTTAATTTGTAGTGGACAAGCAACGGATGGCAGTGGATATTGTACTTTTGCGGCTAATAGTTCAGTTTGCGGTAGTAGTCATAAAAATCCAGGTGGTCCAAGCGGTATCCCCCTTGGTGTTCCTACAGGAAACACGACTACCACTCCAGCTATGAATGGTGTTGAGATGCCGACTTTTGAGAATACAGGTCTTTCGGATGCTCCCATTAAAAATATTTTAGTTAATTTATTGAAATGGCTGTTAATGATTTCGGGCGTCATCGCTTTGATTGGATTTGCAATTTCCGGTATTCAATATATAACAGCCGCCGGTGATGATGATCTAATGAGCGCAGCCAAGAGAAATCTGACCTATTCAGTTATTGGTGTGATTGTTATTCTGGGATCATTTGTGATTATTCAAGCGATTGATGTGGCTTTGCAAGGCGCACCTGGAATTTAGATTTTTTTAAAAAGAAAAAAGGTGATTCGGTTTTTAGTCGAATCACCTTTTGTTTTAGGCTTCCGTATGGTTCTACGGGAAGATTTTCTCGAGCCATATTGGCATAGCCGGATCTATGCTTGTTTCCATCGTTCCTTCAGCAAGAAGATTACCGGAGGATGTTGGCTGCATAGACAAGTATCCACCCACAGATCCTTCCAGCCACTTGTTGTCCGTTATGTAAAAGGAGGACCTTGGTCCATGCAAGACGATAGTTTCGTTTTTGCATTCGATTTGGACTTTTATCCAGGTCGGATAATCTTTGTCGCCCCACTTGAGAATTCCTTCTGAGTGGGAACAGATTTCCGGTTTGGGCGGTGGCGCCGGTGCAGGTCGGAATACAGCCTGCGTCACTGGTATCGGCGCCGGCTTCGCGATTTGTTGTGGAGCCGGCTTTGATGACGACATCTTTTTTGCAGGTGCTGGTAGTGTAGCACTGGGAGAGGGGAAATGTATGCCGGCGATTGCTGCCTTAGAAGCATCTTTAATCTCCGATGGTATGGAGTTAAAGATTGTTACCGCAAACAAAATTGCGGTAATGCCCACCGCCGACCAATAGATTAGCGGTTTAGCCCAGCTACTGTTACGCTCCCAGGTGAAAGTGGCGAGAGTCACGATTGTGATGGCTGGGATTAACATCCAAAAGAATAATGGATGCTTTTGGATGGACAGTATGCCCATACCACCCAATATGGCTGCTATCCAGATGATGATATGCGCCAGCAGTAACCAATACTGTCCGGTTATATCATCCGTGATGGCATTTTGGTTGCACCGTGGTAACCCAAACACTGGGTAGAGCCAGAGGCAAACCAAGGATACTGCCATAATGGCAAAAATGAAGAGGTTGGCGGTCGCATATCCGCTAATGTTCAATGCGTAGCCGATAATCACAACACCCAGACTAAAAAACAATAGCGAGATGGCCATGATGTACTGCGTGCCGCTGTTTTGATTTCCTTGCCAATCCCACATTGTTGCGAGTGCCTGAATCATCTTTCTACCTCCGTGGTTGTTTGTGTATCAAATTGTCAAGGTTCTGAGCCCCGATGGCTCATTACCATTTCTTCGGTAACATATAATAGTAGCACAAAACGAGATAAAAATCAAGTAGCTGGGCGGTTTTTGGCTGGGATTAGGCTTGATTTGGGGGTAGAATTTTTCGATGTCCTAAAGCTTGGCTTTTCCCCGTCGTCTGCGGCGGACTCCCTGCCTACCGGCAGGCAGGCTCCTCAAAGCCAAGCTTTTTGATTCCCGCAGCGTCGTTTGACAATTTTTGAAATTCTGCTAGACTGAACTTGTAATAGAGAGTGATGAATGGTCCGCATGAGCGGGTCTTTTTTTAAGAAAACTAACAAATTTATAAAAATTATGACAAGAAAAAAAACAACCGAGGTGAAGGAAACACAGTCCGGACGACTGGGTGATTTTGGCAGCGCTATTTCAGCGTTGTGTGAGGAGAAAGGCATTTCTAAAGAAAAGGTCGTGGAAACAATCGAAGCGGCTTTGGCGGCAGCGTATAAAAAAGATTACGGCAAGAAAGGTCAGAACATCAAGGCGATTTTTAATGAAAAAACTGGTGACACCAAATATTTTTTAGTGAAAGAGGTGGTGGATGAAACCGTGCGAGAATTTGTGGAAGAAAAAGAAGAAGGAATGAGTGAGGAAGTTAAGAGGGTGAAGGAGGAAAAGGTAGAAGATGGGGTGGAAAAATTGCCGCACTATAATCCAGAACGAGATTAGACTGTGGAGCAAGCGAAAGAAATAAAAAAAGACGCAGCAGTGAATGATGTGATTGAAATTGAATTGGAACAAAAGAAAGATTATGGACGCGTCGCGGCGCAAACAGCGAAGCAAGTTATTATCCAGAGAATCCGAGAGGCGGAGCGGGATTCAATGTTTGAAGAATATAAAAACCGAGAAGGCGAAATTATTGCCGGTGTGGTGCAACGAGTGGAAGGCCGCAATATTTTTATTGATCTAGGCAAGTCAGTTGGCGTGCTTTTTCCGTCAGAACAAGTGCCAGGAGAAAGTTATCGCATCGGACAACGCTTGAAAGTGTATTTGGCTAAAGTGGAAGCTGGCTCGAAAGGTCCTGGCATCACACTTAGTCGAGTGCATGCGGAAATGATCAAAAAATTATTTGAATTGGAAGTGCCGGAAATTTTTGCCGGGACAGTAGGAATTAAATCCATTGCGCGAGAAGCCGGCGAACGCACGAAACTTGCAGTTTTTTCTGATGAAGATGGTATTGACCCAATTGGTTCTTGCGTCGGACAAAAGGGTACACGCGTGCAAGCGGTGATTGATGAATTGGGCGGAGAAAAAATTGATATTATTCTATGGAATGAAGACATTGCAAAATTTATTGCGGCGGCGCTTTCTCCAGCGAAAGTTTTGAAAGTGGAAGCAAAGGAAGATCTGCAAGAAGCGACGGTTTCCGTGCCGGAAGATCAATTGTCTTTGGCAATTGGCAAGAAGGGACAAAATGTCCGTTTAGCGGCCAAACTGACTGGCTGGAAGATTGATATTGTGGGCGTGGCAGCGAAAAAAGAAGTCCCTGAAGATGTAGAAGGAGAAGTACCGACCGAGGAAGTTGAAGTTGTTGAAGAAGAAGTTTCTAATGAGGAATAATTAGTATTTAGTATCCGTAACAAAATCCAGTCGGTCACGACCGACCGGATAAAATCAAATGAAAAAAATAATTATCATTGGACATAAGAATCCAGACACTGACTCCATTGTTTCCAGTTCAATTGCGGAACATTATTTTAAGAATATTTTAAAGATTGACGCCAAAGCCTGTTGTGCTGGAGAGTTAAATAATGAAACAAAATTCGTTTTAAATCAATTTGGCGTGCAGGCTCCACAGTTATTGAAGACACTAAAGTCAGATGACAAAATTATTTTGGTAGATCACAATGAGTTCGGCCAGGCGATTGATGGCTTGCAGGTTGGGCATATTGAAAGAATTGTTGATCATCACAAATTGACTATGCAAACCGAACAGCCAATTTTTGTGCGCATCGATCCAATCGGCAGCACGGCTTCGGTTTTAGCTAAGATGTATGCGGAGGCGGGCAAAAAAATACCGACTAACATGGCGAAACTGATGCTGGCTGGAATTTTATCAGACACTTTGAATTTGAATTCTCCTACCACGACAGCAGAAGATAAAAAGTTGGTCAAAGAATTAAACAAACTGGCTAAATTGAATTTGAAAGAATTTGTCGCTGATTTATTTGCGGCCAAATCCAGCTTGCAAGGAATTTCTTTGGAAACATTGATTACGCAAGATTATAAGGATTTTAAGATGGGTAAATATAAAGTGGGTATCGCCGTTTGGGAAACAACTAATCCGGAGAGCGTGCTAGCTGAAAAAGAAAATTTGATAAAACTATTGGCTGAGAAAAAAGCGCAGGATAAATTAGACCGAATTATTTTTATGCTGGTGGATATTATCAAACAAAACAGCTTGTTGTTTATTGTCAGCGAGGAGGAGCAGGAATTGTTGAAAAAAGTTTTTGCCAGAAAAATTTCTGGCAACGAAATGTTTTTGCCGGGAGTGGTTTCGCGCAAAAAACAAATCGTGCCGCAACTGACCGAAGCATTAAGTAAATAATTTTAATAAGACATATAAGTCGCATAAGACAAATAATAAAATGATAAAGAAATTACCGAAATCACAAGTTGAATTTGAAATTACCGTAGCCTGGAGTTCTTGGGAGAAATATTTGGACAAAGCAGCGGAAGAAGTTTCACAGGAACTGAAGTTTCCTGGTTTTCGTCCGGGCAAAGCGCCGAGAAGCATGGTGGAGCAAAAGGTTGGCATTGGCGTGCTGATGAACAATGCCGCGGAAAAAGCCGTGCAAAAAAGTTGTCGTGATTTTATTATCCAAGAAAAGTTAGATGTGCTTGGCAGTCCGGCCGTGGAAATTGAAGAACTGGCAGTCGGCAAGGATTTGGTGTACAAGGCAGTTGTGGCAGTCATGCCGAGCGCGACAGTGAAAGATAAATATAAAGCAGAAATTAAAAAGATTAACGCGGAGTTTGTAACGAAATCCAGTGCAGCCACAGAAAAAGAAATTGAGCATGAATTGAAGCACTTGGCCAACAGCCGAGTTAAATTAATCACAGTTAATCGCGCAGTAGCTAATAATGATAGTGTGGAAATTGATTTTTCAGTTACGGTTGACGGAAAAGTAATTGAGGGCGGAGAAAGCAAGAAACATCCATTGGTGGTGGGTAGAGGAGTTTTTATTCCCGGTTTTGAAGAAAATTTGATCGGCATGACCGCCGGTGAAGAAAAGGAATTTGAGTTGAGTTTCTCGCAGGATTATCACAAGAAAGATTTGGCTGGCAAGGCGGCTATATTCAAGGTGATGGTGGGCTTGGTGCAGGAAAGACAAACGCCGGAAATTGATGATGATTTTGCAAAATCTTTGGGATCTTTTGATAGTTTGGAGGCTTTGAAGAAAAACATCAAAGAAGGCATCACACATGAGAAAGAACAAAAGCTGGGAGAGGAAAAAAGAACCCAATATTTGGACAAAATAGTGGAGAACATCGAAGTTGAATTGCCGGAAGTTATGATTAAGGAAGAAGTTAAGAAAATGTTGTTGGAATTTGAACAACAAACGCAATCGATGGGCATGAACCTGGATCAATATTTGGCGCAACTTAAAAAAGAAAAGAAGGATTTGGAAAAAGATTGGGAACCGCAAGCCGAAAAGAGAGTGAAATCAGCTTTGGCGTTGCGGGAGATTGTGAAGATGGAAGAAATCAAAATTGAGGCGGCGGAAATTGAATCTGAGATGAATAAGACCGTGCAGTATTATAAAAATGTTAAAGACTTCGAGAAAAATGTGGATATGGAAAGATTGTATTCATATACTAAAGGAGTTTTGGAGAACGAGGAGGTCTTTAAGATGCTGGAGAAGATCTAAAATAATTTTCAATTTTCAATTTACAATTTTCATTGAATTTTCAATTACTAAATTTTCAAAGTTTGATAATTGATCATTGTAAATTCCTGCCTGCCGGCAGGCAAGTATTGTAAACTGATTATTGATCATTGAAAATTGTATGAGTAAAATTACAAATCAATATCTTATTCCAACTGTCATCGAAAAAACCAGCTCTGGGGAAAGGGCTTATGATATTTATTCCAGATTGCTTAAAGATCGAATCATATTTTTAGGTGGTCCGATTGATGACGCAGTGGCGAATATTATTATTGCGCAACTTTTGTTTTTGGATTCCCAGTCGTCCAAGGAGGATATCAAAATTTATATTAACTCTCCCGGCGGACAGGTGACTTCCGCGCTGGCAATTTATGATACGATGCAATATGTCAAAGCGGATGTTTCAACAATTTGCATCGGCATGGCTGCTTCGGCAGCCGCCTTGCTTTTGGCAGCCGGCAAAAAAGGCAAACGAATAATTTTGCCTAACGGAGAAGTGCTCATTCATCAAGTGATGGGAGGCGCGCAAGGCCAAGCGACAGACATCGCCATTCACGCTGATCACATAATCCGAATGAAAAAAAGATTGAACACTATTATGGCCAAACACACCGGCCGATCAATCGCCAAAGTTTCTGAAGACACGGAGCGGGATTATTTTATGACGGCGGAAGAGGCGAAGAAATATGGCATTGTGGATAAGATTATAAAGTAATTTTTTGTTTGCATTATTCTCTATAAAATTAAAAAGCCTGCTTTTCAATAAGCGGCTTTTTAATTTTTAATTTTTAATTTTTAATTAATTTTCAATTTCTAAATTTCCAATTTTGAAAATTTTGTTATTGAGATTTGTTTGGAAATTGGAAATTGTGAATTGGAAATTTGAGCATAAAACAAAAACACACTAAACATTTTATTTTGTTAGTGTGTTTGAGATTGATATTATTTAAGTAATGACAGCAGGCTCTCTCCTGACATTTCTGCCGGCTTGTCTATATCTAATAATTCCAGAATGGTCGGCGCTAGATCACTCAAAAGTCCTTGCGGATTGCCGGTAGAATTCTTTTTTTCTTGGCTGTGATTGTCATTGGCGACAAACCAAAGTGGAACGGGATTGGCTGAATGCTCAGTATTTATTTCGCCTGTCAGGGTATTTTTTGTTTCTTCGGCGTTGCCATGATCAGCAGTGATTAATAAACAGCCATTTTGCAATAATACGACTGGGATGAGTTCTGCTAAGCATCGATCAATTGTTTCAACCGCCTTGATTGTGGCCGCTTCATTGCCAGTGTGTCCGACGATGTCAGCGTTGGCATAGTTCATTAGAATAAAATTATATTTCTCACCCTTAACAGCCGCAATGACTGCATCAGTCAATTCTTTAGCGCTCATTTCCGGAGCTAAATCAAAACTGGCTACATTTTTGGAGGGTATGATGACGCGGTCTTCTTTGGGAAAAGCAGTTTCTTGCCCGCCGTTAAAAAAATAAGTAACATGCGCAAATTTTTCTGTTTCTGAAATACGCAATTGCGCTAGTTTATGCTGGCTCAGGACATTTCCTACGCAATCTTTAACTTTAATGGGTGGAAAAGCGACTGTCACCGGCAAACCCTCTTCGTATTGGGTCATAGTGACAAAATCAATGTTTTGCAATGCCATTCTTTCAAATTTCATAAATCCCGGCAGAATAAAAGCCTTGGTAATTTGTCTGGCTCTGTCTTCTCTAAAATTAAAAAATATTATAGCGTCGTTATCTTTAATAGTCCCAACAGGTTTATCTTGTTCGGTAACTACGGCCGGTTCTATGTATTCGTCAAAAACTTCTTTTACATAGGAAGCTTTTAAATATTTAATTGGATCTGTAATTTGCACTCCCTCGCCTTTGGTCATAGTGTCATAGGCCTTTTTGGTTTTATCCCAATTATTATTGCGATCCATACTAAAATAGCGGCCGCCAATGGTGGCGATTTTTCCAACACCATATTCCTTCATTTTTTTCTGCAAATCCGAAATGGTTTGAACGGCTGAATCCGGCGCGCAGTCGCGACCATCGGTGAAGGCATGAATAAAGACACTGGCTACATTATTATCTTTAGCCATTTCAAGCAAGGCATAGAGGTGATTGATATCGGAATGGATAGCGCCTTTGCCAACCAGACCCAACAAATGAAGGGATGAGTTATTCTTATTGGCGTGATCCATAGCTCGCAGAAAAGTTTCATTTTTGAAAAATTCTCCATTCTGAATTTCCATGGTGATGCGAGGCAGGTTTTGATAGACGATTTTGCCAGTGCCGATTGTGGTGTGCCCGACCTCGGAATTGCCCGGTTCGCCCCAAGGCAGTCCAACTGAGATGCCGGAAGCCTGCAGGCTGGTGTTCGGATAGAAAGCTTTTAATTTATCAATTGTGGGCAAATGGGCTTCGTTGATAGCGTTGCCTTTTTCGTTTTTTCCAATACCCCAACCGTCGAGGATAATCAATATGACTGGTTTATACATTTTTTATTAAATTATCTGTTATTTTTGTTTACGATGTTATTATAATATCATCTTGTCGCACCTTTGACAAAAAGCTTTCGATGTAATAGTATTTTAGTGTGTATAATAAATTGTTTAAATTGATTTATTTATTGATAAATTGGAGCATGATGGCTAAATATCGCTTTGATAAGCCTACATTAACTAGAAATAAAATATAGAATGATTATTGCTAACACTATTTATCAACTGAATAGAAGAAAATATTATGGAAATCGTAATCGGTGCCCTGAGTTTGGTTATTGGTCTGTCTGCGGGTTATTTTGTCCGACAAGCCATCGCTAAAAAACAACTGACGACTGCCGAAGGCAAGGCCTCAAAGGCTGTCGAAGAAGCAGAGAAGAAATCACAAGAAATCTTAATCGAAGCCAAAAGCAAAGCTGTCACTATCTTTGAAGAAGCAAAAAAGAAAGAGCTAGAAAGAGAAAAGCAAATAATTCGTTCAGAAGAGCGACTTGAAAAAAGGGAAGTTTCCATTGATAATAAGATGGATGAGATTGAACGAGGGCGAGCAATGCTTGAAAAGAAAGCGGAAGAAATTCGCCAGATCAGGAGAGAAGTGGATGAAACAAGAAAGCAAGAGCTTAAGCGATTGGAAAAAATCGCTGGTTTTTCCAAGGAAGACGCAAAAAAAGTCCTATTGCAACTGACCGAAGAAGAAAATCGTGACATTATTGCCAAGAAAATCAAGGATATGGAAGCGACAGGCCAAGAAGAATTGAACAAAAAGGCTAAGGACATCATGACCTCGGCTATTCAGAAATATGCCGGTTCACATTCAGCGGAAGTGACAACGAGCACAGTGAGCATTCCATCCGATGAAGTTAAGGGTAGAATTATTGGTCGTGAAGGCCGAAACATCAAGGCCTTGGAAAGATTGACCGGAATTGAAATTATTGTGGATGACACGCCGGAAGCAATTGTGATTTCCGGTTTTGATCCGATCCGCAGGGAGATTGCCAAAATTGCTATTGAAAAATTAGTCGGCGATGGACGTATTCATCCGACGAAAATTGAGGAGGCAGTTGAATATGCTAAACAGGAAATAAACAACAAAATCAGAGAAGCGGGAGAAGCGGCGGTTTATGATGTGGGCATTGCCGGACTTGAACCGCGGCTTGTTCAAATTTTGGGCCGACTGCGCTACCGAACCAGTTATGGACAAAACGCCTTGTTGCATTCTTTGGAAGTGGCGCATTTGTCAGGAGCCCTGGCTTCAGAATTGGGTGCGGATGTGGCGATTGCTAAGAAAGCCGGACTTTTGCATGATATTGGCAAAGCCATTGATCATGAAGTGGAAGGTACACATGTGGAGATTGGTATAAAAATTCTACAGAAATTCAATATCGGCAAAGAAATTATTGATGCGATGAAACCGCATCATGAGGATTATCCGTTTGAAACACCGGAATCAATGATTATTGCGGCTGCCGATGCGATTTCAGCCAGCCGTCCCGGAGCGAGAAAAGATACTTTAGAAAATTATTTGAAGCGACTTGGCGAGTTGGAAGATGTGGTTAATTCCTTTGAAGAAGTGGAAAAAAGTTATGCTATTCAGGCTGGACGCGAGATTCGAGTTTTTGTTAAACCGGACAAGACTGATGACTTAGGCGCAATCAAGTTGGCGCGCGCTATTGCGGATAAAATTGAAAAAGAACTCAAATATCCCGGAGAAATCAAGGTTAATGTGATTCGAGAAACTAGAGCACTAGAGGTTGCGAGATAAAATCCCGCAACCCGTATCGCATATCGCATATTTTATTAGACTGCGAGTTATAAATTACGGGATATGTGATATGAGATATGCGATACGCGCACTGTGGATAACTTATTTGCTTTATTTAAAACAAAAAGAGTATAATAGGCTAAGCCGATGCGAACCTACGAAAATATTCGAATCTACGAACTATTTTCGTATATTTTGTAGATTCGCATTCAATTCGTAGTTTCGAATCGGCATAATCTAGAAAGGCAGGTGACGATTATGATAAATGTAAATAAAGATGCTTTGGTAACTGCGATTGCAACCAAGACAGAACAATCCAAGAAGGATGTTGAAATGGTTATTGATGCAATGGTGGAAGAAGTAACCAAATCTTTGCAAGCTGGAAACAAGGTTACCTTGACTGGTTTTGGAACTTTCAAAGTTTCAGCCAGAGCTGCTCGAGTTGGAATCAATCCTCAAACTAAGGCTTCGATCCAAATCCCTGCTATGACTGTACCAAAATTTACTGCTGGAAAAGCATTAAAAGAAGCTGTTAGATAGTTTTCTTTTAAATAAATCTTTTTTCTGTTAGTATGACAGAAAGAGATAGTGACGAAATCCCGTGAAAGCGGGATTTTGTTATAGTCAAGGCGGAATAGTTTAGGTTAATTCAGCATAAGAGATCGTAATTATTTACAGATATCTAGAACATCATTAATAGTAATTTTTTTCTTGAAGCTATTCTGGATTACAAATTTTTTCAAAATATTGACATATTTTTTTTGAAAGCATTCTTTGATTTCTCTAATAAATATTCCATTTGAGGCGCTTTTACTCATTTTTTTACCATTGAAAAATATGACGGGAGTAAGCATTGTTATATAATTAGAAGAATTAGTGAGGATGGTTCGAAAATATTCTCTTTTTCTTAGACTGGAGTCGTCCCCCTTATTTTTAAAAGCATGATCTGCTCCTAAAATATGCAAATCAATATTAAAAAGATTATTTTCAATTGCCCCCAATAAATCGTGATCCAGCATTAATTCCTCATTTAAATCTTCTAAGTTTAATGTATAATCAGAATTGCACTGATTGCACTTGTATATCAACTTCGCGTTATCCCTTTTATATTTTTTTAGTAGCTCCCCACACTTTTTACAAGGAGTATATATTGGGATTATTTCGTCTGATTTATTCAAAATTTTAATAAGTAATTTTCGAAAGAGTTCAGTTTTTTGAGATTTTGATACTGTTTTATACTCAATTATAAGATCATTATTCCAAAAAGTTATTTCTGAAATAAGATTTCTGATTTTGTTTATTGAATATTCGGCCAGTGTTTCGTTTTCGGAATATTTCAAATAATTGAATGGCAAATCATCGCCATTTATTTCTTGATCTACAAGTATGACGATTAATTTATATTTATATCCCTTAGTAATTAATTCTTTGCCGATAATCACAGCGGTTATTATCGGGAAAAGATTGCCTAGATGTAAATCACCATTTGTCCGCATGCCAATACGAGTCTGAATTAATTCATTCTTTTGGTGTTTTTCGCAAATTGCTCTTATTGTATCCTGAATAGAGTGTAGATATTCCATAGTTTAAATAATTAAAAACTTGATTTTAAAAAATTCAAGCCCCTTCTAATCATCACATTAAAAGGGGCTTGTGAGTTATTCAATCCGACTAATGATTTTTGAGGAACTCAGCTTGCAGATAGCTTCTGCTTCATTACGGAGCCACTCCATTGTTCTGGTTAACGAGCCTGATTCTTTGACTAAATCAGGGCACATTTCCTTGATCCAGATTTGGCGAATTTCTTCTAAATCGGGATCGTCTGTCCGAAAGAGGTCGTCGTACCTTTTAGAGTGATTTTCTTTTATTCTCTTTTCAATCATTCCACACATAAGAGATCCTGGAATTGGAGCGACTGTCAAGGCTGCTATTGCGATGATATTCGCCTTTTCTTTCATGCGGGCGATTAGATTATATATATTGGCAATCGACTGCTTGGTTGTTCCAGGCGCGCCAATTGCAAAAGAAATAATCATTTTGAGTCCATGTCGACCCGCAATGTCTGCTGATTTTACATAATCATCAACAGTGCATCCTTTATGCCAGGACGCTAATGTTTGATTATCTCCTCCCTCGACACCAAGGTGAATGATTTCAGTGCCGCAATGTGACAATACCGAAGCAATCTTGTCGTTGTCAAAAAAACCGCAACCTGATTTCACATAAACTTTAAGAGCAAAATCTTTTCCTGGTCTTAGATTGAGATTTTTCATATTTCTTTCAACCTCTTCCCACCACTCAAATCCAGCACCTGATACTTCATCGGCATAGTCCCAAAATGTAATACGCTTTTTATCACCATATTTTTCTATGTGGTGAGTGATCCATTTTGGAAGAAACAAGGGTGAGTGACTTCTGTAGGCGCTACCGATGTCACAGAATAAACAACCTTTTGATTTCTTTTTCCAGAGACAGCCTTCTGGAGACATGACAACAAGCGCCAAATCAGATTCTCCGAAAATCTCACGGTAATGTTTACCATACTCTTCGAGATTCACGAGGTTTTCGTATTCAGGAAAAGTAAATTCTTCCTGCGAAAAATATTCAGCTTCATTTGTTGTGAAAATTCCATCTTGCAAATACATGAGATTTTTAACTTCAAAAATTTTCCTTTTTCCCTCAAGATACTCGATGTATTGGGGGAGGGCGAATTCTCCAGGTCCTTGAATTGCATGAAAGTTCTGTTTTTCAATTGCAATTTGTCCGAGGTGGGTTTCATAAAGATGAAGACCGCCCAAGACGACCTTAACACCTTCGGGAATTGCGCCCAGAACTGCAAGGCAATTTTTGTAGTTGTAAGAAGTATGTGCGGAAATTGCTACTAATGTTCCTTTTTGTAGTGTTTTAACTTTTTCAAGGATTAGTGGCATACTCATCAGAACACCGTCCCACAACTCAACCTCGATGTGTTGGAAAAACTTTTTCACATAATTCAGAATTCTGATTATCCCTAATGGCGGAATACTTTGTCCAGTAAAAGAGCTTCCTCCAGCGGGAGGAATTATTGCAACAACCTTTTCGATTCTCATTATGAACCCCCTTGGCTATTATTTAAAAAACAATCAAAAATGAATTACAATTGACAATAATGGAAAATGAAGATATTATCAATATGTGATTATGACGGTTTTTATCGTCATTTGAAATATATGAATATCTCTAAAGAATTAGAAAAACAGGGATTGGATCCCAAAAAACCAAAGTATATTTGGTTATTTTAGAATTGGGCAGGGCGACCATAATTGAAATTTCTAAAAAAACAAAAATTAAAAGGACAACTGTTTATGATATCGTGCTGGATCTCATGCGATTGGGATATGTGGCGGAAGCAAGGAATGGCAAGCGCAGACTGTTCATAGCGGAAGACCCCATGGTTTTGTTTAATAAAAGTGAGCAACAATTGTTAGAGTTTAAGAATATTATTCCCATCCTTTCAGCAATTCATTCACAGGCCGTGCCAAAACCAACAATACGATTTTACGATGGAACATTGGGAGTACGAACAATAATGGAGGAGCTTCTAAATGTTGAAAATAAGGAACAGTTATTTTGGAGTTCAATTAGCGATCTTGTTGATTTTTTTGGCAACCGCTATATGGAAAGTTGGGTAAAAAGACGCATTAAAAGAGGGATTCTTTCCCGAGTATTATTAACTAAAAAAACAAAAGTCCCGGATATCTATATGCAATCAAACGAGAAAGTTTTGAGAGAAATTAAGTGGCTGCCTAAATCGTATGTTTTTAATGGGGTGGTGTGTATTTTTGATAATAAAGTCGGATATATTTCATCAAGAGAGGAAAGCCTTGGTTTCATAATTGAAAGTAAGGAATTTTCACAAATTATGCGGTTAATTTGGGATAGTTCTTGGCAAATGATTGTCTAGAAATGGTTTAAAACT
>Ga0100388_10001837_pt1 | contig 18537 bp, 18 predicted proteins | sample CryGeymeta201512_FD_81536 | JGI IMG/M metagenome (GOLD analysis project Ga0100388, IMG submission 81536) | Groundwater microbial communities from Crystal Geyser aquifers in Utah, USA - Crystal Geyser metaG 2015-12 | ecosystem: Environmental > Aquatic > Deep subsurface > Groundwater | place... | reverse complement strand
TGATGGGCAGCTTGGCATGCCGTGCTTGTTGCTATCATGCCGATATCACAATGGTTTTAAGTGGTTCCTAAAGGATCTACACCCCTTCGATTTCAGCCCGGACCGGCTGCCGCTGCTTGAGGTCGCCGACATGGTGAAAATCGACATTCTGCACACCCCAAAGAACCGGCAGCGCCATTTTCTGGAACAGCACGGCGGCAACGGTTTGACCTTCCTGGCCGAAAAGGTGGAAACCCAGGAGGACTACGCCTATGCCCGCGACTTCGGCTACAGCTTTTTCCAGGGCTACTTCTTCAGCAAACCCCTGATTGTCGCCAAACAGGACGTGCCTGGCATCAAATTTCATTACCTGCGCATGCTGCAGGAGATCAACCGGCCGGATATCGACCTGCAGCAGTTGGACGACATCATCCGCCATGACGTTTCCCTGACCTTCAAACTCCTCAAGTATATCAATTCCCCCTTCTTCGGCCTGCAGAGCGTGGTCACCTCCATCCAGCACGCCATGGTGGTGCTGGGCGAGAAGGAACTCCGCAAGTGGGCCTGCCTCATCGCCCTGGGCCGACTTGGGGAAGACAAGCCCGCAGAGTTGGTGGTGAACACCCTGATCCGGGCGCGGTTCTGCGAGTCGCTGGCCCCCCTGGCCGGTTTGCCGACTCGCAGCCAGGACCTTTTCCTCATGGGGATCTTCTCCAACGTCCACGTCATTGTCGGCCGCCCCCTGGAAGAAATTCTGGAGACCATCCCCATTGCCGAGGAGGTAAAGGCCGCCCTGTTCGGCCGCCACAACCGCTTCCGCGAGATTCTTGAACTTGTGGTCGCCTACGAAAAAGGTAACTGGCCGCTCGTAACCGAACTCGTCATCCGCAATCACCTGCCCGAGGACCAGATCCCCGTTCTCTATCTGCAGGCGGTGGAGTGGGCCGGCCAGAGCATCCGCGCCTGACGCCCCGCGCCATCTGGAGGATCCTGGCCTGCTTACGCACACCTTTGTGCATATCTCCGGCATCGGCCGCAAGACCGAGGCGCGCTTCTGGGCCGCGGGGATGGGCGCGCCCGCCGAGGTGACCAGGGCCGCGGCTGCGGCCCTGCCGGCCGCCAAGCTCCGGCTGGTGCGCGCCGAGCTGGAAAGCGCGCCGCCCTTTGCCCAACGCGGGCCGGACTACTGGGCCGCCCGCCTGCCGGCCCGGGAACTCTGGCGCCTCTTTCCACGCTACCGGCCGAGCACCGCCTTTCTCGACATCGAAACCACCGGCTACCAAGACCATAACGCCATCACCGCCATCACGGTCTACGACGGGATCACGGTCCATACCTTTGTGCGGGGCCAAAACCTGGAGGAGTTCGCGCGGCTGATCGGCGGCTATGAAGTAATCGTCACTTACAACGGCAAGGGCTTTGACGTGCCAATGATCGAAAGGGAACTGGATGTCAGGCTGAATCAGGCCCACCTGGACCTGCGGCCCCTGCTCGCCAATCTGGGGTTCTCCGGCGGACTCAAGGGCTGCGAGAAGATGCTGGGCCTGGATCGGGGTGAACTGAACGGGGTGGACGGCTGGCACGCCGTGCTGCTCTGGCGGGAGTATAAGCGCACCGGCGATCGGCAGGCCCTCAATACCCTGCTGGCCTACAACGTCGCCGACGCCATCAATCTCGAACCGCTCATGGTGGAGGTGTACAACCGCAACGTGGCCCAGACGCCCTTTGCGGGCACCCTGCTCCTGCCGACGCCGTCTCCGGCCAGCAATCCCTACCAGGCCGACCAGCGCCTGCTTGCAAAGATACGGGACCGGATCGGCTCCCGCTAAGTCGGCTTGTGCACCGGATGAAAGGCGTCGGCGTCCGTGCTTTCCCCGCACTTGGGGCAGATAAGGTGGATGTCGGTGTGCTTGCGCTGGTAAATCTCCCGCCCGCACTTGGGGCACGCCAGGCAGTCACCCTTGTGGACCAGATCCTGGGGCAGCAATTCCTGCAGACATTCCGGGCATGGCAACGATGGCATGATTTCCCCCCTTCTTGTGTGGCCTTGAACCATTTTTTAAAGCACCTGCTCCATTACAGCACAGGCGGGTTGCTTCTGTCAAACCCAGGCCGGCAATCCGCACAAAACATTCGCGCTTGACATATCATTATTAGTATAGTCATAATGTGGTATGTGGCATATTGAAGAGCACCGTCGGGTTGACAAACAATTATCCGGAGCTGTGCCGCTGGAGATCTTGAAACGCTATGAGAAGTGGAAAGATATTGCCATGATCTCAGGCCCCATCGGCTTACGCGCCATCAAGGGGTTTCATGATGAGGCTCTGGCGGGCGCGTGGAAAGGCTATCGATCTTCACGCCTGGGTCTACAGTGGCGCGTGATTTATCGTGTCGTTGCTGACGCATTTTTAGTGCAGGTGGTGCAGATTACCCCTCACGATTATCGGAGGCCTTGATTATGAAAGAGTTTCAAGCTGCAAAAAAGCGCGTTGAAGTTTCCGTGGGTGAGTCTCTCCGCATCATCCGTGAGTTGCAAGAACTAAGTCAGAATCAGTTGGCCGAGCTTACCGGCATCCCGCAGTCCACGCTCTCGGCCATCGAGAATGGCCGGGTCAACCTGGGCGTCGAGCGCGCCAAGGTTTTAGCACACGCTCTCAAATGCCACCCGGCTGTTCTACTTTTTCCGGGCTGGGATGTCCCGCTTGAGTCCGCTGCATAAATGCGAGCGGAAATGGCATGAACGCCGGTGTGGGGCATAATGAACTACGTTGCTCTTCGCAAATAGAAAGATAGAAAGCAGCGCTGGCCACCTGGCCAGAGGCAAAAACATGAAAGCCAAGGCAACAAAATGTTGATGAACCACGCGCCGAATGCGATTTCGACTATTCAAAGGCCGTTAGAGGAAAGTATTACCGACGCTTGATCGAGGAAAGATCGAATGTAATTGTCCTGGAGCCAGACATAGCAAAAGCCTTCCACGACTCAGCGTCAGTCAATGAGGCGTTGAGGTCGCTGTTGGAGCTTACACGCGCTAAAGCACGGCTCACAAAACACACTGCCATATCGTCAGGAAAACGAGTAACCGGGTGAGCGTTGCTGACCTTGTAATAGTGGCATGACACCCAGCTTTCTTAACTCAGTAAAACAGCGACATGATTGTTGGGTAACCAGGGCCGGCAATCTGCCCCGGATTCAAACCTCAACCCGCACCCAGCCATCCTCCAGAGCGGCACGGCGGCAGGCATCACAAATCCGCACCGCGGCCAGGCCTTCGGCGCCGGGCACCGGGTTGGGGCCTTGGCCCTGGAGATGGGCGAGCCAGTCTTTAAGCAGCGGCGCAATGGCAGGCCCCACCGCCTCGTGGGCCAGGTCCTGCACCGCCATGCCCGCCACCAGTTGCAGACGGTCATGCACCTGGTCCCCTTGCAACAGGCCGTGCTCGCCGACAAAGGCGTAGTGGCCGCTCCGGCCCGCGCCCACCTTGCTGGCGTCCATCACGCCCACCAGGCCGTTACTCATCTCCAGTTGGGCGGTGACCAGGTCTTCGACGTTTTGATTTTTGCGGCTGAACATCGAGGCCCGCACCCGCGCCACTTCATGGCCGGTAATGAAGCGCAGGGCGTCGAACAGATGGACGGCGGAGTGCAGGATAACGCCGCCGCCCGCCACTTGCGGGTCGTCGAGCCAGTCATGCAGGGTGGGCTCGAGGCGCTGGCTGGCGGTAAATGAATAGACTTGGCCCAGGCGGGGCAGTTCGCGGCGCAGGGCTCGGATGACCCCGTTGTAGCGCAGGGTCTGGCCCACGGTGAGCGGCAGACCGGCCGCGGCAAAGAGCGCCACCAGCCGGTCGGCCGCAGCACCATCCACGGCCAGGGGTTTCTCCAAGAGCAGGGGCTTGCCGGCAGCCACGCAGGCCCGGCCAATGGCCTCGTTGAGGTCCGGGGTGGTCACACCGATCACCGCCTCCACCTCCGGCGCCCGCACCAGGTCGCGCCAGTCCGGGAAGAAGCGCGCCCCCCAGGCCGCGGCCTGCTCCTGGCCAACGCTGGCCCGGCGACTCACGGCGGCCAGGGTAAGGCCGTCCACATCATGCAGAATATGATTGACGTAGCGGGCTCCATGCCGGCCCACGCCGATGATGCCCACGTTCAGACCTGTTGTCATCTTGCTCTCCCATAAACACCTACAGACTATCCACCTGAGTCTTTTTCAAAAAACCATCCCCCTTGACCTGTGTCAATTGCCATTTCCCCGGCATGCTATAGAGTAGGATCATGGCTACGCCTTCCAATTCCATCCGCAAACTGTTTCCCCTCCACCGCCTGGGCCGCCTGCGCCTGCTGGTGCAGGGCGGCTTTTTCCTCTACACCCTGTTCATTGGCCTGCGCTTCACCCTCTTCTACCAATGGGCCATTGGCCAGTCCGAGCACTACGTGGCCCGGCCGCCCGGCGTGGAGGGATTCCTGCCGATCAGCGCCCTGCTCGGCCTGAAATCCCTCACGCTCACCGGCCACTATGACCAGATCCACCCGGCCGGCCTCACCATCTTCCTGGCCGCGCTCCTCATCGGTTTGCTCCTGCGCAAGGGGTTCTGCGGCTGGATCTGCCCAGTGGGTTTTGTTTCCAACCTGGTGGAACGGGCCGGCCGCGGGCTTAAGCTGCTCCGCCGACTGCCCGCCTGGCTCGCCCTGCCCCTGCACGGGATGAAATACCTGCTGCTGACCTTCTTCTGCTACATCATTCTCTGGAAGATGACCCTGCCACAGATCGTGGCCTTCCAGGCCGCCCCGTACAATCTGGCGGCCGACGCCAAGATGCTGCTCTTTTTCCTGGCACCCTCCACCCTGGTGGCCGTGGTCATGCTCTGCCTGACGATAATATCCTTGGTGATTCCCAACTTCTGGTGCCGCTTCCTCTGTCCCTACGGCGCCCTCCTCGGACTGCTGGCCCTGGCCGGGCCCGTAAAGATCCAACGGGACGAGGCCACCTGCATCAACTGCCGACGCTGCGAACGGGTCTGCCCGGGCGCCATCAAGATCACCAGCAAAAACCAGGTGCTGGCCAACGAATGCGGCGGCTGCCTGGAATGTGTCGGCGCCTGCCCGGTGCCAAACTGCCTCACCTTGCGGGCCGGCCGCTCCCGCCAGGTGCCGGCCCTGCTGCTGCCGGTCGCGGTGATTGGTCTCTTTCTCCTCTGCTATCTCGCGGCCCTGGCCACCGGCCACTGGCACTCCTCGGTGCCGGCGGCAGAACTGGGCAGGTACTACGGCCTGATCAACAACCTGCCGCACCCCTCCTATTAGCTCGTTCTCATACCAGACCTGCACAGGACAAATTATTTTTAGAACCAACGTCCCGTTAGTCAGCATGGCGGCAATTCCCAATGTGAGGGCGTTTGCCCGAGACACCGGTCATGGTTAAGATAGGAGAAGCGGGGGGAGCAAGGGGACGGAGTGATTACAGGCGCTCCCCTTGCGGCCCGGACCGTTATTGCCCTACTTGACTTTCTTCCCCGCCGCCCTGGACAGCGCCTTTGAGATCGCCGAGGTGGAAACCCCCAGTTGCCGGGCCGTTTCCGCCAGGGATAACCCCAATTCCTCCACCAGCCTTTGCGCGATCCGCAAGCGGGCCACCGCGACCAGATGCCGCCGGCTGCCGGCCCGCAACTCCTGGGCTTTGACGCCCACCTCGGCGCAGATCGACTTGATTACCTGCGCTGGCCGTTGCCCGGGCTGACGCGGCGCGAGCTGCTTGCGTAAATTAGTCTCCGCCTCTTTCATCATGCGTTCAACAAAGGCCCCGCCGCCCAGGATCCGCTCGTCGGCGGGCTCGGTCCCCCCCATGCGGCGCAGGGCCTTCACCTCGGACCAGCCGCCCATCGACCTGATCAGCCCACCGCCCACCAATTCGGGCCGCCGGCCTTGCCGGACGCCATCCAGGACAAATTTTTGATAGGCGGCCTGCGCGGCCTTCTTGGTTTTACCGAACATGCTGAACACATAGTCCCGATCCTGCCAGTCATTGGCATGGCGACCCAGCAGGACGACATGGCCAGACCATTGGTAGTTGTCCAGGTCGGCCGGAGCTTTCACCTGCCTGGCCCGTAGTGGATTGAGGTGAATATAGCGGACCAGCTCAAGAAAGTAGGCCTCCTCCTCGCAGACGATGGATTTGTAACGGTTCTGGAATAAATGGCCATGCCGCCGATGCCGATTGTTATAAGTGATGGCGTAGCCGGTCAACAACCGGCGCATGAACCCGGACAGCCCGAACTCGCTGCTGCGCAAAAGCAGATGGGCATGATTTTTCATCAGGGCCCAGGCGTAGATCACCGTTGCCGTATCAGCGGCCACCGTGCCAAGACGGGCAACGAAATCTTCCCGATCGCGCCGGTCATCGACGATCCGCCGCTTCTCAATGCCTCTCACGATCACATGATGCAGGGTGCCCGGGGTATCGAGCCGTGCTTGCCGTGGCATAGGGGTTCCTCCTGGTTGGTAACCGTGCAGCACCACCACATCTGCTTCGCAGTCTCGCTTCACTTAGCTTAGCGGACACAAGCCTGCCCACATAGGCGGGCTATAGCTCGCAGGCTTGTGAAGTTGTGCCCCCCTTGCGGGGTAAGCATCCGCGGCACGGCTGAACAGTTACAGGCATTGGCATCTGCACGGTTTACGTACGCAAGCTGGATAGTTACCATGGTTCCAGAGTTTCGAAATACAATTATATTCGATTTAGTCAAATAAGTCAATAACGTCCCCTATCCAGTAGTTGTAAGGCGGACGGAATTATCGTATAACCTGCTGGTCGATGAACGCATGCTTTTTGGGGGAGGATGATAAAAATGGCGGAAATCAAGAGCACCATGGAGATGGTATTGGCGCGGGCGGCCCGCATTGCGGCCATCGCCGGACCGGCGACCTCCGCGGAGGACACGATCAAGGACGGGATGCGACTGGCGGCTGGCTTTCTGCGCGGCGAGGCTGGTGATCTGTTCCAGAAACTTACCGGCCGGCCGGCCCCGGTACAGCCGGCCCTTAGGCAGGGCATGGCCACCACCCTGTTGCGCAATATCCTGCTGCCCCGGGAGGATGACCAGCTCGACTTGGCCGAAAAGGCCATGCGCGGCCTCATGCAGTTGGGCGACAACGACCGCGGCCTGCTGGACCTTTGCCGGGAAACCACGACCATTCTGGAGCAGTACCAGCAACACGGCAAGCAGCTTCGCGCCCAGTTGGAGCAATCCTTTACCCAGCAGTTGGAGGCCAGCCAGGCCCGGCAGCCCGGCCCGGCCAGAAAAATCGACCCGACCCGGCACCCCAAGTTCCAGGAGGAATGGCTGAACCTCAAGCTGCAGTTGGACGACCAGTACTCCAAGGTCCTGGACCAGCAGAAGGGCCTGATCAAGCAGCGCTTCGCGCTTTAAGGCCATGGAACTGGGAATCCACCTGGACTTGGAGGAAGCCGGCGCCGCCGATTTGCCGCGCATTGAACAAGAATTTCAGGCCTGGTGCGTTGCCACCGGTGTTGGCAGTCCCAAGTCGCTGCCCTCGCTCCATGCCTTGCGGGTGGACATGGGCGGGCGGGACTGCATCACCGCCCTCATGGACCTCCACAGTCGACTTTACCATTACAAGGCCAAGATCTTTATCCAGTTCATCCATGGTCCTATTGGTTAACCAGTATGCCGCTTGACACCATCCGCACCCGCCTGAAACAGCGCCGCCTCGACGCCCTGCTCGTAACCCAGCCCGAGAACCGCCGCTACCTCTCAGGCTACACGGCTAACGACTCCTCGATTGCCGAGAGCGCCGGAGTGCTGCTCATCAAAGCCAAGGGTGAGCCCTTGCTGCTCACCGATGCCCGCTTCGCCTTGCAGGCCGAACGCGAGGCCCCGGGCTTTGCGATGCGGCTTTACCAGCGCGGTCTTTTGGCCCTGCTCAAGCAACTGCTCCCCAGGCTGGCCATCCGCCGGCTGGCCTTTGAGCCCCACTGGATGCTGCACAGCACGGCCGAGGCGCTGCTGAAAATGACCGGCGCCCTGGGTATCGAGGCGGTACCCGTAAGCGGCCTGGCCGAGACCATGCGGCGCTGCAAGACCAAAACGGAAATCGAACGGATCAGGGCCGCGGTCCTCTTGAACGAACAGGTCTTCCGGACCGTGTACTCTATCCTGCGACCAGGCCAGACCGAGCGTCAGGTGGCGGACCGCCTAGAGATGACCATGCGGCAGATGGGGGCCGAAGGCCCTGCCTTTGACACCATTGTCGGCGCCGGCCCCAACGGCGCCCTGCCCCATGCCGTGCCCTCGGACCGGCCACTCGGCCAGGGTGAACCAATTGTCATCGACATGGGCCTGCGCCTGGCCGGCTACTGCTCGGACATGACCCGTACCGTGGTCCTGGGGGAGCCGGATGACAAGACGAAAGAGATCATCCGCATCGTGCGCCGGGCGCAACTGGCCGCCACCCAGGTCATCCGGGCCGGCTGCACCGGCCGGGAGGCGGACCGGGCGGCGCGCCAGGTTATCAGCGCGGCGGGATACGGCAAATATTTCGGTCACGGCCTGGGTCACGGCGTCGGCCTGGCAGTGCACGAGGCGCCGGCCCTGAACCGCCGCAACCGGGGCCAGTTGGCGCCGGGCATGGTGGTTACGGTGGAACCCGGCATCTACCTGCCCGAATGGGGCGGCGTCCGGTTGGAAAACATGGTAGTGGTGCAGAAGGCAGGCTGCGAACTGCTCAACCAGGACACCACCTTTTTGGACATTGACTAGCGGCTAGCAGTTAGCGGCTAGCGGCAAAAAAGAGGTAAACATGAAATCCCCACGCCGCGACCAGCGCGCCAACGACGCCTTGCGCCCCCTGCGCCTGGAGCCAGGCTTCCAGACTAACGCCTATGCCTCCATCCTGATCACCATGGGCGGCACCCGGGTCAGTTGCTCCGTCACTTTGGAGAAAAAAGTGCCGCCCTTTCTGGTGGGGCGCGGCCAAGGCTGGATCACGGCGGAATACGGCATGCTGCCCTGCGCCACCAATACCCGCTGCCAGCGCGAGGCGACCTCGGGCCAGAGCGGCCGCAGTCAGGAGATCCAACGCCTCATCGGCCGTTCCCTGCGCATGATGGTCGATCTGAAAAAGCTCGGCGAACATACCCTGCGGGTGGACTGCGACGTACTCACCGCTGACGGCGGCACCCGCACCGCCTCGATCACCGGCGCGGCCCTGGCCCTGCGGGCGGCCCTGCGCCGCATGGCCCAAGAGGGTTTGGTCGCGGCCGATCCGCCGATCATCCCCATAGCCGCCATCAGCGTAGGCCTGGTGGCGGGCGAACCGCGGCTGGACTTGGACTACGAGGAGGACTCCAGCGCCGAGGCCGACGCCAACTTCGTCATGACCCATGCCGGCCGCTGGGTCGAGATGCAGTGCACCGCCGAAGGGAGGCCGCTGAGCCAGGAGGAATTCGACGCCCTGGCAATGCTGGCCCGCAAGGGCATCTTCGAGCTGTTGCAACACTGGCGGGAAACCCCATGAGCGCCTCGCCCTTCCGGCTGCTCTGCCGCTCCTCCGAAACCCGGGCGCGGCGCGGTGAAGTCAGCACCCGGCACGGCACCTTCCAGACCCCGGTCTTCATGCCGGTCGGCACCCAGGCCACGGTGAAGGGCGTCACCCCGGCGCAGCTTACCGAGCTGGGGGCGCAGATCGTCCTGGCCAACACCTACCATATGTTTGTCCGGCCGGGCCATGAGTTGATCCGCCAGTTTGGCGGTTTGCACCGCTTCATGGGCTGGGACCGCCCCATCCTTACCGACAGCGGCGGCTTCCAGATCTTCAGCCTGCGCGACCTGGCCAAAACCACGGAGCAGGGCGCCACCTTCCAGTCCCACCTGGACGGCTCCAAACTCTTTCTCGGGCCAGAGGAGGCAGTGGCCGTGCAGGAGGCCCTGGGCTCGGACATCATGATGGCCCTGGACACCTGCATCCCCTACCCGGCCAGCTATGCGGAGGCGGAGGCCGCCACCGCGCTCACGAGCCGCTGGGCCAAGCGCTGCCGCACCGTCCAGCCGGACAACGGCCAGTTGCTCTTTGGCATTGTCCAGGGCGGCATGTACCCGGACCTGCGCACCCGTTCAGCCGAAGAAATGATGGAGATCGGCTTCAACGGCTATGCCATCGGCGGGGTGAGCGTGGGCGAACCCACCGCCCTCATGCGGGAGATCACCGCCCACACCGCCGCCCTGCTGCCCGAGGATTACCCCAGATACCTGATGGGGGTCGGCACCCCCGAGGATCTGGTGGAGAGCGTCGCCCTCGGGGTGGACATGTTCGACTGCGTCATGCCGACCCGTAACGCCAGAAACGGCATGCTCTTCACCACCAGCGGCCGAGTGGTCATCAAGAACGCCCAGTACAGCGCCGACCAGGGTCCAGTGGACGAGGATTGCGACTGCTACACCTGTTGCAACTTTTCCCGCGCCTACCTGCGGCATCTCTACATGGCCAAGGAGATCCTCTCCTCGACGCTGAACACCATCCACAACCTGCACTTCTTCACGAATCTTATGGCCGACATGCGCCGGGCCATCGAGGAGGACAGCTTTGCCCGGTTCCGCGGGACGTTTTATGGGAAACGGGCTTGACTCCAGCGCCGGGGTCGTTATTGTAGAGCCTGGAAAACCAAACACAACCTCAAGGAGAATGACCCATGGTTAATATCGCCTTTGCCGCCGATGCGGGGGCCGCCGCCGGCCCGCAGAACGGCTTCATGTCGTTCCTGCCCCTGATCCTGATCTTCGTGATCTTCTACTTCCTGCTCATCCGGCCGCAGCAGAAAAAGGCCAAGGACCACCAGATCTTCCTGGCCAACCTCAAGAAGGGCGACCAGGTGGTGACCAGCGGTGGCCTGCACGGCGAGATCACCGGCCTTACCGACACGGTGGTGACTTTAGAGATCGCCGACAACCTGCGCGTCAAGGTGGCCCGGCCCTATATCCTGGGCACGATCTCCGCCATGGCCGCCGCCAAGGAAACGCCCGCCAAGACCTCCGGCGCCTGAGGCCTCAAGGGCTGCTGAGTTTCACAGGTTGTGAAACCCCGTCCATGGGCACGCCCTTTCTGAGCAGGGCGTGCTCCTCCCAGCAGGGCGGCCCCCCGTCCATGGTCAGCAGAACCAGGTCATTTGGATTGGCCCGCGCCAGCTCTTCGCCCGTTTCCACCCGCCGCATACCCAACACCGTCAGTTCGTAATCGCGGAGACCCGGCCCCAGATAGGTGAGCCGGTCGCCTAGCAGTATGGGGTTGCGCGCCTCCACCCGGGGCGCGGCGCCGCCCTGGCACACCACGCCGACCGGTACGGCCAGCGCCCCCTGATGGGTCGCATCGTAAAGCATATCCGCCGGCCCGGGCCGACCGTCCAAAAAATTCTCCGTAAATCCTCGGGAACCAAGCAGGGCCAGTTCGCGGGCCAAGGCCGGCGGCCACCAGTCCGACGGCATTGGCAGGGGCTGGGCGGCCAGAAGATCAAGGGCCGCCCGATAGAGCCGCACAGTCTGGCCCACATAGGCAATACTCTTCATGCGGCCCTCGATCTTCAGGCAGTCCACCCCGGCGGCCCGCAACTCCGGCAGGCGGCGCAGCAGGCAGAGGTCCTTGGCATTGAAGATATAGGTGCCGCGGCCGTCCTCCTCCACCGGGAAATATTGGCCGGGCCGCTTTTCCTCCATCAACCGGTAGCGGTACCGGCAGGGCTGGGCGCAGTCGCCCTGGTTGGCGTGGCGGCCGGTGAGATAGGTGCTGAGCAGGCAACGGCCGGAATAGGAGATGCACAGGGCGCCGTGCACAAAGACCTCAATCTCCGCCTCGGTGCCGCCCCGGATGGCGGAGAGCTCGGCCAGGGACAGCTCCCGGGCCAGGTTGAGCCGCCGCACCCCCTGACTGGCCCAGAAGCGGGCGCTGGCCGCGTTGGTGACATTGGCCTGGGTGGACAGATGCAGGGGCAACCCCGGCGCCAACTCCCTGGCCCGCATGAGGATGCCGGGGTCGGCGACGATCAGGCCGTCCACCCCGGCCTCGGCCAGGAAGCGCAGGTAGTCATCCAGCCCGGCAAAGTGAGCCTCATGGGCAAAGATGTTTACCGTGCAGTAGACCCTTACCCGATGTTCGTGGGCATAGGCCACCGCCTGGCGGATGCCCGCCTCAGAGAAGTTGGCGGCCCGGGCCCGCAGGCTGAAGCGGCTGCCGCCCAGGTACACGGCATCGGCACCATAAAACACCGCGATCTTGAGTTTCTCGAAACTGCCGGCCGGGGCCAGGAGCTCAGGCAGGAAGCGGCGGCCGGGGATGGCGGGAGCAATGGTTTTAGTCATGGTTTTTTCAACCAGGAGAGGGTATCGTAAACGTCCCGTTAGACCGGGATGCGGGATGCTTGACACGCCAAGATAATGAATACCCTGAAAAACATAGAGATTGCCGTGGCCATGAGCGGCGGGGTGGATTCCAGCGTCACCGCCGCCCTGCTGCGGCAACAGGGGGCCCGGGTCCGGGGGGTGTTCATGGCCCTGGCCCAGCCCGACCTGGAAGCGCAGGTGCGCCAGGTCCAGGGGGTGGCGGCCGCCCTGAACATACCGCTTGAGGTCATCGACCTGCAAGCCCCTTTTGCCGAGCACGTGATGGCCTACTTCCGACAGACCTTTGCGGCGGGCCGCACCCCCAACCCTTGCGTGCGCTGCAATCGGCACATCAAATTCGGCCTGCTGCTTGACCGGGTACTGCAGACCAGTGATTGGTTGGCCACCGGCCACTATGCCCGGCTGACCAAGGCGGCCGACGGCCATACCCGGCTGTTCCAAGGCGTGGACCCGAAAAAGGATCAGTCCTACTTCCTCAACCAGCTCACCCAGGCCCAACTGGCCAAACTCCTCTTCCCCTTGGGTGAGCTGCATAAGACCCGGGTGCGGGCCCTGGCCGCCGAACTCGGCCTGCACAAGTTGCACGGCCCGGAAAGTCAGGATGTCTGTTTCCTTAAAGGCCAGACCGTGCCGCGGTTCCTGGCCAGCGCGGGCGGCCCGCCGACCCCCGGCCCCGTTAAGACCTTGGAAGGCACCGAGATCGGCCAGCATGCCGGCATCATGTACTATACCGTGGGCCAGCGCCGCGGCCTGGGGCTGCCCGACGCCACCCCCTACTATGTGCTCCGCCTGGAGGCGGCCAGCAACACCGTGGTGGTCGGCAAGGAGGCGGATCTCTGGCAGAAGGAGGTTCTTGTGGGGCCGGTCAACTGGAACAGTGGTGCACCGCCATCGCTGCCGGAGCAATTTCAGGTCAAAATACGATCTCGCCACCACGGCGCATCCGCCATCGTCCACAAGGAAGAAAACGGCCCCAGCAGAGTGATCTTTGATGAGGAGCAACGGGCCGTGACTCCAGGGCAGTTTGCCGCTTTCTATCAGGGTGAAATTTTGCTAGGTGGCGCGGAAATCCTTCACTGACCATCAGTATCATGATGAGCCGTCCTGACCTGACCGCACAGCAACAAAAGCGAATATTTGCTCGACATAACAAGCGAATTATGCTACAGCATGAAAAGCGAACAACCGTTGGGCAAAGACCATGGCAAAACCTTCGGAAAAACTGGCAGACTCCCTCAAATTGCTGCACGCGTTGCAGGAGCGTGGCGTGATCGCCATACGCTCGGCAGACCTGACACGAACCCATCGGGAGCGCCTGATCCAGAATGGCTTTCTGCAGGAGGTGATCAAAGGATGGTACGTCGCTGCCCGCCCGGATGAGGCCACCGGGGAAAGCACTGCCTGGTATGCCGCCTTCTGGCGATTCTGCGCTGCCTATCTCCAGCATCTCAAGGGCGAGGACTGGTGCCTGTCGCCGGAACAATCCCTGTCACTTCACGCCGAAAACTGGACCGTACCGCGGCAATTGCTGATCCGGGCCGTCAAGGCACGCAACAATATCACACCCCTGCCGCACAACACCTCGTTGCTCGATATCCGTGCCGCAATGCCGGGGAAAAAGGATATCGTTGCAAAAGACGGCCTGCGCCTCTACTCTCTCCCCGCCGCCCTGGTTGGCTGTGCGCCGGCATATTTCAGGCAGAACCCCACCGATACGCGCGCCGCCTTGTCGATGGTGCGCGATGCCTCCGAAGTATTGGACCGCCTCCTGGAAGGTGGACACAGCACCATTGCCGGACGCCTGGCTGGCGCATTCCGCAATATTGGCCAAGACCGTATCGCCGAAGACATCATCACCACCATGCGCGCCGCCGGGTACGACGTTCGGCAGAGCGATCCATTCGAGACACGGATTACGATAGTCATGCCCGCGCGGGCGCAATCCCCTTATGTCAATCGCCTCCGCTTGCTGTGGCAGGACATGCGGGGCCTGGTAATCAAGCGGTTCCCCAAGGCCCCCGGCCGGCCGAAAGACACCAAGGCATATCTCAAGCGTGTTGAGGAAGGTTATGTCACCGACGCCTATCATTCCTTATCAATCGAAGGCTATAATGTAAGCCCGGCACTGATCGAGCGGGTTCGCAGCGGCAACTGGCAACCGGATAAAGATGAAAATGACCGGGAACAGCGCAATGCCATGGCCGCGCGCGGCTACTGGCAGGCCTATCAGGCCGTGCGGGAAAGCATTGCGAAAGTCATGCGCGGCGACAATCCCGGCACGGTCGTTGCCGACGATCACCGCACCTGGTACCGAGAGCTGTTTGCCCCGAGTGTGACAGCGGGGCTGCTGCGCCCCGCCGATCTTGCCGGTTATCGTAACGGGCCGGTCTATATCCGCCGCTCGATGCACGTGCCGCCAAGCCGCGAAGCAGTGCGCGATGCCATGCCCGCCTTCCTTGATCTCCTCCGCGAAGAGGAAGAGCCTGCTGTCCGCGTCGTACTCGGCCATTTTCTCTTTGTCTATATCCATCCCTACATGGACGGCAATGGGCGCATGGCACGGTTTTTGATGAATGTAATGCTGGCGAGTGGCGGCTACCCCTGGACCATCGTGCCATTGGCAAAACGGCACCCCTATATCGACGCGCTGGAAGAGGCCAGCGTCGGCCAAAGCATCACGCCTTTTGTTGATTTACTGGCACGCCTTGTGCGTGGGTAGGAGGCATCTTTCATTCAGAAGGATGGAAAGATGACGAATCGTTTGTTGGCGTGGATATCGTTGCTGTTGCTGGCCTTAGGGGTGGTGGCCTGCAACGGCGGCAAGCAAGCCGCGATTGAGGGCCATCTGTGATGGATTGGAACAAAAAAACACGCAATAACAACCCGACTCAACCGCGTCGGGTGGCGATCACCACCCTGGGCTGCAAGGTGAACCAGTACGAGTCCGCCGCCTTTTCAAGCGAATTTACGGCGGCCGACCTGGAGCTGACACCCTTCACCCAGCCGGCCGACATCTACGTGATCAACACCTGCGCGGTGACTGCCAAGGCCGCGGCCCAGTCCCGGCAGCTCATCCGCCAGGCCATGCGGCGCAACCCGGCGGCCCGGCTGGTGGTGACCGGCTGCTACGCCCAGGTGGCCTCCCAGGAGATCCTGAGCCTGACCACCACGCCGGTCTGCATCGTGGGCAACGGCAACAAGCACCGGCTGGCCGCCATCGCCATGCGCGACAGCCGCTGCGACTTGGAGATGTATACCGGCGACATCGGCCGGCGCCCGGAGATCTGCCCTCTGACCGTCCGCCGTTTCCAAGGCCGCACCCGGGCCTATCTCAAAATCCAGGACGGCTGCAACGCCTTCTGCACTTACTGCATCGTGCCTTACGCCCGCGGCCGCAGCCGCAGCCTGCCCCTGGACCGGGTGCTGGCCCAGCTCGCCATCTTCGTGGAGCTTGGCTACAAGGAAATCGTCCTTACCGGCATCCACGCCGGGGCCTATGGCCGCGATCTCACGCCGGCCACGGACTTTGTCGAACTGTTGCGCCTCATCCTGGCTTGCGGACATGCGGTGCGCTACCGGCTGAGCTCGCTGGAGCCCACGGAGATCTCCCCGGCCCTGCTCGACCTCATGGCCACCTCGCCCGCCCTGGCGCCCCATCTCCACATCCCCCTGCAGAGCGGCGACAACACCATCTTAAAGTCCATGAACCGCCGCTACACCGCCGAGCGCTTTGGCGAGATAGTGACGGCCTGCGCCACGGCCCTGCCATCGGCGGCCATCGGCATCGACGTGCTGGCCGGCTTTCCGGGCGAGAACGAGCGGGCCTTCCTGAACACCATGGACCTGCTCACCGCCCTGCCCGTCACCTCCCTGCACGCCTTCCCTTACTCCCGGCGCCCGGGCACCGTGGCCGCGGCCCTGCCCCGGCAGTTGCCCAAGCAGGTCAAGCAAGAAAGGGTTGCGCGTTTGCGCGAATTGGATCATAAAAAGCGCACCGCGTTCCATGGGCAAAATCTGGACACCACCCACCGGGTGCTGGCCGAGGGGGGGACGACCCGGTCTGGTCTGCTGCGCGGCTTTACGGAAAACTACATCCCGGTCTGCTTCCAGGCCCCGGCCCACTGTGCGAACCAGTTCGTGGACGTTTGCATCACCAGACTGGACGACCTGACCGTTTACGGCGAGATGGCCGGCCTCGCCGGTAGAACCGGACCATGATCCAGGCCATTTTTTTAAACCAACGGACGACCCAGGCATGCGCGGCGAAATACTTGCCATAGGCGACGAGCTGACCTCTGGCCGGGTGCGGAACACCACCAGCGGCCTGGCGGCCCGTTGTCTGTTCGCGGCCGGTCACGAGATCGTCGCCATGACCACGGTGGGCGACATGCCGGCCCTGATCGGCACGGCCCTGCATACCGCCCTGGACCGGGCGCAGTTCGTCCTGGTCACCGGCGGCCTGGGGGCCACCAGCGATGACCTCACCAACGAGGCGGTGGCCCAGGCCCTGAGCCGGCCGACCACCCTGAATCATGAGGTAAGGGCCGCCTTGGTCCGCAACGGCGTCGCTCTGCCCAACGCTGACCAAAAAGCGGGCGGGCTCGAAAAACTTGCCTGGCTGCCCGCCGGCGCCAAGGCTCTGAAACCCGGGGCCGGCATGGCCGGCCATCTTCTGGTCCACGAGGGGGTACCGGTCTTCTTCCTGCCCGGCGTGCCCCATGAGATGGAAGAACTGCTCGCTGACTGCGTCCTGCCGGAGCTGCGCCGCCTGGACCCGGGCGGCGCCAGCGCGCCGCGGCAACGCCTCTTCAAGGTCTTCGGCCTGCCGGAGACCGAGATCAACCGACGCCTGGTTCCTCTGGAAACCGCCATTACCGGCCTGACCGTGGGTTATTACCCGGTCTACCCGGAGGTGCATGTCAGCCTGACTCTGCGCGGGGTCGCGACCGACGACCGTCTCGCCACGGCCGACCGGGCGGTGCGGGAGGCCCTGGGCCCCTTCCTCTACGGCACGGCCGCGGACAGCCTGGCCACCGTGGTGGGCGCCCTGCTGCGTCAACAGGGCCTGACCCTGGCCGTGGCCGAATCATGTACCGGCGGCCGGGTCGCCGCTGAACTTACCGCCGCGGCCGGCAGTTCCGAATTTTTCCTGGGCGGCGTGGTGGCATACAGCAATGTCCTGAAGGAAGGCCTGCTTGGCGTGCCGGCCGCGGTGCTCACGGACCAGGGCGCGGTAAGTATTGCCACGGCAACGGCCATGGCTACGGGCATCCGGGAACGGACCCGGGCCGCGGTAAGCGTCGCGGTCACCGGCATCGCCGGGCCTGGCGGCGGCTCACCCGACAAGCCGGTCGGCACCGTGTGCTTCGGCCTGGCCGACGCCGGCCAGACCCGCGCCCTGACCAGGCATTTCCAGGGAAAACGCTGGCAGATCCAGGCCATGGCCAGCCAACAGGCCCTGGACCTGCTCCGTCGGCGCCTGCTGGGTCTGGAGCTGGGGGCTGAATAAACGCCATATGATCCGATAGATAGGACGGATTGGCCCGATCGGGCATATCGGCCGCTCGGTTTTTCTAGCCCGCGTGACCGGTCTGCTGTATGGTGAACGCGGCACGCCCGACATTGGCTTTTAACCTTCGCGTTTCAGAAGAGGCTTTCACAAATCACCAAAAAACAACTCCAGGGAGCAACCGCCATGACCATTTCCGAAGGCAAGACCAAGACCCTCGACACCGCCATCTTTCAGATCCAGAAACAGTTCGGCAAAGGCTCCATCATGCGGATGGGCTCGTCGGACATCGAAAACATCCCGGTGATCCCCACCGGCGCCTTGTCCATTGACATCGCTACCGGCGTGGGTGGGGTGCCCCGCGGCCGGGTCACCGAAATCTTCGGCCCCGAGTCGTCGGGCAAGACCACCCTGGCCCTGCACATTATCGCCGAGGCCCAGCACCTGGGCGGGGTGGCGGCCTTCATCGACGCCGAACACGCCCTGGACATCCATTACGCGGGCCGCCTGGGGGTGCAGGTCGATGACCTGCTGGTCTCCCAGCCCGACTATGGCGAGCAGGCCCTGGAGATTGCCGAGATCCTCATCCGCAGCGGCGCGGTGGACGTCATCGTGGTGGACTCGGTGGCCGCCCTGGTGC
>Ga0100388_10001827_pt1 | contig 18597 bp, 19 predicted proteins | sample CryGeymeta201512_FD_81536 | JGI IMG/M metagenome (GOLD analysis project Ga0100388, IMG submission 81536) | Groundwater microbial communities from Crystal Geyser aquifers in Utah, USA - Crystal Geyser metaG 2015-12 | ecosystem: Environmental > Aquatic > Deep subsurface > Groundwater | place... | reverse complement strand
TGTTGGAGCAAGAGAGCTTGCACGACTAACTATTTTTTTCTCAAAACCAAGAATTGTAATATCCCCATCATCTGGTAAATCTACCGAAATGATAGCACGTGCTTGTCAGATGGTTGACTCAAAACCAACTCTATTAGAATTTCAAAAAGGTAATCCAAAATCTCCTATAATGCAACATCATATTGTAAATGCAGCATACTCAGTAAAATATAAGCCTATAACTGCCGAAGAGCGTTCTGAAAGAATAATGACTGTGACTATGGATCAGGCAGACATGATAAGAGAAATGGTCAAAAATTCATCTGAGGATTTAGTATTCATGGACGATGTAATTAGCACAGGCGCAACAATTGATGCAATGCGAGAGCTAGTCGCAAAAATTCTTCAAATACCTAAAGAAGAGCTTAAATTCCCTGCTTTAGCCGTAGTGAATGAATGTTGTGTTGGATCAGATGGCAAAATGGTAGAAGGATATGATAAAAATACTGCTTATGCTGTACAAACTCCTGTTTTCGCATCTACTGATGATGTTGGTATTTTCAATGTGATGCCTTATGTTTCCTATCCGTATTCAAATAATTCAGTTCCATATTTTCATCCAAGAACTACAAATTCTGAACCACTAGACCCATTATTAGCCGTACCACAGATAGTTGCTCAAGATTTCGTCAGCATCACAGACCCATACATTCTTCACTAAATAAAAGTTGGTTTTTTTAACTACCAACTACTAACTACCTTTTTAAAAAATCGGCTAAAATCCCGTCCCAGAGCCCTACTCACCGTAAGGTTACCGTAACCGTTAAAACAACGGTAAAATGCCTGTTTGCCCTCCTAGGATCGATTTTGATCCGTTTAATTTCGATTTAAAAACGGATGACCCTTTTTGGCAGTCATATACACAGTTATTTTTTGAGAACCGTCTTATTTTTGATTTTAAACCGTTCAAAATCGCTGTAAATGAATAATTTATTTCAAATTTTCAAAATAACTATATCAATTACGGTTGAACTATATCACTGTCGACAGTTGACCTGCTTGTTCAAAGCCTCACAGAGCCATGTTACGGTGAGCAAAAAATCGTTTTAAACTGTCAAAATCCATTTAAATATGAGCCCTCCCAAAGCCCCATAAAATAGGGATCATCCCGAAACGGGATGATCCCTATCCGAAACCTTTCCACATCCCAAACAATTGATATAATAACCATTATGCTCACAGTCATCGCCGGCGAGGATATTGTTGCCTCTCGTAAAAAACTTCTTGAAGTTAAGACAGACTACGTCTCGAAAAAATACAATCCAGTATTTTTAGCGCTTTCAAACATACTTGATAAAATAAAGATAGATGAGCAGGAAGTAAATTTATTTGGAGACTCGTCAGTATACTTCATTGAAAATCTTTCAAAAAAGTACAACGGCAGACAAAAAACTGTTTTCAAAGATAGCATAGTTGAGTTTTCAAAAAACAGAAATATAACTCTTGTTGACTGGGAAGCTGGAAAATCAGCCTATGATATATCAGGACTAAAGCGCATTGCAACAACTTTTATAGAGTGTAAACCGAGCAAATCAATTTTCGAGCTACTTGATTCATGCTACCCGAGGAATCTTAAAACGTTTATCAAATCATATAGAGAGTTAACATTGACCCAAGACGAGATGTTTATCTTCATAATGCTTGTCAAACATATTAGGAATCTTATCCTTGCCAAAGTTGATGCGTTGCCACAATCAATAAAGCCCTGGCAACGCAGCAAACTTACTCATCAAAGCGCACTTTGGACAGAAAAAAACCTAGTATCTTTTTACGATGGACTAGCAAAAATTGACATCGCTTTAAAAACCGGCGCGAGCTCGTACTCGATCGGACAGTCGCTCGAACTGCTTTTATGTTATTATGTGAGGTAGATCGCATACAAATTCAACTAAATTAATATGATAGACACCTCAATTTTTAAAGCTTACGATATTCGCGGAATTTACCCAACTCAGATAAATGAAGAATGCATGGAAGATATTATCCGTGGAATTTATACATTTTTATCAAAAAGTATTAAACGGCGCGATATCTCAATAGTTATAGGTCATGACATGAGATTATCTTCTCCAAGTCTTCATAAGATCGCAGTCGAGGTTCTTCAAAAATCAGGAGCACAAGTAATTGATATTGGCCTTGCAGCAACACCTTCTGTATATTTCACTATAAAAAAATATTCATATGATGCCGCTATTCAAATTAGCGCGTCTCATAATCCAAAAGAATATAACGGCATTAAAATTGTACGTCGAGATGGGGATGCATTGACCAAGATCGGGAAGCAAACCGGGATGGATGAAATTGTGAAAAATGTAACATCAAATTCATTTGCTGAATTTGTTGATGGAGGAAGTTATAAAAAGCTTGAAAACATTCTTGAGCTTGAGCTAGATGAGGCAATCACAGCTATTCCAACTGGAAACATAGATAAACTTAATGTAGTAGTTGATCCAGCCAATGCAATGGGAATTCTCCCAGTTAAGGAATTATTTGGGAGATTTAACGCAAACTTGATTGAGATAAATTTCGAGCTTGACGGAACATTTCCTGTACATCAGGCTGATCCTTTGCAACACTCGACCCTCGTCGGACTCCAAAAAACTGTTCTTGACCAGAAGGCCGATCTTGGAATTGCGATTGACGGTGATGCAGATCGGGCCATGTTTATCGATGAGAAAGGAGAAATAATTCCTGCAACTTTGATTACAACTTTAATCGCATCCGAAATACTGAAGGAAAATCCAGGAGCACGAATCCTTGTTGATATTCGCTACATCAGAAATGTCGAAGAGATGGTGACCAAACTTGGCGGAGTGGTAGGGTATACAAATATTGGACACGCATTGATAACAAAACAGGTAAATGACGAAGGTGCGATCTTTGCCGGAGAATCATCAGGGCATTATTACTTTCAATCAATGGGAGGCTGTGAGAGCACTGTTCGAGTGATTTTATATGTTCTTCGAGTTCTTGCTCGTGAAAATAAACCAATGTCTGAAATTATGAAACTGATTCAAAAGTCGATCGAGTCAGGTGAGTACAACTTTAAATTAAAATCTGCATCTGATAAAGAGACTATTGTAAACAAATTGAAAGAGTTATACAAAGATGGAGAATTGAATGAGCTTGACGGAATAGCAATATCATATCCATCATGGAGATTTAGCGTTCGAAGTTCAAATACCGAGCCTTTACTGAGGTTGAATGTTGAAGGAGATACAAAAGAAATAGTTGATGAACAGACGCATAAAATACGAGAGATTATTCTTGGATTTGGAGCAGTAGTACATGTTTAAATTCCGATTATAGAGTATAATATCAATCATGTTTGATGAATCTTCGAAGAATAGGACTAATGACCAAATAAAACTTTCAAGCGTCACAGATAGACTCATAAATGCTATTTCAAATATAAGAAAGCGCGTTAATGCAGATGAATATACAAAGCTGACCGTTTCTCAAACAGTGTCCTTTTTAGCTCTTGTGTATGAAAAAGTTAGAAATGCTATTGAATATAGAGAAGATCACCTGATAAGGCGCGCAGCAATAGAGCGGATCTTGAAAAGAAGACTCTCAATGAATATACAAGGAACAAATGAAGGTGAAAATGTTCTTCGAGAGCTTATGTGGGCCAGATATGTCACAAATGGTAGTCTTGGCGAAATTGATATTAAAGCAGTTCAAGAGATAATCAACCGTTTTCTATACATTAGATCACAGATAATGCAGGGTCGTAGTGGAAATGCACGAGCTTATTTTTCTGAATTTCTATATCAGTTAGTCACTGCTGAAATTGAAGAATTTTTGACACCTGCAGAATCTCAAAAAGAGGCTGATTTCAGCTACTACATATTTCAAACTCTTAAAGAAAAAGTATCAATCGAAGATATTAAAGAAGAGCAAAAAGATGCTATATTATTCATTGCAATTGAAAAAGCATACCGAAAAAGCGATCAAGCATATCAACGATATCATATGTTTAGGCTTTTTTATAAACCTCTTTATGAGTATACACAAGAGGAAATAGAAGACTTAGTCCCGAAACTTGCAGATGTATTTTCGCGAATTGACAATCTGATCGCAAATACAATTGTAGAAAAAATAGTACGATTTATTCGCAAACAACTTCCTCCGTTTTTGATCCTTTTTCATATATTTAGACAGTATGAACAATCAATTCCAAGCATTTTGTCAAGCCGTGCTTCGCTTTGGAGTCATGTTGATAAAGTTGCGAGGCAGAAATATTCACTTATTTCTTCTCGTCTAAATATGCTAGCTTTTCGAAGTTTGATTTATATCTTCCTTACTAAAATGCTTTTCGCACTGATTTTAGAAATTCCAGTCTCTAAACTTCTTTATAATGAGGTTAATTACTTTGCCATAGGTGTAAATAGCCTTGCACCACCAGTTTTTATGCTTTTGATAATCTTCTCAGTGTCTGTTCCAGGTGATCAAAATACAAAAAGAATTTTCAATAGAATTGTAGATATTATCGATGCGGACTCTACTTTTGAAAAAACTAAAGCATTTATTACAAGAAAAGCAAAACCTCGACGTCCAGTTTTAAATTTTGGCTTTACATTACTATACCTCACAACTTTTTTAGTAACTCTTTATGTTATACATGTTGGACTAAAGATGTTGAGCTTCAATTTATTAAGCGAAGCACTTTTCATATTTTTCATCAGCGTAGTTGCTTTTTTTGCATACCGTATTAAACAACTTTCCAATATGTATCGACTTATTGAAAAAACTGGCTTTTTCTCACCGGTTCTTGATTTTTTTTTCATGCCGATATTGTCTCTAGGTAAGTTCTTTAGCGAAGGTGTATCAAGATTAAATTTCTTTATTCTCCTTTTTGATGTAATTATCGAGGCTCCATTTAAATTGATTATTGAGGTTATTGAAGAGTGGATTACTTTTGTGAGGCTTAAAAAAGAAGATATAGTCTAATATGGCAGGTTGGTGCAACAAAAAGGTAATTGGTCTTTCTCCAATGGATGGCGTCACAGATGCGTCATTTCGCACTATTATTGATAAATACGGTAGTCCAGATGTCCTATTCACTGAATTTCTCTCAGTTGAGGCAATCGTAAACGGATCAATTAATTCTTTACTTCCATTTGTTCGTGAAAAATCAGAAACCCCAACTATTGCTCAAGTATATGGTTTAGACTTGCCTTCCTACATTTTGGCAACATTATTGGTATTAGAACTTGGATTTGATGGAATTGATATCAATATGGGTTGTCCTGCCAAGTCTATTGCTTATCATGGAGCAGGGGCTGGACTTATCCAAAATCCAAGTCATGCGAAACAGATTATTAAAACTGTCCAGACCACTTTTTTGGACTGGAAAAATGGATTAAGATTGAAGTCAGGGCAGCTTAAACCTGCAAAGTTCGAATGGATAAAGCAGAACAGGATTAAACGATCCAAGATTGATAATTTTCCAGTATCAATCAAGACTCGTATCGGCTATGATACGTCAACAGTTCAAAGCTGGATTTCACACCTTCTAGAATGTGAGCCTTATGCTATAACTATTCATGGTCGAACACTTAAACAAATGTACAAAGATAAATCCGACTGGAATGAAATCCATAAGGCAGTAGTTTTGGCTAAAAATTCAAATACAAAAATTATTGGAAATGGCGATATTAAATCAGCAGGACAAGCAAATAACAAAATTAAGAAATATGATCTTGATGGTGTTCTCATCGGTCGAGCAAGTATGGGAAATCCATGGATATTTAAAAGTATTGTTCCAACACCATATACGAGACTTACTGTGGCTCTTGAGCATGCTAGGCAGTTTGAGAAACTTACACCTTCTGGGAATTTTCAATCACTTCGAAAACACTTTGCTTGGTACTCTAAGGGCTTTGATTATGCAGCAAGCGTTAGGAATAAGCTAATGCATGTGAACACTTATTCTGAAGTCAAGACAATTCTCGACCCTTACTTTTTACTTTTGAAGGAGAAGTAAATTTTTTCTTAAAGCTTCAACTTCATCCAGATTATAGATGGACAGAGTCAAAACTTTCACTTTATTCTTTTTTAGAACTTTAATAGCATTTTCAATCTTTGACTTATCAACTAGGTCAGACTTCGTCAAAAGAACAACATATTGCTTTTTGATAAGATCAGGATTATAAGATTTGAGCTCTTCGATTATCAGATTGTAATCTCGCAATACATCATCTGACTCAAGTGAAATACAGTGCAACAAGACTGGGACCTTTTCGACATGCTTCAAAAATCTATAACCAAGACCTTTCCCGCTAGATGCTCCTTCTATAAGCCCAGGGATATCTGCGATTATACCGCTTCCAAAAGATCCCAAATTAGGTTCAAGTGTTGTAAAGGCATACATTGCAGTTTTTACACCTGCTTTAGTTAATTCATTCAAAAGACTACTTTTTCCAACATTTGGGAGACCAATTAATCCGAAGTCAGCTATTAATCGCATCACAACTTTGAAAGAAACAGTTTCGCCAGGGTATCCTTTCTCTGCTTTCATTGGAGCCCGATTTGTCGGCGTCGCAAAAGCACGATTACCCAATCCACCCTTTCCGCCTAGCGCGATTAGTACTTTATCTTTATCATTTGTTAACTCAAAGGTCATACCAGTTGATGTATTAGTTAAAAATGTTCCAATGGGCATCGACAGTATCAATTGATCACCAGATTTTCCAAGTTTACGAAAAGATTGGCCGTTTCCACCATTTTCAGCGATAAATTTTCTAGAACCCGCATACTGTTTTAAATCAGAGATTTGTTTATCTCCTTTGACGTAAATACTTCCACCCGCCCCTCCATGACCACCACACGGACCACTCTTTCGAGGATAAAAAGCGGTAGATCCATTTCCACCATCTCCTGCTTTAACGGTTATTGTAACTTCATCGATTAACATAACTGTATTATAACCGATCTGACAAGCTAAAAATGCGGTAAGTTAATAACTCGATAATGAGTGTTTTACCATAAAATTTTGTGCATGATTATTTAGCCATTGCAAGTTTTGCAGTCTCTCGAAGTTAAATTATATTTATTTGTTCTCAGTAAATAGTTTCTAGATACTTACAATTAAATTTCAACAATTGAACAACTAAGAGAAAATTTTAAATATTTAAATAAATAATGATATATTTGGTGAGTCCGGCGAGAATCGAACTCGCAACCAATAGCTTAAGAGGCTACTGCTCTACCATTGAGCTACGGACCCGCTTTAGAAAATTGTGCGCCTCCGGGAGGAATCGAACCCCCATCACATGGTTCGAAGCCATGTACTCTATCCATTAAGCTACGGAGGCAAATGCCAAAAGCATATTATACTATAGATATGACTTCTATCGAAATGTGGTATGTATTATTAATAATAGCAGAGTTCGTAGTCCTCATTAGTGCTTTTATATACGCTATTTTTATGCTTCGATCTTGGCTTGGTGGAAGTCCTTACGTTGGAACTAAAAAATCAAATATTGATCATATACTTGAAAATATCGACATTCCCAGCGGAAGTCGCATATATGATTTGGGTTGTGGAGACGGTAGATTTCTTCGAAGTGTGGCAAATATACAGTCGATAGTTGGAGTCGGCATAGATATAAACCCAATTGTGATTTTTATAGCTAGGTTTTTAACTCGCATATCAAAATTAAAAAATATCACATTTATTCATGGCAATATAATATCAGCAGATTTTTCAGACGCTGATATTCTATATATTTATATGTTTCCAGCACTGATTGAAAAGCTTGAGAATAAGATTCTTACAAACAGATTAAAGCCTCTAATGGTCATTTCTCATGGATTTAAAATACATTATCTAAATAAATACTTCAAAAAAGAAATTGATAGAGTTACAATTAAAACCTACGTTTATTATATTAATTAATTGACAATCTCGACACCAAACAAGTATAGTATTGTCATGTTGAAAAAATTAGCTTTTCAAATATTAATATTTTTAATTGCGTTCATAGTAAATTTTTCTTTTTCTAGTAAATTGTATGCGTCTTTGAGTAAAGACAGGAAAATATCATTCATTCTAGAGGAGTTTGACAAATTATCAGGAGATCAGTACTCAAATCAGGATATTGCTTTTTACTTTGACAGCGGAGTAAAAGATCGTAGAATCGCAGTGTTAAAATCATTTTTTAGAAAGCATAATTCACCACTGTACGAGCATGCAGATTTCATTGTGAAGATATCAGACAAATATGAGCTTGACTATCGATTAATCCCAGCCATTGCGATGCAAGAATCTACAGCCTGTAAATTTATTCCACAAAATTCATATAACTGTTGGGGGTGGGGGATATATGGAGACAAAGTCACTCGTTTTGAGTCTTATCCAGATGCAATTGACACAATCGCACGTGGTCTAAAAATTTATTATATAGATCGTGGATTGAAAACTCCTGAGGAAATTATGGCAAAATACACACCAAGTTCAAAAGGTAGTTGGGCAAATGGCGTTTCTTCTGTCCTGGGAGTTTTAGAATAAAGTCATAAGATTACTGAACATTTCGTGAAGCTTGATGCTCCTGTGACATTGAGTACTGAGTACCTTTCTTTTTTGAATTTGCAGCAAAAGCTGAACCTCTTTTTGCTTTTTTAGACTTTAAGGCAGTCATCCATGTGTTGGACTCGCCAATTTTTAGTCGAAGCGATTGAAGAATTTTGAGTACAATTTCTAGAAATCTGACATGATAAATTCCAGGCCGTTCAGGTAATGTATCTATAGTCATCTTTTGGATATCTGAAACTTCTTGCATTAAAGTAGAATCTGCTCTTTTAATTCCTTCAACCTCTTTTCTAATAGCTTCAATTAATTGTTTTATATCTTCAATCTGGCGCTCTTCCTCGATGTTTCTAAAACTAAATATTGTTCCATGTTCAAGATTCATTGCTGCTTTTTGCTCTTTTTCAATACTTTTTCGGGCATCTGGATATTTTTCCTTTATTGATTCAGAGTTGAGTAGTTGTTGAAACAGACCAGAACCAATATCCTTGAATGAATCGACAGTTTGTTTTGCTGTGTCTTTTGCCAAAGAAGACACTGCTCCGCCTATGGATAATGACTGCTCTTTCTCCATGCTGTCAGAGTTCGTTGGCTTTGTGTGCTTTGATGATTGCTTTGTTTTACCAAATATCATACGTTTATTATACTACAGGCTATTAATGTATTCAAGCGTTTTTTGCTTTCGTAGCAGGGAGGCATAGTAATATGCATTTTGTTGAATAGTTTGCTTCTCTTTCTCATCCTTGACATTATTCAACATTTTTTGAATATCATCACTAGATACCTCTATTTTCTCAACATCTGCAATTTTTTGCAGTATAAACTCCATTTTATATGTATCGACAATTTCTTTTGTTATTTGTTCTTTCAGCTTATCATTAGTCAAACCTTTTGATTCAAGATATTTTTCCATTGAAAGCCCAACCCTCTGAACGTCGTCAACAATCTTTGCGAGCCTTCCATTTACTTCTTCTTCAACTATCAAATCTGATATTTCAGCTTTAGAAGATTCGAGAACCGCACTCAGCTTCGCCTGAAAAACAGCCTGATCTTGTTTTTCCTTATCTTTATCATTCTCTTTCACATCCTTACCAGGTACCCAAATATTTGACTTAATTGCCTTATCTCCAGCTTTTTTTGCAGCATCCTTATATGACCCCAATTTAACCTCAGGAGACTCAGCTGTTGTAACGGTCATCTCCCAGTCTTTTCCTTCAGAAGCTTCCTTTAATTCAAGTTTCGGTGAGATTATCGGCTTCATTTCTTCTTTTTTCACTATTTCTCCATAAACTTTGGTTAAATATGTTCGAATTAGTTTGTCATAAACATCACTTTTTGGAATTTTTTTCTCTGCAATTTCTTTTGGTACCTTACCTTTTCTAAAACCCTCAGATTTCATATTCTTTTTAAGCTCTTCAAATGCCAAATCATACTCAATTTTTATATCTTTCCAAGGGGAAACTATTGAAAGCTCGACTGTATTTTTTGGTAAATTTTTCCTTTTATAAGAATACATATGATATTAATTAATATATAATGACTAAAACTTTACGACATTATATATCGAAGAACATAAAAAGTGAAGTTAAGATGCTCTTTAGTTAAGAAGAACAGAATAATATGAGTTTTCAATGATTGACTGCTCAGTTTTCAAAAACTCGAGGTGAATACTTGCTACACGAACCGACCAAGTAGGACTAGCTGCGTATATCGGACCAATCGTCTCAATTGAATCTGCTCCACGGCTAAAATAATTTTCATTTAAACCTTTTGCAACAGCATGAAAACCTTCACTCCACGAATCAAAAAGGATGTATCCGCCACCCCAACCAAATGGATTGTAAGAATCGGTATGAGTAAATTTACCATAAGTTGATTCAAGGCCTGATATTGAAGGCAGCAGGTAACAGTCAATATTTTGTTCCAGACATGCGCTTATAAATCCCGATGTCTCACCCGTAAGAGGGGAGTTGTATTTTTGAAGCACTTTTCTTACTGTTTCACTTTTCACAAGAATGTCTTGAAATGAATTATTAGCTTCTTCTACTGGAATGCTGATTTTAAGTCTTGCTGAGTCATCAGAGATTACAGATGCATCAACTGGAGATAAAATTCCAAATATGATGAATGTGATGGAGAATAAAAGTACTGTAATTGTAGTAAAAATTTTCATATATATATCCCTTTATAATTACTATCTAAAATAGTAATTTAAAAAATACAAATAATATTATTACATAGTCATTGTTATGATGACCCAAAAAAAATCCTAAAGTTCTTCGTTTAGGGGAAAAACCTTAGGATCTATAAGTATTATAGCATTTATTATAGGAATGTCAAATGTAACTTAAGTTAACAATAAATCATAATTCGTGATAAAATTATTATCTGTTAATTGTTAGGAGCCGTAGCTCAATTGGTTAGAGTGTCTCCCTGTCACGGAGAAGGTTGCGGGTTCGAGTCCCGTCGGTTCCGCCAATTACTGGACGATTAGCTCAGTTGGCTAGAGCGTTACATTGACATTGTAAAGGCCACAGGTTCAAGTCCTGTATCGTCCACAGGATTTGAAAATAAATATGAAACGAATTCTTTCAGGAATCACTCCAAGCTCCACAAAAGGCCTTCATTTAGGTAATTATTTAGGAATGATTAAACCTGCTATAAAACTTCAAAATGATGGCCAGTGCTATTATTTTGTTGCAAACATGCATGGATTAAATTCGGTTTATAACCCTGAACAGCTTCGTCGAAATGCTGAAAATATATTTATAGAGTATTTAGCTTTTGGTGTTGACCCAGAAAAAACAATTTTTTTCTTTGAAAGTGATATCCCATTCATACCATACCTTCAAACTATTTTAAACAACGCAGTTACAGTTTCAGAACTCAAAAGAATGCATGCTTATAAGGATAAATTAGTTGGTGAGCAAAAAGAAGACAGTATCGGAATGGGGTTATTTTCTTATCCGATGTTGATGGCTGCCGACATTCTTGCATTTGATACTGAGGTAGTTCCGGTCGGTGAAGATCAAGCACAACATGTCGAAATTGCTCGTGAAATCGCTCGCACATTTAATAATCGTTATGGAGATATTTTAACTCTTCCGGTAGCACAAATTGATAAAAATGTTGCTCGAGTACCTGGAATATTTGGCAAACGTAAAATGAGCAAATCGTTAGGAAATGATTTACCAATATTTGCAATGGAAGATGAGATAAAAAAACAGATCATGAATATTAAAACTGATCCAGCTCGAATTCACCCTAAAGATCCAGGCGACCCAAGCAAAAATGTCACTTTCACTTATTTAGACCTTCTTAATTATGATACTGTTGATTTAAAAGATAGATATACAAAAGGAACTATTTCAGATGTTGAAATCAAAAAAATTCTACTATCATTTTTTCTAGAATATTTTAATGATGCTAGAACAAAGAAAGTTGAATTATTAAAAAACAAAGAATTTATATCAAAAATAAGATTTGAAGGAGCCGCAAAAGCGAACGAAGTAGCAAATACGGTTTTAACCCGTGTAAAAAATGCGATTGGAATATAATAAATTAAAGTTATTAATTAACTTATTTAAAAAATGAAAAATGCTGAATATTTAAATAATCTTAGACATTCTACCGCACACTTACTTGCCGCAGCGGTAGTCGAACTGTATCCGGGTGTAAAGCCTACAATCGGACCTGCGATTCAAGACGGATTTTATTATGACTTTGATTTTCCTGAAGCTATATCTGATAAAGACCTAAAAAAAATCGATCAAAAAATGAGAGAGATAATAAAAAACTGGGGTAGTTTTCAACGCTTAGAAGCAACAGAGAAAGAAGCTTTGGATTTATTTTCTAGTAATGAATTCAAAACTGAACTTATAAAAGATATTGTCAATTCAGGTGCAAAAATAACTTTATATAAATCGGGTAATTTTACAGACTTATGTCGTGGTGGACATATTGCCAATCCGAAGGAGAGTATTAAATACTTTAAATTAATGTCAACTGCTGGAGCTTATTGGAGAGGCTCTGAAAAAAATAAAATGTTGACTAGAATTTACGGAATTGCTTTCGACTCGCAAGACAAATTAAACGACCATTTATCAATGTTAGCAGAAGCTAAGAAACGTGATCATAAGAAACTTGGTAAAGAGCTGGATCTATTTGTCTTTTCTGAGCTAGTTGGACCAGGATTGCCTTTATGGACTCCAAAGGGAACTCTGCTGAGAGAACTATTGGATGATTATGTATGGAGTCTGAGAAAAGCAAAGGGCTACGAAAAAGTTGAGATACCACACATTACAAAAAAGGAACTGTATGAAAGGTCTGGGCATTGGTCAAAGTTCTCAAATGAACTATTTAAAATAACGACTCGTGAAGGTCATGAGTTTGCAATGAAGCCAATGAATTGTCCGCATCATACCCAAATCTATGCAAGAAGAAAGTGGAGCTTTCGAGATCTGCCTCAAAGATATGCTAACACAACAATGTGCTATCGTGATGAGCAAACTGGTGAATTGTCAGGACTTTCTCGTGTACGATCGTTTACACAAGATGACGCTCATGTATTCACTCAACTGAAAGACGTAAAACAAGAATTTATGAATATTTGGGAGATTATAGAGGAGTTCTATGGATCCTTTGGTTTTGACCTCAAAATTAGACTATCTCTTCATGATCCAGTAAAATTTGAAAATTATCTCGGAGACCCAAAAATTTGGGCTGAGGCTGAAAATACACTTCGCAAAATTGTAAACGAGAAAAATGCGGTTGCTACAGAAGCAGTCGGTGAAGCTGCATTTTATGGACCAAAAATAGACTTTATGGCAAATGACTCTCTAGGAAGAGAATGGCAAGTTGCGACAATCCAACTAGATATGAATATGCCCAGGAGTTTTGACCTTAACTGTACAAATGAAAAAGGTGAAGAAGAGCAAATATACATGATTCATGCTGCAATTATGGGTTCATTAGAGCGATTTATTTCAATAATTATCGAACATTTTGCTGGCAACTTTCCCGTCTGGCTCTCACCTGTTCAAGTTGTCGTAATCCCGATTGCCGACAGACATCGAGTTTTTGCAGAAGAAGTGGCTGAATCGCTTAAGGATTCGGGCATTAGAGTAAATGTTAATTCAAAATCCGAGTCGATGCAAAAGAAAATTAGAAATTCTCAAAAACAAAAGATCAATTACATGTTAATAATTGGAGATCAAGAAATTCAATCAAAATTAGTTAATGTTAGATTAAGAAATGGTGAAACTGCAACAATGAGTCAAGATGATTTTAAAAATAAGATACTAGATGAAGTTAAACAGAAAAAATAATTCTATGCATCTTCTTGCAAATGTATAATGTAACAGCTATAATAGCTCAAGTTCATTATATTCGGATATTTTTTAATTTTAAACAAATAATTTGAGGAGCAGAAGATATTTTCAGAGTCAGTCCAATAAAACAGGTAGATATTATCACGTCAATCAAAGGATTCACGCAGAACAACTTCGAGTTATTGGTCAAGATGGTGGTTTGGTCGGAGTAATATCAAAAGAAGAAGCGATACAAAAAGCACAAGATGAACAATTGGACCTGGTACTTATTGCAGCAAATGCAAAGCCGCCAGTTGCTAAAATAACAGATTTTAAAAAATTTTTATACGAAGAAGAAAAAAAGCAAAAAGAAGCAAAAAAAGGATCCAAGAAAAGTAATGTTAAAGATATTAAAATTTCACTTTTTATAGGAATTGCAGATAGAACAAGATTGTCTAAGAAAACAATTAAGTTTTTAGATGACGGCCATCAGGTTAGATTGAACTTAACATTGAAAGGTCGTGAAATTGTTAAAAAACAGATGGCCCATGATTTGATGAATAATTTCATCAAAGACTTAGGTGAAGTAAACATATCAAAGGAGCCGAGGCTTGAAGGAAGAGTTATGCGAGCAGTTGTTTCAAAAAAGAAATAAATATGAAAAATAAACAGAAAACACATAAAGGTTCATCAAAAAGATTTAAAATCACATCGACTGGAAAGGTGTTGCATCGATCAAAAGGCGCTAGACATTTAAATTCAAAAAAGACAAAAAGACAACTCCGAAAACTAAAAATTGATAAACCAGTTGAGGGAAGAGTTAAAATAAAAATTAAAAAGCTTTTAGGATTAGCATAATTTAATAAATAAATATGGTAAGAGTAAGTAGTGGCCCAGCAACAAGAAATAAACATCGAAAAGTTTTAGACCTAGCAAAAGGTTACTGGATGTCTCGAAGTAAGCAGTTTTCAAAAGCACAAGAGGCAGTGCTTCATGCTGGAGAATATGCTTTTGCAGGACGAAAACTCAAAAAAAGAGATCTTAGAAGACTTTGGATTACTAGAGTTAGTGCCGCGTTAAAGCAAAAAGGTGTTAAATATAGTTTATTTATTCACTGGATGAAGGTAAAAAAAATCACTTTGGACAGAAAAATTCTTTCACAACTAGCTCTTGATTATCCTCAAGCTTTTGACAAGATTGTAGAGCAAGTAAAAAAATAATTCCAAGTACCAAAGTGTTCTTTCTCGAAGTATAATTTATTAAATGAAGGATCTAAAAACAACTCGAGAAAAGTTTCAAGTAAAACTAACTTCAATAGTCTCTCTTCCTCAACTAGAACTACTTAAACTCGAATACCTAAGTCGAAATGGCATTGTAAATGAATTGCTGAAAGATATGAAATCCCTTAGCATTGACGAGCGGAAAATTTATGGACAACAAATCAATAAGCTTAAAGATGAAATTGCTAAGCAGCTTGACAGTACACAAAAAAAATTGATTTCTTCGTTAAACCAGTCTAAATACGATGTTACATTGCCAGGAAATATGAGAAAAAACGGAAGTCTTCACGTTGTATCGTATGCAATCGAAGAAATTAGCAAAATTTTTGAAAAAATTGGATTCATTCGAATGTCTTATCCTGAAGTCGAATGGGATTGGTATTCGTTCGAGGCTTTAAATATGCCAAGCAACCATCCGGCACGCGATGATTTTGAAACTTTTTACATTGATCACCCAGAAAATAAGGAATTTGGCAAAATGCTACTTACACCCCACACTTCCTCAGGTCAGCCAAGAGAGATGATGAGACTTGGTAAGCCTCCTATTCGCATGATTAATATTGCAAAGACTTATAGACCTAACTGGGACGTCTCGCATACTCCTATGTTCCATCAGTTTGAAGGTTTTTGCGTCGATAAAAAAATAAATATTACCCATTTAAAAGGAACTATAAATTACTTTGTGAAGGAGTTTTTCGGTGAAAACCGCGAAATACGCCTTCGTCCTTTTCATTTTCAGTTCACTGAGCCATCATTTGAAATTGATATTACCTGTGATATTTGCGACGGAACAGGTTATATTTTCAAAGACGAATTGCAAACTAAGAATGCTAAATCGAGAAGCTTTGCTGAAAAAATTAAATGTAAATTGTGTAAACAGGGATGGCTCGAGCTTGGAGGAAGTGGTATGGTACATCCAAATATTTTAAAATTCAGTGGAATTAATCCTGATGAATATACCGGTTGGGCTTTTGGTTTTGGAGTAGAAAGAGTAATGATGATGAAAACTGGAGTGGGCTTAAATGATATTAGATTACTTTATGAGGGTGATATTAGAGTATTAGAACAATTTTAGTATGAATATAAAAATTACTTATAGTTGGCTCCTTGAGTATCTTGAAACTGATGCAGATCCATATGAGCTTCAAAAATATTTATCTCTGTGTGGACCATCTATTGAAACTGTTGAAAAGGTTGATGGCGACTATGTGTTTGATATAGAAATTACTTCAAATCGAATTGATATGGCAAGCGTTTATGGAATAGCCCAAGAAGCTGCTGCAATTCTGCCTCAGTTTGGAAAGAAGGCAAAACTAATCAAGCATAATTTTATTAAACCTCAAGCCCCTACGAAAGACCTTCCAATAAATATTACTGATTCATATCATTTAACAAATAGAGTTCTTGCAGTTGTTCTAGACAATGTAATTATCGGTAAATCGCCAGAATATATACAGAAAAGATTAAAGCTCGCAGGAATACGCACTCTCAACAATGTGGTTGACGTCACAAACTATATTATGCTAGAGCTTGGACATCCAACACATATTTTTGATTATGACCGAATTGCAAAACAGAAATTAATTTTTAGAGAATCCAAAAAAGGTGAAAAAATAATTTCTCTTGAGGATAAAACATATACCCTTTATGGGGGAGATAGCATTATTGAAGATGGCGATGGAAGGATAATTGACTTACCAGGAATTATAGGAACTAGTAATAGTATTGTTGTTGATAGTACAAAGCGATTGTTGTTTTTTATTGACAATAACGATCCAGTCCAGATGCGAAAAACATCAATGAATTTAGGGATTCGTACCGTTGCCGCAACTTACAATGAAAAATCGCCCGATCCAGAACGCGCTTTTGACTCACTTCTTCTCGGAATTGAGTTGCTTCAAAAAAATTCTGGAGCCAAGGTTGCAAGTTCAGTAATTGATATATATCCTCAAAAAAAACTTGAAAAACATGTACGCGTATACTTGAAGGATATTCAACGGATTATTGGAGTCAGTATTGAAGAGACACCTATTATTTCAATTCTTGAAAAACTTGGTTTTGGAGTAAATAGAAGTGAAAATGATGAATTGGCTTACCCAGATGGAGTTAGCTTCGATATATTAGTCCCATCATTTCGATATAACGACGTATCAATTAAAGAGGATATTATTGAAGAAGTATCACGTGTTTATGGCTATCACAATCTTCCAAGTAAGATGGCTCCACTTGTGTATATTAAACAACCTAAAGATATTGAAAATCTATTTAAAGTACAAACAAAGAGTAAATACTATCTGAAGCATATCGGATTGCATGAGTATCTAAATTACTCAATGATTTCAGGAGACTTAATTGATAAATTACGACTTGTAAGGAAGGATTATCTGAGAATAAAAAACTCAATTTCAAGTGAAATAGAGTATATGCGAAACTCCCTTATCCCTTCTCTTATAAAAAATATTAAGGAAAATTCTGGAAAAAAAGATAAACTAGAAATATTTGAATTAGCAAAAACCTATACTCGGAAAGACGATCAATTACCTGATGAAAAATACTACTTAGGTTTTGCAACAAATTCTAATTTTGCTGACTTGAAGGGAGTAATTGATTCACTTTTTGATGAATTAAATATAACCGACTATGATTATGAAAATAATAATCATAGTATTTTGAACAATTCTGCAAAAATAAAAATTCATGCACATGAAATTGGAGTAATTGGCTCATTAAAACAAGAGCTAAAAATAGCAATTGACGTTCCAAATGATATTTTTGTAGCCGAACTTGACTTTGAAACAATTGCAAATCAATACAAAGTAATGGGATCATACAAAAAAATATCTCCTTATGCAGTAATAAAGCTAGACTCGACCATCATGTCGCCATTAAGTTTTTCTCAGATTAAGACTATTGCAAAATTAAGTTCCTCATATTTGCAAAATATTGAGCTTTTGGACCAATATGAAGGGAATATTACTATTCGTCTTCATTTTACATCTTACACAGAAAATCTAACTGAAAATACTGCAAAAAATGAACTTGCTTCAATAATTACTTCAATTAATAATAAAAAGTCCTTTGAGAAACAAAGCTGTCATATTTGACCTTGATGGTTGTATAGCGAATACTCTTCCGGTCTGGATTACTGCTTTCATTAAAACGTTCCATTCTTTCGGTAAAAATATTACAGAGAATGAATTGATGAAAATTGGTCTGAATAGAATTCATGAAACAGGATACGAAGGAATCGACTCAGAAGAATTTATAAATAAACTGTACAAAGTGTTAGAGAGTGGAATTGCTAGGGCTCTACTACATGAAGGGATGTTTGAAACAATTTCTTATCTTCATAAGAATGGCATAAAACTTGCAATTGTATCTTCGGCTAGACGAAAACAAGTAAAAAATTAATCAATATTTTATGAAGATATCACTT
>Ga0100388_10001795_pt1 | contig 18746 bp, 19 predicted proteins | sample CryGeymeta201512_FD_81536 | JGI IMG/M metagenome (GOLD analysis project Ga0100388, IMG submission 81536) | Groundwater microbial communities from Crystal Geyser aquifers in Utah, USA - Crystal Geyser metaG 2015-12 | ecosystem: Environmental > Aquatic > Deep subsurface > Groundwater | place... | reverse complement strand
TGTTTCAGGCTGGTGAGCTGGCTCGAACGGAGCTGACTCTAGGGCGGCCGTCACTGCGGCCTGAGCTTCGGCATGCTCGCTTGAACGGTTTTTCTTATCAATATCGGCCAAGGTCTCTACCGGCGTAGCAGGTGGGTCGATGCTGACTGCTTCACTGCCCGCTGGTGTCGGTGCGACGACAGGCTCATCCACCTTGACGGTCGGTGCCGCCTCTTTGAAGATATCAACGCTCGCTGGCTCTTCCTTCTGACTGTCGAGTGCATTAAATGGCGCCTGGAAGCTAGGCTGTGCATCGCCCATATAACTTCCGTTACCGTGACTGAGAATTGTCTTGTTGCGATCGCTCGCCTGTTCGGCTGCGGCGTCCTCGCGTGCCTGTTCGGCCGTGGCGTTCAGCGTGCCGCCAAGCGACGGCTCCTGGGTATCGGGCGCGACAGGCGGAAGTACCGCGTCGTCAGCGGCCTTATCAACCTCTTCACTGGCTGCTGCCAAGTCTTTCTGCAAGTCAGCGACGGAGGGTTTGGCACCAGCGGCGGGTACGGCGTTTTCTAGCTGGTTGGCCAGCTCGTCCTCAGCCGTCTTGGCAGCGTCAGCCTGTTGCTCCTCAGCCGTCTTGACCGCAACCTCGTCGAGGTTACCATCTTTTTCGTGTGATATGGCGAGTGCGCCGTTGTCGGTTGAAGCCTTTTCCTCCGATGCCTGTGCCTTATCGAGCTTAGTTGATTCGCCTTCGTTCAATTCGGTGGTGCCATCGGCGTTGGGCCTGTCGTCATCGTCGTCTTGCTTGTCGGGACCAATCTCATGCGCTTCTTCCAGTTTGGCAGCAATCAGTTGCTGGTTGGCGCCGGCGGCCATCAGTTGGGCGGCCATAGTCATGACCTTCGAGCTAGTACGATTGTTGCTGAATCGGTCAGTTGCAGCCACGATACCGGTCAGTAACGCGGTTGCCGACTGTTCATCAAGTACAGGCTTGTCACCCTTTAGCGATTCGGTCAGCGATACGAGCATCTCTGCCAGGCTACTGGCGTTCGGATCATGCCAGTCGATACTGCCAAGTTTACTGAGATCATCGCCACAGCTGAGCGTCGCGACGGTGGCGTCGTGCAGAATGCGGCCATGTGCACGGAGGGCTTCGTCTAGATGATCCTTGTCTTTTACCCCCAGCGCTAACACCAGCTCGACGTTATAGTCACCCTGTGAGAAATCAAGGTCGTTTTCGGTAATGGTCGTACGGTACGGAGTGATGAAAATCTTTACCACCTCGCCGTCTACCTTGTAGCGTAAGTGGTCAGCTTTCTCTTTATCAAGGGCGATGATGAAATCACGCAAAGAATCGACGGTGTTCTCAAACGTCTTCCCCGGTTCAAGGAAATCGATGGCTGGCGGAATCGCGCCTGATACCACGGCCGTGGCGTGTTTTTTCATGGCGTTGAGGATAATCGTCAATCCAAGCGCGCTTGAAAGTTGATCAACCGAAGGATCGGCACTGACCGTGACCAGGATGTTGGCTGAACCCTTGATCTTCTCAACGATTTGCTGCCTGGCGTTTTGCCCGTCGTTCATCTGTTTTTTATTCCTGTTGTTTGATTTTAGGTGGAATGTTGCCATTACTGTACCATAAGCGTTTCTTGGTCGTCAACATTTCACCTTCCTTGTGGTTCAAGGGGTGACACGGGGCGAGCCACCCTTTACAAGCCGGGGCTTTTCCTCTATAATTCACCCCTGACTAACAACAGCAATCCATAAGTAAAGAGGAATTCGTTTCAATGCCAATCATCAAGTCAGCCATCAAGCGTGTCAAGCAGGCCACTGCCCGCCGCGACCGCAACGTCGCCACTAAGCGAGCTATCAAAGCTGCCGTCAAGGCATTTGAGGCCAAGCCGTCAAGTGCGACGCTTGCCAAAGCTCAGAGTGAGCTTGATAAGGCCGTCAAGAAGAACCTACTGCACCGCAACACCGTCGCTCGTCGCAAGGCCAACCTGGCGAAAGCTGCCAAAGTTGCCGGCGTGAAGTTGGAAACTGCCAAAAAGCCAGCCGCAAAACCTGCCGCTGCCAAAAAACCAGCCGCAAAAAGCGCGGCGAAACCAGCTGCCAACAAGAGCACAGCCAAAGCTACGGCTGCGAAGCCAGCTGCTGCGAAGAAGCCAGCCGCGAAGAAAGCCGCTGCCAAAAAACCAGCTGCCAAGAAATAACCCCTCGCATAGTCACGACACCGCCAGTCCCCTTCCGTACCGGAGGGGGCTTTTCTTACGGAAGGTTGTAGGTCCAATCTTCGAAGGTTGCGACTGGGTACACTTGGTCACAAACCTTGTCCACGCGGGTCGGCTCGCTCGACAGCGATGAGTTTGTGAGTACGTGTTCGGTCTGACCACCGTCCTCGGCAACAAGGTACAAGACGTCGCCGTTCTTGTACGCGGTAACGATCGGTGTCCAGGCCACGAACGCATAGCCGTCGTCGTTCGCGCAGATGGCATAGCTTTTCTCGCCCGTCCGGGTCGAATCATACAAGTCGGCTTCCACCAGCACATAGGAAAAATCGCTGGCCGTGGTTGGATAGCGCCGGTTCTCAAGCCTGAATAACTTGACCGACTCGCCGAATGACCGCATGTCCGCCCGGGCGACCGAATATTCGGCCCGGTTCTGCACGCCGTTGTACGCCACCATTGTAATCAGCGCCAGAACTGCGATGACTGCGATGATAATCAGGAGCTCGACGATAGTGAACGCCTTTGAAACATATCTGCCCATTAGGAGGCATTATACGCGGGAAGAGGCCATAAGCATATGCTCAATCAACAGCCATGGATCGGCCGGGGACGATTTCAGACGTCGATCGGTTGCGGCGACGATCCGAAGCAGCTGGCCAGCGCGGTCGGCTGATAAGCGGCTGGCGATAGGGTTAAGCCGATTCAACATGAACGGGGACGATCCTAGGTCACCGGCGACATCCTTACCCTTTCCAAGCGTTAGCGCAGTCAATTGAATCACTTGACTACTCAATAATCCGAACACACGGTAGGCGTCTTCCGTCTGACTGAGTGCTGACAGCATTTGTTGTAACCGAGCTTGGTCGCCCTGTAATGCGGTAGTCAGCAACTCGAACACGTTCTCATCCGGTCGAGCTTCGATAATCGCCGTGACCGATTGTTCGTTGACGTCATCGAGCAATCGGAGTTTTTCGAGCGCATGATGCAGCTGCCATTGGTCGAGCCCCACCCGACGCACTAGCAGTCTGGCAATATTGTGCGTCAGTTTCATGCCGCGTCGCGTCGCCTCATGTCGTAGCCACTCCTCAGCTTTCTCGGCGTCACGTGATGTCCAGGCCACGAACTCTTCGGTCTTGACGTTGCTTTTCAACCACTTGTACGTGGCGGTCCGTTTGTCCGGCTTCGTCTCAACAAGCACGACATGAGTCTCATCTCCCACCCGCTCCAGCCAGGTAGGCAGCTTTTGCCATAGGCTAGTGTTGGCGCTGGGCGTATCGATGATGATCAGCCGCTTGCTTGCAAACAGCGTCTGACCGGCCATGAGATCGGCCATCCGCTCGTTCGTCAGGTCGGTGGCCTCATACTGCTCTGAATCTCCGTCGAACGCCTCCTTACGCGCCCGAACGGCACGGGTCAGCTCGAACGTGTTTTCACCGCTTAGCAACTCTATCATTGCTCTTATTGTACCTGAGATTCCTGGCTCACCCTTACGATTGACACTGCGCGCACAGATGCGTACCGCGACCGGCATGCTTGATCTTGTCGATGGCGGCGCCGCAGCGCGGACACGCCTGACCTTCGCGTCGGAAGACACGGGCGAAGTCCATATAGCTGCCTTTCTTACCTTCGGCGTCGACATAGTTGCGATCGGTGCTGCCGCCCTTTTCGATCGCCAGGTTCATAACCGCCCGTAGCTCATGGAACAGCAGTGCGAATTCCTGGTCGCTCACCTGTGCCACCAGGCGGCGCGGGTCAATGCGAGCACCCCACAAGCTTTCGTCGGCATAGATGTTGCCGACCCCCGCCACCACGGTCTGATCGAGCAACGCCGCCTTGATGCTCGTGCGGGCTCGACGCCGGAAACGCTCACGGAATGCCTCGGCCGTGAAATCGTCCTCAAGCGGTTCAGGGCCGACCTTCTGCATGAAGTCGATGGTCTCGACCTCAATCGTCGGATACAGCTTCATCCAGCCGAACTTGCGCTGGTCGTTGAAGAACAGCTTGCTGCCATCACGAAACTCCAGGGTCACCCTCGTGGAGCGGTCCGGCAAGGGGCCAACTAGCGAATCGTTAGGGTGCCCCGCGCCGAAGACCTCGTCACCGCGATATACCAGCTGCCCTGTCATCTTCAGATGTGTTACCAGTGTGTAGCCACTATCGAAGTCGAGTAATAATACTTTCGCCCGCCGTCTCACCGCTGTGATGGTGGCGCCTAGCAGAAACTGCGCGACGTCATCGTCACTGTTGGGCCAACCTTTCGGCCAGTCATGGGTTTCACTGATGACTTGCTTGCCGACGATGAGGAGTTGAAGGCCGCGTCTGACCGTCTCGACCTCAGGCAGCTCCGGCATCTGATTGCTCCGTCAGGCGCCTAAGCTCGTGTTCGAACTGATCGTTGGACGCGAACAGAATCGTCTTCATACCCAGTCGCTCGGCGCCATCGGTGTTGACCGGCCGGTCATCGATGAACAAGGTTTCTTCCGGTTGTACTCCCAGACGCTCCAAGGTGTGTTCGAAGATGTCACGTGAGGGCTTGATCAAACCGATATCACTCGATACCACCACGGCATCGAACAACTTAGTACGTTCCTCTTCGCTAAAGATCGTATCAAGCGTGTCCGATCCCATGTTGGTCAGCATGGCCGTCTTATACGAACCTCGTAGCTGCCCTACTCTTTCAATCAGCTCGTCGTTGCGGGTATGCTTTTCGCGTACCACTGCCGCCACCGCTTCCGGACTGATGCCAGCCAGTTCGGCAACCTGGTTTACCAGATCTTTACTGGTGATGAACCCGTGGTCGCAGGCATGGATAAGATCGCTCAGCTCCCTGAACTGATCAGTGTGCACCAGATTATACAACCGGTTGATGTTATCCCAGTACAACACGCCGAAACAATCGAAAATGAGTGCACGTATCATGCACTCATTATAGCCCTTCTGCGTCCGGAACGCTAAAAGCGCAGCATTGGCGACTGGCGGAACGGTACCAGGTCGTTCGAACCAGGCACCTGTTCGAGGAATAGTCCGCTCAGCTGGTCTTTCGAGGCGTTCAGCGTGCCGATTGACCCTTCACAGGTCGAGGTCCATAGTTTCTCGACTTCCTGAGCGTTGTTCAGCACGGCGAATTCATACAGGTAACCGCTAGCGCAGATACCGCGCAGATCATTGATGTCTTCATCATCGGCCTTGTTGTTGGCCTTCATCATGTTCGCTTTGTCGAGGGCGTGGACGAATTCTTCGTAGGCCCGGCTGTTGTTGTCGAGCGTCTTGCCGCCGGTGCGTTCCTCTAGGTACCCCTTAAAGATATCCATCGTGCGCTCGGTCGGCGAGACGGTCACCCGATAAGACGTAAAGTTTTCTTGTGCCACAATCGGGCCACGTACCGTCATGCTGACACTCCGAGCCAGGTCGGTCTTTAACAGCGCTTCCCGGCCGCGGTCAACCAATACGGTCTCTTCGCCACCATTCTGCCCTGCGTTAAAGACGGCTCGACCAATCGAGATGACGGCCGCGATTAACAAGGCGACGATGATAAGGATGATAAAAAGTGGGAATAACCGGGCGCCATTACTTCGTTGCATAGTTCAATTGTAACACTTTTAACTATAATTGTCAATCACTTGGCTCTGCTGCTCCCATGCTGGGGTCACCTGAGGCGTAGCTGGAGTAAACCCACGCATCCGGGCAAACATAACCTGCTGTGAAAGCCCGTAGGTTCCTCGAAGCGGTTCCTGGACATAGCCTGGTTTCAGCAGCCGCCATGCCTGCCTGCCGATGACGACACGGGTCGTCTGAAGCCGCAGATGCTCTTCCTCGGTTTGTCGGGCCGCTTCCAGCAGGGCCCTGTCGTGATCGGTCGCCCATTCCGGCACCAAACGAAGATTCGGTCCCGCAGGTGGAGTATCAATGGTCAGCTCGAGCTCATGGGTACGCTCATCCCGACTCCAGGGCACGATTCGCCATTCGTCGATCTCGTCAGAGGAGAGTGAACCGGTGACGAGTGCATAGTGACGAGCTGGATCGGTCACCTCACCCGGCGTACTCATGCGGTGTCGAGCACCGATCAGGTGACCTCCCATACTGAGCGCGCTGAAAGCCGGCTCACTGTAACGAACCGACTCGTCCTCAAACGGTAGTTCAATTGGCTGCCTGTCGTAGACCAGTTCGTGGAAACGGGCCATTCGTTGCTGCTTAGTGTCATCGAGTGCCAGTTCGAGCGTAGTCTGATCGAGGCCGCGCAGGAGCCGGGCGACTGATTCATCTTCGATGTGCTCCGTCTCAAACCTGCGCATAATGTGTCTTATCATGCGCTTCGACGAAAGAAAACACAAGCGTTTTAGGCGGTGCTAGCAAACACTCGTTCGAGCAGCGCCGTCAGTCGGGCGGGCTGGTCAAAAGTGAAGTCGCTAATCTCGCCAAGCGTGTCGGGGCGGATACACAGCAAAGTGACCGGTACCGTCCTGTCGCCCCGCCGCTGCGGCATGGTGATGAAATCGCGCTCATCGGCTTCGAGCAGCTGCGCTTCGGATATACGGCCGTCGTGGACCAGATCCTCCAGACGGTGGCGGAATGCCGGCGGCGTCTTGCAGTCTATGTTCAGAACCTGCTGGGTTGTCGGGTTTGTGATAATCATATCGATACCGAAAGCATCCTCGACCCGGCTGGTCATATGCGCCTCAAACCCTTCGTCGTGGGCGGCTCGGAAGACGGCGATTTCACGCGACAAGCCACGCACGATGGCGTCAAACTGCTCGCGGCTGAACATTGACGTCTTCAGGCGCCGGCATAGACGGGTCATGTCACTTCTCAGACGCTCGGCCAGCCCGGGCAGATCAGCCGGTGCGCTCGCCAATACCAGGCTGACGAAACTGTCATTGAAATCAATCAGTTCATACAACCGTTTTTCACGGTGATGATAGCCATGCTTGTGGCGGTCCATCTGAATCTGCGCCCGAACGGCGCGTGGCGTCTGTGCCAGGAGCAACGTGCGCAACCGCTCGCGCTGTTCGTCTGGGCTGTCGGGTGCGGGCAGGGACTTCAGCCGGTCGATGAAATCAGCTGCTTCCTCAAGCGTACGAATAGATGAGAGCTGCCTGCCCCCCTCAAGCACTACCGTGTCCGTCGGTGCCTGCCCCCGTTGTGGCACGAAATGACGCCAATGCTGGTTACGGCTCAAAGCTAACCTCGCGTTTTTGAAACGTTTCGTCGTTTATCCAGGCCTGCGTAACGGTCGCACGATAGCGGCCGTAGCCTCGTTCATCCTGGCGCACCAGTTCGGCCGTCGCCGTGGCATAGAAACCGAATTGGCGGTCACTCTCTTTCTCGTACATCGTGAGGGCCACTCGTGGACGTACGGCAAGAGCCCGGGAGTGCACGGTATCAACCTTCGAGTCCCATTCGAACGCTTTGCCGTCCCACGCCTGAAGCTTTACCGGCACCGCCCACGGCGTACCATCGTCAAGCGTCACGGCGAGCACCATAAACTGGACAGTGTTCAGGAAAGTGCGCAGTCGTTCATCGGCCATAGTTAGATCTCCCCCCAGTTCTCGCCTACGCTCACATCGACCCGCAGTTTGATACCAAGATCCGGCGCGATGCCTTCCATGGTCTCCTTCAGGATCTTTTCTACTTTGCCAGCGTTCTCCTTCGGACATTCGACCAAAATGCTGTCATGAATCTGCAACACCTGCGTACCTAAGTCGCCCATCTCTTCGTCGACCTTTATCATAGCCAATTTCATCAGGTCGGCCTCCGTACCCTGAATCGGCATGTTGGCGGCGGCCCGTTTGCCGGCTTCGCGCACCATGAAGTTGCTTGAGCTGACGTCGGGTGTCGGACGACGACGACCATGAAAGGTCTCGACATAGCCCTCGTTCTTTGCCTTCTCCAGCGTCTGGTCGATGAACGTACGAATCGGCTGGCGTAGCTCGAAATAGCGGTCGATGAACTTCTTAGCGTCGCCGAATGTCATACCGGTGTTCTGAGCCAGGGCATGCGGACCCATACCGTACAGCACACCGAAGTTGATTACCTTGGCGTCGCGACGCTGGTTCTTGGTCACTTGATCCATCGGTACGCCGTAGACGTCACTGGCAGTCTTGGTATGAATGTCCAGATCGCCGTTGAAATCGTTGATCAGTTCGGTGTCACCAGCTAACACGGCCGCCAGGCGTAGTTCGAATTGTGAGTAGTCGGCCGAGACGAACACGTTGCCTGCTTCTGGTACGAATGCTGCACGGATCTTACGGCCGGCCTCGCTTCTGATGGGAATATTCTGTAGGTTCGGACTGGTAGATGACAGCCGGCCGGTTGCCGCCACGTCCTGGTTGAAGGTGGTGTGCAGACGTGACGTTTCGTCGACCAGTTCAGGCAGCGTATCAACATACGTATTCTTCAGCTTGGCCAACTCGCGGGTCTGCTCGATGAGCTCGATGATCGGGTGCAGGCCGCGTAGCTTGTCGAGCTCCTTCTGCCCGGTACTATAGCCGGTCTTACCTTTCTTGATACCGGTCGTCGGTAGCTGCAGTTTCGTAAATAACACCTCTGAGAGCTGGCTCGGACTGCCGATATTAAACTCCTGCCCCACCAGTGAATACATTTCTTGTTCGAGCTTGGCATGCTTGTCACCTAGTTCCTGACTCATAGCTTTTAGCACCTTCGTGTCAAGCTTGATACCCTGGTGCTCCATCATGAAGAGATGGTACACCAACGGGAAATCGAACCGCTGGGCAATATCCTTCAGCTTCGGTTTTTCGTCGAATGCCTTTACCTGCCAGGCATAAATCTGTAGCATAGCCGCGACTTCCTCGAGCGGATCAGCGAGCTCACCGCCGACCAACCCGCCAAGTGAACGATCACGACGGAGGGGGTCAAGCAGGAAGGCAGCCTGACGGATATCATGCAAATTAGAGAAGCGCACGTGAACGCCGTGCTCGGCCAACGTATGATACAACGCTTTGATGTCGTAGCTTATCACGGTACCGAATTCGATTGCCCGCCAAAAGCTGTTGTCGATGTCGTCGATTGGCGTATGGGCTACAGTGGCGTGGTCGAAAGAGGCCCATAGCTGTCCCTCGTGCGCATGTAGCACGAACGGCCCGTCGATCGCCACCTGCGCTGGCCAAACACCTTTGGTCAGATTGACTTCGTCCGCCGCATGGAAATACAGGCTGGTATCAGCCGTCTGCTGCATGTTCTTCGGCAAACGGCGTAACAGCGAGTGGAACTCGAGCTCGCGGAGGATGTCTGCCACCTTTTGCAAATCGCAATCATTAACGTCAGCCTCGTCCCACGCCAGCTCGACCGGTGCATCCGTCCAGATACGGGCGACTTCCTTGCTCAGATAGGCTGATTCCCGCCCTCTCTCGAGTTTGGCGGCAACGGTTGGCTTGATATCTGCCAGATGCTCATAAATACCGTCGAGCGTACCGTATTCTTGCAGCAGCTGGACGCCGGTCTTCTCGCCGATACCGGGCACCCCCGGGATATTATCGCTCGAATCGCCTTTCAACGCTTTCAGGTCAAGAAACTGTTCGACGCGTAGTTTGTATTTTTCCTCGAATGACTCGACGCTGACCTGTTCGATGTTTGACAGGCCATTCTTCAACGCGTAGACGTGCGTCAGTGGCCCCACGACCTGTAGCATGTCGAGGTCACTGGTGAGCAGACAGGTTTCAATCCCCTTTTGCTCAGCCTGTAGCGCGAAGGCTCCCATGATGTCATCAGCTTCGTAATCATCCAGTTCATACATCGGCCAACCGAACGCCTCGAGCAAACGATGTAACATCGGTATCTGCTCGTAGAAATCCGGCGGCGCCGGTTTTCGGCCGGCCTTGTATTCAGGATAGAGCTCACGACGTTTGCGGATGTTGGTCTTAGGCTTATCCCAGGCGACAACCACATAATCTGGCTCCAGCTTCTTAATTAGCTCGATTGCGAGTGACGCAAAACCGAACACCCCACCGGTCGGCGTGCCGTCCTTGGTACTCAACCCGGGCATCGCATAGTAGCCGCGATAAAACACCGATTTGCCGTCAATCACCGCCAAACGTTTTGTCATGCTACCAGTATACCCCTTATTTATAGAGTTCTTCGAGTGCGAGGGCCATGAGTGATTCTACCCGTGTGATTGCCTCGGCAAGATTATCCTGGTTTCGTTTCGTCGCGGGATATTCCTCCAGCGCAATAGAGGTAATATCAATGCCAGCGTTGTAGCGCTCTAGAAACGTAAGGCCTTTCGCGATAGACGGTGTCGTGTCATTTATCTTCGTCCGTTTCGCGATATCGACCTTCAGTTTGCCGCCGGCCTGAGAATACGCCGCTTGCAGCACATCCGGGTTCGTGCCGGCTGGCGGTGCTATCCTGCCAAGATAGAGGCGCAACAGACCGCCATAACTACGTGGGATACGCTCAGAATCGATAGCTGCCAGAATGCTTTCATCCAGGTCCTGCTGCGGTATGTCCGAGTCTTCAAGCTCACCCGGCGCCGTCTGGCCAGCCCGCTCCACCGTCCGTAATAGCCGAGGATAGGCGATGAGGTTCGTCTCGGCGAGCGCATCAAGATCACCATGGCCAGTACTCCAGCCCAGTTCGGCGATAACCTGACGCAAGCCTTCCTCATCCGCACCATCAACATATGCCTGCAGATACGCCACCCGACCTATATTACGAGTCAGTTGCGAGTTCCGCGGCCCGTAGTGTGCTTCCGATACACTGACGAAATGATCGAGCGCCTGTCTGATTCGTTCGCCTGCCGGTACCTCGTCATCCCCGCTTTCAGCCTCAGCATATACCCCCTCTTCTTGAAGAAGGTGATACAAGTGGACTGTCCGCTCCTGGCTTAGCTGTGCATTCTTTCTCATCGTCTTATCATTGTGCCCTGAACTTCTTCGCACGACAAGCATGAGGATGGTTTGCTATACTGGAGCCTAATGACCCAACACTCCAATGTCAAAATCGTCGCGTTTGTCGGCCTGGCCGGTAGCGGCAAAAGCGTGGCTGTCGAATATCTCACCACCCGAGGAATTCCAAAAATTTACTTCGGTGGCATCATCTACAAAGCCATGGAAGAAGCCAGCATCGAAGTGACTTGGGAAAGCCAGCAGGTGTTCCGTGAAGAGATTCGGGAGCGTGAGGGTAAAGACTTCGTCGTGAAGCGTGTTATCAAAGAGGCCCGCGACCTGATTGATGCCGGCCAACGCCGTATCGTCCTTGATGGCCTGTACACCTGGAGCGAGTACAAGCTATTAAAGCATGAGTTCCCTGGCGAAATGACCGTCATAGCCGTCGTGACACCGAAACACCTTCGTAAACAACGCCTCGCGAAACGTACTGAGCGGCCGATGAGCGGCCAGCAGGTCGACGAACGAGACTGGTCAGAAATCGAAAACCTCGAAAAAGGCGGCCCGATTGCTATCGCTGATTATTTTGTTCATAACGATCGTGACGTTGCCTGGCTACATAGCCAGCTCGATGATGTCCTGCATCAATGTAGTTTCGACGCCGCGTAGGATCATCAGATAGTTTCTGAACGGTCTAGCTAGTTAAGCCAGGCGCGCCAGGCGCTGCCATAGCCCGGAGCTCCCCCGCCTGTCGGAAGGGACGAGCCTGGCAGACTGTTGCTACACATCGTTGAATACGCCGTGGAATCGGTCCACACGCCGGCTCCTGTGTATTCTTGGACTGAACCACTCACGCTACTGATATAGAATCGGTTACCGGATTTACTAATTGCTGCTATCGAGAACTCGGCTCCTCCGCTAGTCACACAGGGCACCACGTTATAGATGGTATTCGGGCTCACAAGATAGGCCGACTTAGACACTGACGCGCCGACAGCTGGTAGATCCGCCGAAGTCAGAGGATAAGTACCCGTGTCTACTTGATAGATATGAAACTTCTTTGCCATGTTCGCGAGATCCGACTTCACCGTCGTATCATAGGCCCTGTTCTGAATACCGTTATATGCCACGATGGTAATCGCTGCCAAGATGGCGATTACCACGATGACGATAAGGAGTTCAACGATAGTGAAACCACTTGGTAATCGACTGACTTTCATCCGTTCCATGGTGCGTTCCATGTGCTTGTTCCCCCAGAATAAAATTGACGCACATACGTGCCTGTTTCACCCCAAGTCCGACCAATAAGCGTGCAGGTATAGTTTCCAGCCATGCTGCTTTCTTCTTGGATTCCACCATTCGAAGTTACTGAGAAGTATTTTCCCGATTTAGACGCTGCCCCGAAGGCGAATACGTCGTTATCTGTATCGACACATAGATATGCGTTGTTCCTATCAGCGTATGCGTTTTTCGTCAGCTTGACATCAGTGGGAAGTTCCGCGTAAACACTCGGGAAGCGGCCGTTATCAACCTTGACGATACGCAGTTTTTTCTGAATTGCATTTAAGTCTGCCTTAATTGCAGCATCACTCGCCCTGCCCTGCACACCGTTGTACGCCACGATAGAAATCGCGGCCAGTATGGCAATCACGATGATGACGATGAGGAGCTCGACGATGGTAAACGCGGATTGTCTGTTTCGGTTCATAAGAAGTGATGCCCTTCAACTTCTTCAACGTTACTGTTGTTTCGAGTATAGCACGCCTATTTTAGGTACTCGTGCAGCTTCTTGGCATCCTTGTGCTTACGCAGCTTGGCTAGCGCCTTAGCTTCGATTTGACGGATACGTTCGCGGGTGACGGCGAATTCTTGGCCGACTTCTTCAAGCGTGTGACTCTTGCCATTATCAAGGCCAAAACGCATACGAATAATTTTTTGCTCACGGTCAGATAGCGTTCCAAGTACCGATTGCACCTGTTCTTTCAGGAGCTGGGTGGTGGCTGATTCTTCCGGTGTGGCAGAGTCTTCATCTTCGATGAAATCCTGCAACACCGAGTCTTCGTCTTCACCGTCACGGCCGACGCCGGCGTCGAGGCTCTGGATGTCCTGCTTAATCTTGATGACATACTCTACCTTCTCCGGCTCCATCTCGAGTTCCTTCGCCAACTCCTCAATGGTTGGTTCACGGTTGAGCTCCTGGGTCATACGGCGCTGGGTGCGAAGCAGTTTGTTGATAGTCTCTACCATGTGGACCGGTATACGGATGACGCGGGCCTGATCAGCGATGGCACGGGTAATCGCCTGGCGAATCCACCAGGTAGCATAAGTTGAGAACTTGAATCCCTTGTCCGGATCGAACTTCTCTACCGCACGGAGTAGACCGGTGTTACCTTCCTGAATCAGGTCGAGAAAATCGAGACCACGGCCAGAGTAACGCTTGGCGATTGAAACGACCAGACGCATGTTGGCTTCGGCCATCTTGTCCTTGGCTTTCTTGTCACCAGCAACGACCTTCTGTGCCAAGGCAAGCTCTTCTTCAGCGTTCAGCAGAGGAATCTTACCGATTTCGCGGAGGTAGAGCCGTACCGAGTCATCAGATACGTCATCGAAATACTGGTTTGAGTTCAACGTATCTTCGTCATCTTCTACTTCGTCTTCAAGTTCGGCGACATCAGGTTCGCCCACGCCTTCCAGCGTGTCGACTTCCTCGTCCTCGATCAATGGTTTCTTCGTGGTATCGTCGTCCGTGTTGCCCATTAGGCAGTCTCCTTAATCAGTTCGTATAAGCGCGTACGCAGCTCGTTGGCGGCCTTATCGTCGCCTTCGGCTTCCGCATCACGCAGCTTCAATATCAGTTCGTCCTTGGTTTGTTTCTTGTGTTCGACTTCGGTATGGCGGAGCAGTTTGGCTACTTCGAGCGAACTATCCTGTTCGCTCCAGCCATCGTATCTGGTCTCGGCCTTCAATTGTACTATTTTGACATAGGTTTCGATTGATTGCAATGCGGGTGGTATCTCACCCACCGATCCGTCGTGCGTCTTCAACCACTTTGCAAGCATCTGGCGGTGCTCCCCGTGAAATACGGTCGGATCAAACGCTCCTAGGTGATGTCGGGTCGCCGGATAGCTGAGAAGCACCGCCAGCAGATTATCCTGATAGGCGTGCGCCTTGTCGACTACCATATCGCCTTGCCCGTCGCTCAGACGGACGGCCTTTTGCGGCGCGGCGCTCGTGGTCGGACCCGCCGTCAGCTTGGTACGTACCGCGTCAAGTGAGGTGTCGGTCATGTCGGCGATCAGTTTCAGGTAGTGCTCTTGCTCCACGCTGTCGGACAGGTGCTTCACAACCGCCAGGCTTTCTGTAGTAAAGCGCCGTTTACCCGCCGCCAACCCCATATCTTCACGTGCTGAGTACTGCTTCAGAACCCAGTCCACCACAGGTTCGGCCTGCATCGTGACGCGTCGCCATGCCTCTTTGTCCTGCTGAATCAGCTCATCCGGGTCCTTGGCGCTGTCTGGCAGGGTGATGATGGAAAGCTCGACGCCGACCTTGCCGGCGATAGGAATGGCCCGTTCGGTGGCCGCTAGCCCTGCTTTGTCACCGTCGAACGACAGTTTGACGTTATGACTCAGGCGCGCGAGGGATTTCAGGTGCCATTCGGTGAGGGCGGTGCCAGCCGAGGCGACCACGTTCTTCACGCCGGCCTGATGCGAACTCACGACATCCAGGTTACCTTCAACGATGACCGAGAAGTCACTCCTGCGAATAGCATCCTTGGCCTGCGAGAGTCCGAACACGTGGCGTGACTTGTCATAAATCAGCGTCTGGGGCGTGTTCAGGTATTTCGGCGCCTTCGGGTCGTCGAGCAGAATACGACCGGTGAAGCCGATTACTTGGCCGCTTGGATCCATCAACGGCACCGTCATCCGGCCGCGGAAGATGTCGCCACCGAACCGGTTGGTCAAGCCGGCCTCGCTCAACTCTTTCTTACTGAAGCCCTTCTTCGTCAGGAAGCTCACCACGGCTTCACCGTCGTTGGGCGCGTACCCGAGACGGAACTCCTGTACGATTTCCTTCGACAGGCCTCGTTTCTTCAAGACGTATTCCAGCGCATGCTGATTTTTTAGCAAGCTTTGTTGGAAGTAGCGTGCCGCCAGCTCGTTAGCCTCGATCAGGCGACGTTTCTTGCGCGCAATTTCACCAGACTGCTTGGAGTCATATAAGCTCAGATCGACACCGGCTTTGCGCGCCAAAAGCTCGAGCGCGGCACGGAAGTCCAGCCCTTCGACCTCCATGATGAAGCTAAAGACGTCACCTCCCTTGCCACTGGAGAAGTCGTGCCAGATGTGTTTTTCCGGACTGACCGTGAAGCTCGGTGTCTTCTCCTGCGTGAATGGGCTGAGGCCCTTGAAGTTACGCCCGGCACGTTTGAGCTGGACGTATTCACCGATAACGTCCTCGATGTTGAGCCTCGCCCGTACCTCTTCCTTGGCGTCCTGCATACCCGTAGTATAGCACCTTTACCTCTGTAAAAGATTATGCTTAACTGAGGGTGATGCAACCAGACGATCACCAGTACCCGACTAACTATCTCGACACTATCGCCGCCCAACCACAGGTGAAGACCGTGAACCCGGTTGTATTGTGGGCGATGATTGGCGGTGTACTCGTACTCGCCGTGGCGGTGCTATTCGCGGTACTCGGCGCCGGCGCCAGTCCGACCGACAAACTGACTCGGTTCGGTGCCCGCCTCAGTGATCTGCAGACCGTCAGTAGCGAATCGCAGGAAAAGATTAAAAGTGATGAGCTGCGCACTCTCAACAGCAACCTGACCTTGATACTGACGAATGCCAACCGTGATTTGAAGCAACCGTTTGCCAGTCTCGGCATTAAGCTGGAAGACAAGAAACAGCGCTCGGTGACGACAGTAGCGGCGGAAACGAAACAGCTGAACGACCGCCTGGAAGACGCCCGCCTAAACGCCATCTTCGACCGCACCTACGCGCGTGAGATGAGCTTTTATATCAAACAGCTGCGCACTGAGATGCGTGAACTGCACGCCGGCACCAAAGACAAGGAGCTTAAAGAGGTTCTTGAAACGACCGATAGCAACCTGTCGCCCCTCCTCACTGGCTTCTCAGACTTCAACGAGAACTAGACACCCGTGACCAGATCATAACTCAAACGGGCCAGGTCTTTTACCTCCTGGTCTGTTAGCTGTCCGGTACAGATTACCGTGTTCCAGTGTTTCTTGTTCAGGTGATAGCCTGGCTGGACGCTCTCGTACTTCTCACGCAGCGCTTCGGCCAATTGGGGGTCACACTTCAAGCTGACACGGAGGGGATCGGAACCGTCCTGGATGAGCGCAAACATTTTCCCGTCATCCTTTTCCTTATCCCCCACTTTGTAGACACTGGTACCTTCACCGAACGGGTACTCAAGCCAAGTATCGTCGAACCCGAGCAAGTAGTGTTCCATCTCCTTATGCGTCATCATACCCGTACCTTACCAAGGTAATACTGCAGCTCCTCGATACTGCCTCGGATATCTTCCAAAGCCCGATGAGCCTCCGGTTTGGCGAACTTCTTCTTATATTTACCTTCGAATACGACCTTCCAGGCACTGACGTCGAGCATCCGATAGTGCAAGCGCTGACTGAGGCGAGGCCATTCGTTATCGATGAACTTCCGGTCTTGGTGAATCGAGTTACCAGCTAGCAGCACTCTTTCATCGGCTGTGAAGTGTTCGTCAATGAACGCAAGCAGTTCATTTTCGACCGTCCGGCCGTTCTTGCCGTCAGCATTTTGATTTACCAGCGCTTCGCGTACTGTGGGAAACTTCGTCCAGAACTCACCGACCATACGTGTCTTCATCAGGTTCGGACCGACCTTCTTGACGGCCGTATAGCTCGCCAGCTCGTTGAAGTTCCAATCGGTCACCACGGCGGCAACTTCCAGTATGCGGTCCTCGACCGGGTCGAGGCCGGTCATCTCTAGGTCCATCCATAATAGTTTGGCGTGTTTCGTCATATGTTACCAATTATACCGAACCGTCAAGCTGGGCGGCGTATTCCATGATCGCGGCGGCCGGATGCCGCTTCGTGTCATGTCCAATCTTATAGCTGATGTAGACCTCGCGGCCGTCGGGTAAACGCAGGCCTTCTGGTGAGAGCAGGTCGCTGTCTTTGAGGTTGAATCCGTTGATAATCGGCTTGCCGTGCGAATAGTACAGCTGATACTCTATGCCGTCTGCTAACCGGATATACTCTGGTGAACGTTCATATAGTTCCTGTTCGTCCGACTCCGATATCCAAGTGCGTAGCGAGATATTATCGTACACCATTCGTGAACGTAGCCGGTTGTCGAGCAGATAGATGTTATCGACGTCGTTATCGATGGCTTCAGCGATCGCATCCATCAGCCATTCGTCGGTCAGAATACCATTCGGGAAATATCGGTCCATCTCAGCCTCCGGTGTCACGCGGACCAGCCGCTCCAACGTACGCTTGATGTCGGTCAGCTCTTCGAGCGTCTGCGTCGGCTTCGCGAAGGCTGCCTCACGCAACAACCGCTTCGTTTCATCAGTATGCGTCAGCTGGGATAAGGAAGGCACCTCGGCCAGCTTGCGCGTACCGAAATAAAGGTCGTCGGTTCGTTTCAGTTGACCACCCTGGACGCTGGCCGACGTGACCGGTTTTCGCTCCGTCAGATGCATGACGTGGCGGGTCAGTTTCTGCAATGATGTCGGGAAGACATTTTCAATTACGTTGTGTTCGACTAGCTCCGATTTTTCTCGTTTTTCAAAACGGCGGGGCATGCCGATCACTAGCTCATCCCGGCCTTTATAGGTACCCCGGGTTGAAAGCTTCCGGTGAACCGCTTCATGCCGATCATGTAAACTAGCGTACTCGACCGCCTTCCCTTCGCCGGCAACCTTCTCATGCGCGAAATCGAACAGACCGGACAGCAACAGGTCGTGGAGCTGCTCGATTTGAGCAGCCGTGGGTGGCGTGGTATCCAACTCGCCAGATTTCAGACCAAGCGTGCGCAAAATCTTATCAAACGTCTTATGCGCCCGGTAGGTATTCTTCAGGTCGTAGTTCCGCTCCTCGAGCTCGGCTTCATTGACGTCACCATGCGCATAGAACTGCCGGGTTGCATAGAACATATCAAGTTGCGCCATGTAATCGTCGGTCGTTTCCGGCCGAATGTCATCGCGCCATTTCATGCCGATGCCCTTTTCGAAGTAGGGCAACCCGCCAGATTCAACAGCGCTGACGATGGCTACCAGGTGCTGCATAAGATTCGCGTCACTTCCCTTCATAACGCCTTCAGTGACGACACGGCTTAGCTCGGGTCGAAGCGGAAAACGGTTCATCGTCTTGCCGATGTCGGTAATATTGTTCAGCTCATCGAGTGCACCGAGCCGGTACAGCACTTCATAAGCTTCCAGGATGGTCCGCTGGTTAACCTTGTGAATCAGGTATTTGTTCAGCTGGTAGAAGTCAACGTCGAACGAGGCTGCAAGCAGCACATTTCGTGAGATGTTGGTGTGGTAAATCTGAGCTGGTGCTTGCTTGGCGCGTTCTTCGAATGGTACGAATTCGAACAACGGATCAGATGGTGCCACCCGTACGACCATGCCTCCGGCTACGTCACGTCCGGCCCGGCCCCCTTGTTGAATCAGCTCATCCTGGGCG
>Ga0100388_10001793_pt1 | contig 18747 bp, 15 predicted proteins | sample CryGeymeta201512_FD_81536 | JGI IMG/M metagenome (GOLD analysis project Ga0100388, IMG submission 81536) | Groundwater microbial communities from Crystal Geyser aquifers in Utah, USA - Crystal Geyser metaG 2015-12 | ecosystem: Environmental > Aquatic > Deep subsurface > Groundwater | place... | reverse complement strand
CGGCGCCGCTGCCCCGGCTCTCCAACGCCTGAGCTGCGTTCATCAAGAGCGCGACGAAGATCTGCCCCAGGCGAGACTCCGAGACGGTCACGTCGGGGACGTCTCCGAGCTCGCGGGTCAGGTGCGCGCGGTGTCGAATCTCGTTCGCGCAGATGCTGATCGAGGACTTCAGCGCTGGCAGGACCTCGGTGACGGCGCCGCGTTCGTCGTCCGATTTCGAGAAGGTCTCGAGGTCGCGGATGATCTGCCGCATGCGCTCTGCGCCCTGAGCGGCCTCCGTCGCCAATGCCAGCAGGTCGGTCTCGGGATCGCTCGCGCCGAGCGCCTCCTTCATCAGCTCGAGATTGCCCACGACGTAGGCCAAGGGGTTGTTCAGCTCGTGGGCCACGCCCGCCGCCAGCGTGCCGACCGAGGCCATGCGGTCCGTCATCACCAGATGCGCCTGCATCTCCTTGCGCTCGGCCAGATCGCGCAGAGTCTTCAGGGTGCAGGGCTCGCCCCTGTAGACGACGGGCATGCTGATCGCCTCGGCCGTCACCACGGCCCCGTCGCGACGCAAGAGGCGCAGCTCCGTGGGCAAAGCCGCCTCCCCACGCGCGGTGAAGGACTCGGCCCGTTCACGCCAGAGCGGCAGATCCTCCGCATAGACCAGGTCTTCGGCCAAGGTGCCCAACAGGGCGTCTTCGTCCGGGTAGTCGAGGTAGGCCAGGAGCCGAGGGTTGGCGTAGTGAATCGTGCCGTCGCGATAGACGAGCACGCCGTCCGGGGAGGACTCGATCAGGCTGCGAAAGGCGTTCTCCGACTGGCGCATGGCCAGCTCGAGTTGTCGGCGTCGCGTGAGCTCGCGCGCTCGGCTCTCCGCGACCATCAGGCGCGTGCGCAGGAGATCCGGGTCGAGCGGCTTCGCCAGGTAGTCCGAAGCGCCCGCGTCGAGCACCGCGGTCAGGTCTTCCACCCGGCTTCGGCCCGTGACGACGAGGATGATCACGTCGTCGCCTCCAGGCATGGAGCGAATCTCACGGCACAGGTCGAGCCCACTCATCGCCGGGAGCGTCCAGTCGACGAGCATGATCTCGAAGGGGTGCTCGTGGTGTGCCGCCAGACCGCGCTCGGCCGTATCGACGGCGACTGATTCGTGCCCGCGCTCTTCGAGCACGTCGCCGAGAAGGCGCCGCATCGAGGCGGAGTCGTCCACCACGAGCGTCCTCATCGGGTCGATCCCCGCCTGCGATGACCTACGCCCATGGAGAAAGAACGATACCCGACTCTCGCACGAGCTTGAAGGGAGTTGGCGCAGGTCGCGGCACGCGTCAGCGTGACCAGCGCAGGGTCTCGGCATTGCCCGGGATCACCTGGTTCTGGTTCAGACCCTCGGGGTTCGAGAGGTAGATGCCGCCACGCGAGGAGTAGAAGGCGAGCATGCGGCAATCGCGGGAGAAGGCAGGATCCTTGTTCACGCCCTGACCCTGGGTGATCCGCGTGTACTGCTGCGTGGCGACGTTGACCGTGAACACGTCCATGCCGCCGCCGCGACCGGTGAAGGCGATCAAGGGCTGGCTCGCGTCGGGACAGAAGGAGGGCGTCTGGTTGTGGCTGCCGCGATAGGTCACGCGCCGGATGCCGCCGCCGTTGCCGTCCATCACGAAGATCTGCGGGCTGCCGTGGCGCGTGGAGACGAAGGCGATGCGCCCGCCAGGACCGCAGGAGGGGCTGACGTCGATGCCGGGATGGTGAGTGATCCGTCGAGGATCCGTGCCGTCCGGCTCGGCGCTGTAGAGCTCGGAGTTTCCGTCGCGCGTGGACGTGAAGTAGATGCGGCCATTGCACAGCACCGGGCCCATGTTCAGGCCGCCACCGTTGATGACGGGCCGACCCTCGGCGCCGGAGTTGGTGATGAACATGCCGAGGTCGGTCAGGCGCGAGTACCAGACGCCGCCGGGGCCGAAGGCGGGCAGCATGGAGACCCCGCGGCCGTCCGTGATGCGTCCGACCGAGTGGCCGTCGAAGGAGGCGACGTAGACGTCCTTGTGCCCGGGACCCGATCGCCGCGCGAACGCGATGCGCGTGCCGAAGGCGCCCGGTGTTCCGGTCAACACGCGCAGCACCTCGTTGGCGAAGTCGTGCATGAAGTCGCGCACCTCGCCGCGACCTCCGTGGTAGGTGCGCGTCAGGGTCGCCGATCCTCCACGCGCGAGCTCGTACAGGCGGAGCTCCAGCGTCAGGTTGTTGCCAGAGCCCGTAATCACGCCCTTGATCACGCCCTGCGCGCCAACGGCGGTCCAGGCTCCCGGCTCGATGTCGAGGCCCTCCTGCTCGAGGTTGGCGATGAAGGAGCGCGAGTCCAGCACCTGGAAGAGCGACACCAGGTGGAAGTCGTTGCGCATCACGTCGGCCGCCGTGCCGCCCATGCCGCCGCCACCGTTCAGGTTCGGCACCGCCATCTTGAACAGCGCGCGATCGGGCGAGTCGATCTCGATCACGACGCCGCGCTCGGGCAGATCCTGCTCCTGTGGCGTGGCCTCCTGACCCAGCGACAGGTGGGGCATGGCGATCAACCAGAGGGCGCTCGACATGAGGACGAGGGCGAGGAGCGTGGGCAGGCGGCGGTTCATCATGGAGTGGACGTGTCCGATCGTGAATGGTTCATCGGGCGTTACGACCCAGGAAGCGCAATGTGATGGTTTGGCCCACATACTGCGCGGCCACCGCGGTCGGAGGCTCGGGCAGCGTGGTGTTGGAGTCCCTCACCTCCGTCAGGCGGTTGAGCACGCTCTGATCGAAGAGCGGGTTGCCGCTCGAGGTCGCCACTCGAAAATCCGTGACGTGCAGGTCCTCGCTGATGTCGATGGTCACGGCCGTGCGCAGCTCCTGTCGCTGTTCGTCCGAGATCGTCTCCGGCACGGTCCAGCCTCGGCGGAAGAGCATGTAGAGCTGCCCAGCGTACAGATCGCCCGCCTGGGCGATGCGCTCCGTGCCTTCCTCCAGGCCGTTCGGATCGCCTTCCCGATCGCGCTGTTCCGCGATCTCGGCGAAGACCTGGGCGCGATCTCCGAGCCGACGCAACAGATCGTTCGTGGCGTTCGGCGGCGGAGGGCCGGCGTCCGGGCGATTCTCGCGCTCCGTGGGCGTCCGAGACACGGTCACCCCTTGGGGTGGAGCGGTCGAGAGGCGCGGCACCTGTCGATTCGGCATCTCGTTCGGCGGCAGGATGCGCCCGCGCTGGACGAAGCGCGCCGTGATGACCTGGCGCGGTGGCGGGGCCTCGTTCGCGTGCTCGGCGTCACTCCCGAAGACGACCCCGCCGAGCAAGATCTCGAGCGCGATGGCGAAGGCGATGGCGCCCGCGAAGGCGAAGATGGCCCCAAAGCCACCGAGCAGCGCCTGCGAGTCGAAGGCTCCGAACTTCAGCAGTGAAGGCGGTCGCCAATCCGTCGGATCGACGTACATCAGTGGCTCCCGGTCCCTCTCGAGGGGGCGCTCGGCACCTGGACCTGGGGATCCTGCGGGCTCGGTCCCGCGGCCGGATCCGTCACCAGACCCAGAGTCGTCACGCCGGCTTGGCGCGCCGCGGCGAAGACACGCACCACGAACCCATAGGGCACGTTCTCGTCCGCCTGCACGTAGAGTTCGTGGTCGGCGGCAAGGCGCGCGTTGGTCCGCAGCGCCTGATCGAGGTTGTCGAAGGGCACCTCCGTGTCGCCGAGGTAGACCTTCTGGTCCGCGGTGATCGAGAGCAGGAGCTTCTCTTCGTCCAGCGCCATGCGCGGCGCGTGCGCGTCGGGCAGATCCACGGAGACGCCCGTGGACATCATGGGCGCAGCCACCATGAAGATGATCAAGAGCACGAGCATCACGTCCACCATCGGTGTGACGTTGATCTCTCCCAGGGGCGCTCGATGGCCGCCGCCGCCAGTGCTCATACCCATTCGGTTCAGCCCTTGAGGAAGTGCCTGCGCACGATGTTGAGGTAGTCGTTGGAGAAGGACTCCATCTCGCTCTCCAACACGCGGATGCGTCGGGTGAAGAAATTGTAGGCCATCACGGCGGGGATCGCCGCCATCAAGCCGATGGCCGTCGCGATCAGCGCCTCGGCGATGCCGGGCGCGACCACGTCGAGGCTGGCGTTGCGGTTGCCGCTGATGGCGATGAAGGAGTTCATGATGCCGATGACCGTGCCGAAGAGCCCGATGAAGGGCGCCGTGGAGGCCGTGGTCGCGAGGAAGGGCAGCATGGTCTCGAGCGCCGTCAGCTCGTTGTTGGCCGTGCGCTCGAGCGCCCGTGAGACGTTCTCGATGTCGGCGGCTCCAGCCCAGTTCTGCCCGGCGGTCTGGGCGCTGCCAATGCGCGCGAGCTCCACGTAGCCGGCGCGGAAGACCGCGGCGACGGGTGACGCCGAGTAGGACTTGATCTCCGCATACACGCCCTCGAGGCGCGCGTTGGTCCAGTCGGGTCCCTGCTCGCTACCCCAGAAGAGATCGAGGAAGCGTCGACTGGCCTGGGTCGCGGCGAACACGCGCAGCGCCTTGGCGCCCATGATGAAGATGCAGAACAGCCCCATCAGCGTGAGGATGATGAGCACCGCCTGCACGACCGTGGAGGCGTGGAGGACGAGGGCGATGGGGTCCATCTGCTCGGCGGCGCGCGCCGCTTGCGCGGTCGGGGGGATCGCCTGGAGGAGGATATGCGCGAGGAGTGTGTGGGGCATGCGTTCGACGGAGGTTGAAGCACGCCGCACGAAGGCCGGTCAAGCTGCGCTGGGCTCGTGGAGGCCAGCCAGCCGGCTCTCGGACCCCGCCGTGAGACGCGCCGCGTCAGCCAGAGGGCGGCGACTTGCGGCGAGGAATGACGCGCTAGGGCGCCACTTGACGCGGATGACGCAGCGCGTTACAGAGGGCGTAGACGCAGTGCGTCAAGGAGATCCCATGCAGACCCTACCCTCTCAGATCGAGTCCAGTCAGAAGCGTCTTGTCGCGGACGGCCAGTACTTCCTCGAGCAGACCCGCGGCGCAGCGACCAGCTTCGCCAACCGCACGCTCGAAGCGGGCCAGCATTTCCTCGCCGAGACCCGCGAGGCCGCTCTGGCCCTTCGCGGTGAAGCCGTGGACGCGGGCCAACACCTGCTCGTCGCCACCCGCGACGAGGCCGGGCAGTGGGTCGGCTTCGCCGGCGCCAAGCGCGAGCTCGCCTCCGGGGAGCTGCGCCTGACGTTGCTCCGCGGTGGCCTCGAGCGGCGCCTGCTCTCCAGCGTGATGGTCGGTCTCGACGGCCTCGAGGGTCGCGTCGAGGCGCGCCTGAGCGAGCTTTCGAAGCGCGCCAGTCTGCCCGCGGAGGTGTCCGTGAAGGCTCCCTTTCGCGGCTACGACGAGCTGACGGCCAAGCAGGTCGTGACGCGCATGGCCAAGCTCGCGCCATCCGCGGTCGAGGCCCTCGTCGTGTACGAGAAGGCCAACAAGCGCCGCGCCACCGTGCTCAAGGCCGCCAAGGCCCACGCCTCCTCCTGAAATCTCTCGTGTCCCCCGGCGGTCGGGCGATGACGCCGCCGCTACGCTCCCAACTCCCCCGCCGCGGTGGGCGATCGGCGCGGCGTCCTGGATCCCGACCACACCCGGCCGCCGGGGCCTTCCTTGGTGCACATCTCCGCACGTTGGATGATCCGTTCAGTTGCGCGCTGAGCCGGGTCCGGCACGGCACGAGTCCCATCCCACATCCCGGCGATGAGCCACCCCGCAGTCGCATGATCGGTTGAGTCGCTCCGGGTCCTGCATGGGCCAAGTTGCGCGCTCCGCGTTCGGCCGGCCCGAGGGGAGGCGGTTCATGCCGGTGTCGTTCACATGAGCCCCCGGAGGCGACCCTCCTCCGCGGGCGGCCGCCGACGTCGCCGAGGGGTTCCCGCCTTGGGGCCTGGACTCAGTCGGCCGAGAGCGCACGGTTGACGGCGCGTCCGAGCTGAGAAGCGTCGATCCCGCCCACGAAGGTCTGGGCGACCTTGCCGTCCTTGCCCACGACGATGGTCGTGGGCAGCGCCTCGACCGAGAAGCTCCGGGCAAGCTCCGCGTCGGCCATGGCGATGGGGTAGTCCATGCCCAGCTGCCGAGCCAGCCGTACCACGGACGGCAAGGGCATGCGGTCCACGGACAGCCCCACCAAGGAGACGCCGCGGCCCGAGAGTTCGTGACCGGCGAGGCTGAGCTGGGGGCCCTCGGCGCGACAGGCGGGACACCACGTGGCCCAGAAGTTCAGCACCACGACCTCGCCCTGGTGGGCGGCAAGCGTGAAGGGCTCGCCCAAGCTCAGGGTGACGGCGAGCGCGGGCGCGGGCTCACCGGGTGGTGGCCCGCTGGTGCCCGCGATCTGATCCGCGACCAGGTAGAGCAGCAGCCCCGCCACGAGCCAGGGACCCACCAGGCGCACGATGCGCCGGAGCTGGCTGGGCTCGGGCTTGCCCACGCGTTCCACGCGACCCGACGAGGTCGCGGGTTCGGAGCTGGGAATATCGTGAGATATGGTGTCCAGGATGCTCTCCACGCCAGGGGCGTACGGCCGCCCTGGGCCGCGTGTTACGTTCGTCGTGGATTGAACAGGCTAGCGGCTGCACGATGGCGCGACCAGCGGGCGCGGGGGCGGGGTTGACCCTCGCCTGAGCGCGGGCCAGGGTGCGGCCATGCTAGGGGGCTGATCGGATGATGGATCTTGGACGCAAATTGAGCTTGGCTGGCCTGCTCTGCGCGGGCCTGCTGGGCGTCGTGGCCTCCGGTGTGGCCTCGGCGCAGGACGCCCCCGTGGTCGCTGCGCCGGCGACGCCCGACGCCCCCGTGGCTGCCGCGTCCGCGACGCCCGACGCCCCCGTGGCTGCCGCGTCCGCGCCGCCGGGCGCCACGCGCGCTTCGCTCGAAGCGGCTCGCGAGCACATGGAGCAAGGCCAGGCGCGCTATCAGGCCGGTGACTTCGAGGCCGCCATCCACGAGTTCGAGGCCGCCTACGCGGCGCGTTCCTTCTCCGCCTTCCTGTACAACGCCGGCGTCGCGGCCGAGCGCCTCGGGCAATGGTCACGCGCGGCCGACTTCTACGAGCGCTACCTCACGGGCGATCCACACAGCTCGGACGCGGCCGATGTGCGCCGGAACGTCGACAATCTGCGCACACGCGCCCTGGCGGAGCAGCCCGTCCAGCCCATCGTGACCGTCACCACGACGGTCGAGCATCACGTCGTCGAGTCGGGCACGGAGACGCCAACCGAGACGACGCCGACCGGGACGAACCCGACCGAGACGACGCCGACCGGGACGACGCCGACCGAGACGACGCCGACCGAGACGACGCCGCCCGAGACGACGGCGACCGAGACGACGGCGACCGGGACGACGCCGACCGGGACCACGCCGACCGTCGACGGCCTCGCGGAGACCACGACGCAGGTGATGAAGTCGTTGCTCTCCGTGCAGACGGAGCCCGCGGGCGCCACGGTCACGTTGCGGCGAGGTGATCGCGTCGTGGCCACCGGCCCGTCGCCCTTCGCTCAGACGCTCGACGAGGGCGAGTACGCCTTGAGCGTGGAGCACCCCGACTATCGCACCATCGGCGAGCGCGTCCGTGTCCACGCCGGCAAGGTCTACGTCGTGATCGTCGAGATGAGCCAGGGGCATTTCCTCGGTTATCTTCAGGTGGTCAGCGACCCGCCCGGCGCCAACGTCTTCATCGATGGACGTGAGCAGGGCGCCGCGGGCCAGACTCCCTTCCGCAGCGTCGTCGACACGGGCACGCATCACCTGACCCTCGAGCGCGCCGGCTTCGCGCCCGAGGAGCGTGACGTCGAAGTCGACGTGGGCGCCGAGCTCCGCCTGAATGTGCCTCTGGCTCGCGTCGACTATGGGCGGCTGCGAGTCGTGGCCAGCCAGCCGCACGCGCGCGTCTTGGTGGATGGCGAGGAGGTGGGCGAGGTCCCCTACGAGGGGCAGGTGTCCCCCGGAAGTCACGAGGTCGAGGTCGAAGCCGACGGAATGAAGACCTTCTCCGCAGACGTGACCATCGAGCGCGGTCAGCTCACGCCCGTGCGCGTGCGCCTGCGTCCTCGACAAGGGCGAAGCGCGGCTTGGACCACGCTGATCCTCGGGGTCGGCTCCGCGGGCGCGGGACTCTATCTGGGCATGCGCGGCACCGATCTGCGCGACCAGCTGAGCGCGGAGCGTGACACCGGCACCTTGGCTTCCGACGATCCGCGAATTCTGCGCGGGCGCCTGTTCTACTACGGAGCCGACGTCGCCTACGGCCTGGGCGCTCTGCTCGGCGTGTTCAGCATCTACTATTTCCTACGCGATCCATTGCCCGACTCCGATGGTCGTGTGCTCGAGCCTCGGGATTGGGCGCTCTCGCCGAGTTTCGATCGCGACGGCGCTGGCGCTACGCTGACGGGGAGGTTCTGATGGCGCGCGCGTCCACATGCATGGTCTCCCGGCGGGCGGTCACCACGTTGAGCGCGGTCGTGCTCGCCGCGGCGGGCTGCCTCCCGGGCGAGATCGCCGATTTCAGCTCTCAGGCCTCGACACGGGTCGTGCATCCGAGCTCGGCCTTCGAAGCGAACTCAGGCTTCGGTCGGGTCCTGGCCGGCGTCTACGGTGTCACCGCAGACGGGACGCACGCTTCGCGCCTCTCGGTCACCGGGGGCAGCGGCACACCCTTCGCGAGCTACGCGATCGAGACCGGTGGTGATTTCAAGCTGGGCAGCGAGCTCTTCCATGGCTGCTCCACACCCGCGTCGGGCTGCCCTGTGGACTTCGGTGCCACCGCCGTCGGCCTCACCTCCTTCGGCGCGGAGCATCTGTGCACGGCCTTCGGAGCACCCGCCAGCGATGAACTCGACATCGCCTGCGAGAGCGACCTGGGCACCATCCAGGCGCTGCACGTGGCGCCCGGGACCAGCACCCAGCTCGGTCAGGCGCTGGCGGAGCTTCCGACCACCAGTCCGTGGGGCGTGGCGCTCGTGGGCGCGCCCGGGGCGAGCGCAATCTACGTGTTGGCGCCCGATACCCGCCTGAACCCGCTGCCGCTCCCCGCGTCGCTCGAAGGCGCGACCTTCGGCATCGGCGAGGTGTTGGCGGCGGCGCCGCTGCCCGAGTCCGCGTCCAACGGGTTGACCGAGGCCGTCCTGGTCGTGACGCGACTGCCCAGCGTCTCCCGTCTCCTCATGCTCGCCGTCGGCATCGACCCCAGCGTGGGCAGCCTCGCCTCGCTTCGACTCGGCTGCGTCGATGCTGTCGAAGGCGAACTCACCGTCGCCGCCGGAGACGTCACGGCGGACGGCGTGCCCGAGGTCTTCTTCTCCACCGCCACGGCGCCCACCTTCGCGCACCTCGATGTGCGTCAACTCGACGTCACCACCCTCTTCCGCGAATCGGATTGTCTCGATCCCGGGACCGCGGACGATCCGGTGACGACCAAGGTGATCTGTCCCGACCTCGATCCGAGCGTGGCTTGCGCGGGCTTCGGCGAGACCTTGGCCACGGGCGATCTCGACGCGGACGGCAACCAAGAGCTGCTGGTCGGCGCGCCCGACTCGGACGTCGATGGCCACCGCGCGGCCGGCGCCGTCTATGTCTTCCCCGGCACCTCCTCGGGCTTGGATCTGGCGGGTGCGCGCGTGCTCGCCGACTCCGGGCCCGATGTGGACGCTCGCCTCGGTGCCGCCCTCACGACGGTGAAGACCGGCCTGCCCGACGCGGCTCACGACGAGGTCGTCGCGGGTGCTCCGGGCGCGGATCGGGTCTTCCTCTTCTTGTGCACGGGCATCCCGGGAGACTCCGCCGAAGGCAACGCTCGATGCCTCCCGTGACGCGATGCGTGGCGTGATGGGACAGCGTTCATGACGGCGCGCGTCCAGGTCCTGCTCGCCGACGACGAGCCGAATCTCCGTCGCGTGCTGACGGCGCAGCTCGAGCGCGACGGCTACGACGTCTTCCCGGTCTCGGGTGGCCGCCAGGCGGTGGAGGCCTTCGACGAGAACCACTTCGACCTCGTGATAAGCGACCTGCGCATGCCCGGACTCGATGGCATGGCCGTGCTCGCCCACGTGCGCGAGCAGAGCGCGCCTCCGCCGGTCATCCTGATCACAGCCCACGGCACGGTCGACAACGCGGTCGAAGCGTTGAAGCAGGGCGCCTTCGACTACGTCACCAAGCCCTTCGATCGCACGGAGCTACGCAACGTCGTGGCCAAGGCAGTGCGTGCCGGGGCGCTCGCCAAGCAGAGCGCCTCCGCGATGCGTTCGGAGCACGGACGCTACGGCATCATCGGAGAGTCCAAGGCCATTCGTGAGGTCTTCGACATCCTCGACAAGGTCTCGAACACCCCGAGCACGGTGCTGATCACGGGCGAGAGCGGCACGGGCAAGGAGCTCGTCGCGCGCGCCCTGCACGCCGGAAGTGCCCGCAAGGATCAGCCATTCATCGCGGTGAACTGCGCCGCGATCCCCGCGAACCTGCTGGAGAGCGAGCTCTTCGGCTACGAGAAGGGTGCGTTCACGGGCGCCGCCAGCAGCAAGCTCGGTCGCTTCGAGCTGGCCCACACGGGCACGCTCTTCCTGGACGAGATCGCCGAGATCCCGGTGAGCATGCAGGTGAAGCTGCTGCGCGCTCTGCAGGAGCATAAATTCGATCGCGTCGGCGGCGTCTCCACGCTCGAGGTGGACGTGCGAGTCGTGGCCGCGACCAACCGCGACCTGCGGCTCGAGATCGCCGAGGGTCGCTTTCGAGAAGACCTCTACTACCGACTCAACGTGGTACAGGTACGCCTGCCCGCGCTGCACGAGCGGGTCGAGGATCTGCCGCTCCTGCTCGAGCACTTCACCCAGCACTACGCGGAGCGCCTCGGGCGCGTGGTCGCGGGTCTCACGGACGAAGCCATGGACCGACTCCGACGTTATGGCTGGCCGGGCAACATCCGCGAGCTCGAGAACGTGGTCGAGCGCTGCATGCTTTTCTGCGATGGCGACCGCATCGGTGTGGAGCACCTGCCCGCGGAGGTACGCGAGGCGTCGGAGCGCTTTCTGGCGCAGGCTTCGGATGCCGATGCGCAGGCGGAGCGCGCGGCGGCTGCCGCCGACGACGGCGCGGGTCTGAAGGAGGCCGTACGTGAGGCCACGTCACGGCTCGAGCGCGAGCTCATCCTGCGCGCCTTGGACAAGACCCAGGGCAACGTCACGCACGCGGCGCGCTGGCTGAAGATCTCGCGCAAGAGCCTGCAGACAAAGATGAAAGAGCTCGGCCTGCGAGACGCCTAGATCTCCGCGAGGCTCCTCACGCGCGCTCGAGACCTCGCGCATGACCGCGGGCGGGAAGCGCGGATCGAGGCCGCTCTTGACCGCGATCTCGAACACGGCGGCGCGTGCCGTGCCCGCGACGGCCAGGCATTCGACGACGCGCACGGCGTCGCCCTCGCGCGTGGCCGAGACGAAGCTCCCCACCGAGGGCGAGTGGCAAGGGGTGGCGACGACGAGCGTGTCAGCGCGATCGGGGCGTGGCCAGCGAGCGCGGGCGATGCATGGCCTCGGCGAGCAGAACAGCCAGGGTGACGGTGACGGCGGCGAGCGCGGCGGTGGGCAGCGACTGGCCCAGGACCACGAGGCCACTGGCGACGCCCAATCCACCGACGCCTCCGAGCAGCGCCCCCAGCGCCACGTTCTGTGGCTCGTGGATGCTCAACACCCTCGCCGTGCGCATGCCGATCAGGACGCGGCGCCGCGATCCACGCAGGCGCACTTCGGCGACCTCCTCCGTGGCCAACTGCACGCTGACGATCGGATAGCAGGAGCTGGTCTTGGCCCACGCCTCCATGGTCGCGCTCGCCCGGCGCTGCAGTGACTCACTCATCACGTCGAGGCAGAGCACCCGCGTCGCCAGCGTCGCCTGCGCCGGTAGCAGTTCGACCCCCTCCAGCCGCGAGGTGATGGATTCGGGCCCTTCCCAGATGAGCTCCCGACGCATCGCGCCCGTCTGCTCTTCCAGCGTCACGCGGCGCACGCGCACGATGCGCACGACCTCCGCTGCGTGGGACCAGGCGGCCCCCAGGGCGCGCCGCAGCACGCTCTCGACATGCTCTTCCTCTTCCGCTGAACACGACATCGTCTCTCCTGCCGTTCTCCTGGACCGCGCCAGGCCGTCCCAACGCCTCCTTGTCGGCGCCATCCCAACGCGGTTGCTTCTCGCGCGCTCCGATGCCATCCAGGGCCCATGCGAACTCTCTTCCTGGTGACCTGCTCGTTCAGCCTTCTGCTCGCGTGTGGAGGCGGATCCTCGACGCCCGACTCTGGAGGCGACGTGGACTCGGGCGCCCTCGTGGACTCCGGTGCGTCGATGGATGGATCGGTGGACGGCGCGCTCGACTCGGGCACGGTCATGGACTCGGGCGCCCTCGTGGACTCCGGTGCGTCGATGGATGGATCGGTGGACGGCGCGCTCGACTCGGGCACGGGCACGGTCACGGACTCGGGCACGGCGACGGACTCGGGCGTCGACGCGGGCAGCGTCTCCTTCGGGCCCGTGCAATGTCGCGGGCTGAGTGATTGCCCCGGCATCAGCAGCTGCAACCGCGACGCGCCCGGGGGCGTGTGCAACGGCTGCGGCTCGGACGTGGACTGTCCCTCCTTCGCCAGCTGCGTGCCCGGCGTCGGCGCGTGCGCCACGGACTGCTCCTCGGACACCGACTGCAACCCGGGCAAGCGCTGCGGCTCAGCCGGCAGGTGCATGCTCCGCAGCTGCTCGCTCGGTACGCCCTGCCCGGCGCCCTACGTCTGCAACGATGGCGGGTTCTGTATGCGGCCGACCTGCGTGGGCAGCGCGACCTGCCCGGCGCCCTTCGTCTGCGCGGCCGGCATCTGCGTCGAGCCCTGAAGCCAACGTCTGTCGGGCTGCGGTAGACTCCGAAGGTCATGAACGCCGCGCCTCGCCCGATGCTGATCTGCGTCAGCGACATCCACCTCACGGATTCGCTGCACGGCGCCCACGTCTCGCGTGAAGAGACCTTCGAGCGCTTCTGGACACGCATCGCGGTGGCTCGGCTCGATCGCCCGGCGCGCCTGTGCTTCGTCGGGGATCTCTTCGATCTGGTGCGCTCCCCGCGCTGGCTCGACGGCGCGTATCGCCCCTACCACGAGCCCGACGCGCCCGTGCGTGCGGTCGTCCTCGCCATCGTCGAGAGCATCGTCGCGCGTGAGCAGGGCTTCTTCGACGCCATCCGGCGACGCGTCGAGGCGGGCGAGCTCGAGGTCACGTATCTGTTGGGCAATCACGACCGATTGCTCGCCCACTGCCCTCAGGCGCGTCGCGTGGCCTGGCGCGCGCTCACGGGTCGGGACGAGGAGATCGAGTTCCACACCGAGCAGGTCTTCCCGGAGCACGGCGTGCTCGCCTACCACGGTCACCTCGGCGATCCGGTGAACGAGAGCCTCGATGGCGGAGGCACCATCGGTGACGCCCTCGGGGTCGAGCTTATCACGCGCTTCCCGCGCATGATGCGCCGCATCGTCGGGGAGGAGGGCTCGGCCATCCTGGAGGACATCGACGACGTACGGCCCATCTACGCGGTCCCCTCGTGGGTACGTCACGTCGGGGTCGTGCGCGGCGACCTGCTCGGTCCCGTGAACCGCACCTGGGCCAGCCTGGTCGAGGAATTCCTGCACAGACCCTTCGTGCGTCAGTGGATCCGTGGGCAGCGCAAGGGGCTACGCTTCGACACGGGCAAGAAGCTCGAGTTGATGCTGCAGCTCTCGACCAAGAAGCTCGTAGCGCGTGGGCAGGATCAGCGCCTGACCAAGCTGTACAAGGTCGTGCAGCATGGCTTCGACGGGCGCATGGCGGCGCGCGGCGTCGAGGAGCTCGAAGCGCGGCGCGGACTGCGCTTCGTGGTCAACGGCCACAGCCACTTCGCCTCGATGGTGCCTCTGGGCAACGTCGACGGCCGACCCGCGGCCTACTTCAACACGGGCACATGGCGCACGGTGCATCAGATCGGAAACGCCCTCGGCGGCAGGCCGAGCTTCCTGGCCTACGACGCCATGACCTACCTCGTCTTCTTCCCCGGTGGTGACCCGCTCGGGCGCGACTACGAGTGGTGGACCGGCGCCATGGTCCCGCAGGATCCGCCGCTCGCACAGGCTCTCGCAGGGCGTGGCGTTTAGGTTATCGTCTCGCCATGGCCAACCCCGCCGTATTGATCGTCGACGACGAGAAGAACATCCTCGCCACGCTCTCCCGCGCGCTGAGAGTCGAGGACTTCGACGTGGACGTGGCGGGCAACGCCGAGATCGCGCTCTCGAAGCTCGCCACCACCGCCTACGACGTGCTCCTGCTCGACGTGATGCTGCCGGGCATGGACGGCATCTCGATCCTCCGCAAGATCCGGAGCGACGGCAACGACGTGCCGGTGATCGTGATGAGTGGCCACGGCACTATCGAGACGGCGCTGGAGGCGACGCGCCTGGGCGCGCACGATTTCCTGGAGAAGCCCATCGGCACGGAGCGCCTGCTCCACTCGCTCTCGCGCCTCTTCGACTTCCGCAAGCTCGAGCAGGAGAACGCCGAGCTGCGACGTCGCAGTGGCACGACGGATGGCTTGCTCGGCGAGAGCGCGCCCATGCGCGAGCTCTGTGAACGCATCGAGCTCGCGGCACGCGCGAACGCGCCCGTGTTGATCCACGGCGAGCGAGGCACGGGCAAGGAGCTGGTCGCGCGCGCGATCCACGAAGGCTCGAAGCGCTCGGGCGGACCCTACGAGAAGCTGAACTGCGCGGCGGTTCCGGCAGATCTGATCGAGAGCGAGCTCTTCGGCCACGAGGTGGGATCCTTCACCGGTGCCACGCGGCAGCGGCGCGGCAAATTCGAGCGTGCCTCGGGTGGCACGCTCTTCCTGGACGAGGTCGGTGACATGCCCGCGGCGATGCAGGCGAAGCTGCTGCGCGTCTTGCAGGAGGGCGAGATCGAGCGCGTCGGAGGCGGCGATCTGTTGCAGGTCGACGTGCGCGTGGTGGCCGCGACCAACAAGTCGTTGCCACAGGAGATCGAGCAGGGTCGCTTCCGCGCGGATCTCTACGACCGGCTCAACGTCGTGCCTCTGCGCGTGCCTCCACTGCGTCAGCGCGTCGAGGACGTGCCCCTCTTGGCCGCGCACTTTCTGGCACGCGCCGCGGACAACAACGACCGACCGCGCAGCACGCTCAGCACGGGCGCGCTGAAGCTGCTCGAGAGCTACGACTATCCCGGCAACGTGCGCGAGCTGCAGAACCTGGTGGAGCGGCTGGTGATCCTCACGCCGGGAGACGAGATCCGCGAGTCCGACGCCCGCGCGCTCCTGCCCATCGCGGGCGGAGGCTCGGGAGCGACGGCCTTCTATCGGCCGGGTGCGCCGCTGCGCGAGATGATGGAAGACGTGGAACGCGAGCTCATCGTGCACGCGCTCGAGCATCATGCGGGTCACGTCACGCGCACGGCTTCGGACCTCGGTCTGGAGCGGAGCCACCTGTACAAGAAAATGAAGGCTCTGGGCATTCGGCAGAAGGCCGAGTCGTGAGCGCCGCGCGCGCTCTCTCGTTCGCGTTCGCGCTCTCGCTGCTCGTCGCCTGCGGGGGCGGCGGCGGCGCACCCTCGGCGCCCGTGGAAGACATCCCCGTGCCCGTCTCCTTCGCCACGGCGACGGGCGTCGGCGCCGTGGTGCTCACGCGTCGCACGCGCGATCCCGAGACCTTGCTGACGCCGCGCTGCGATCTTCAAGCGTGGTTGGCCAGGGCGGCTGAGGGAACGCAGCTCGAACGCCTCGACGAAGAGGGCGCGTGCTTGTTGCTCGCGGCCGACCCTCAGCCCGCGTCCTACAGCCCGGCGCTCGAGCCCGCCTGCGCGGGCGCCTTCCGCGTCGCCTACGGCCCTGCCGCTCGTGCCATCACCTTCTGCGACGTCACGACCTTCCCCGCGCCGCTCTCCGTGGACTGCGCCGAGGTCGCCATGGCGCCGGCGATCAGCGCCAGCAGCCTGCCGGACGAGCTGCCCGGCGACGAGCTCGCGAGCCTCGATCTCCAGACCCCCATGCCGGCGCTTCCGACCATTGTCATGCCCGCCTCGCAGGGCGAGGGCATGGCCCTCTGGCCGGTCGACGGCGTGCGCGTTCGTTGGGCGGGGGCGGCCGCATCGAGCGTGGAGGTAGTGCTGCGCGCGCGACCCGCGGGCGCGACCGAGCTTCACTGCTTCGTGGACGACTCGGGTGACTTCACGCTGCCGGAACGCCTCGTGGCTCCCTTCCGCGCCTCCAGGGTGAGCCTCGAGGTGCTGCGCAACTCCGTCGACCGCGCGACCGCGGACGGCTTCGACGTGCGCCTCTCCGCTCGAGTGAGCGACGCCATCTGGCTCTCCCCGCCCGCCGCTCCCTGAGACGCGGCGCGCGGTTTCGACTCGCGCCCGCGGGCGCTCGTCAGTCGCTGCTCGGGCGGGGCCCGCTGTCTCCGTCGCAGGCCTCGACAGCCGCCTGCAGCGCCTCACGGCTCTCCGCACAGCGCACGCGCGCGAGTAGGTCGGTTTCGTGGATGCGGTGGGCGATGGCCGCGAGCACGCGCAGGTGGTGGTTGCGGTCCGAGGGCGGACCGAGCGTCGCGAAGAGCACGTCGACGCGACCGCCGTCGGGCGCGTTGTAGTCGAGGGGTTCGGCCACGGTGAAGATGCCGAGGTAGGTCTGGGTCGCGCCCTGGAGCGTGGCGTGGGGCAGGGCCACTCCGTTGCCCACGGCGGTGTTCTGCGTCTCTTCGCGCTCGCGCAAGGCCTTCTCGATCACCTTGGGCTCGCTGTCACTGGCGCGCGCCAGATGCTCGGCCAGCGCGCGGAAGAGCTCCGCCTTGTCCTTCACCTCGAGCCGCGCCTCGAGCAGCTCGGGCGAGATCATCTCGACCAGCGTGTGGCCCTCGTTGCGACGCTCCGCGCTCGACGTGCGCAGCGCGTCGTGCACCAGCTTGCGTGGACGTCGCAGCACCAGCGCGGAGCAACTCGCCTCGCGCATCACGCGTTCTTCCACCGGCGGCCAGAGGATGTGCTTCATGTGGCGGTCGCCCGACGCGCCCAGCACCAGCAGATCGTATTGGACGCTGGCGGCGACGATGGCGGCGACCTCGTTCTTTCCGCGCAGCACGATGGTGCGGTGGTCGCGGTCGCAGAGCACGCTGACCTGCTCGAGGTAGTCCACCTCGGACTGGATCTGGAGGCCCGTGGCGTCGTCGTGCACGAAGCGCGCGAAGACGATGCGCGCCTCATGCACCGCGCCCAGGCGTTCGGCCGTGGAGGCCACGAGGACGTCGTGGGGTCCGGGCTGGGGGATCACCAGGATCTCGCAGATCTCGCGCACGCCCGCGTCGCGCAGCAGCGCGAGGTTCGACGTGAGGTTGTTGATCAGCCAGCCGAGCGGATTGACCGAGGTGATCCCGAGCACGCTGCTCTCGCGCCACGGCATGACGAGCCAGCGACAGCCGACGGTCACGGTCGCGCGGTGGATCGTCTCGACCACGTCACGCGTCGCCACCGCGTCGAATTCCACGTTCCACTGATGCTTGCGTCCGAAGGAGAGCAGCCGACGTTCGAGGGCGCGGACGCCGCCGTCGTCGTCGAGCACCGTGCCCATGCCGATCTGCTCGGGCACGTCCGAGAGATGGAGCACCTCCACGCGACCGCCCTCCGCCAGCGCCGCGCCGACCTCGACCAGCGTCTCCGCGGAGCGCTCGCGACCGGTCAACGCGACCACGGCGGCGGCGTCGCTCGGCAGCACGTCCTCGAAGTCCTGCAGCAGCTCGCGACGTGGTCCCAGGCGTCCGAGCACGCCTCGGCGATCCGTGCGTTTGCGACCGTAGGCGAAGTAGAGCAGCAGCCCAGCGCCCACCATGACCACGAGCGCGAGTCCGGCGAGCCAACCCGTCGCCACCAACAGGCCAACGCCGCCGATGACTCCGAAGCCTTGGACCCAGGGATAGAAGGGCGCTCGATAGCTCGGGCGATACCAGCGCGCGTCGCTCTCACGCAGTACGATCACGGCCGCGTTCACCGCGATGAAGGCGGCGATCATGGCCGAGCTGGCGAGCTTGGCGATGGATGCGATGTCCATGGTCGCCAGCACCGCGGCCATGGTCAGCCCCGTGGCCACGATGGCGAAGGTCGGGGTGCCGAAGCGCTCCGAGATGTGTCGGAACTGCGGCGGCAGGAGATCGTCGCGCGCCATGGCGAAGGGGAAGCGCGACGCGGCCAGGACGCCCGACGTGGCCATGGAGGTCATGGTGAGCACCGCGAGCAGCGCAACCAGTGACGCCACGACCGGGCCCGAGACGCTCAGCGCGAGCGTGTAGATGGGTCGCAGATCGCCGGCCAGCTCGGGCTCCGGGACGTTGCCCACGAGGCACAGGACCACGGCGCCGTACACGATGGTCACGAGGCCCAGAGAGAGCAGGATTCCGCGGGGCAGTGTGCGCCCTGGGTCCTTCACCTCTTCCGCGATGGCGCCGACTTTGGTCACGCCCGCGAAGGCGATGTAGACGAAGGCGACGGCCTGGGCGAAGCCCATGGTGCCGCCCGTGAAGGCAGGCTCGAGCTTCGCATGGTCGAAGCTGCGCGCGCCCCAGAGCGAGAGCACGATCAGACCGGTGAGGGCGATGCCGACGACGCCGAGCTGGATCTTGCCGATCTTGTGCACGCCGGCGACGTTCAGCGCGACCACCAGGCCGAGCAGCACGAGGGAGGT
>Ga0100388_10001763_pt1 | contig 18914 bp, 13 predicted proteins | sample CryGeymeta201512_FD_81536 | JGI IMG/M metagenome (GOLD analysis project Ga0100388, IMG submission 81536) | Groundwater microbial communities from Crystal Geyser aquifers in Utah, USA - Crystal Geyser metaG 2015-12 | ecosystem: Environmental > Aquatic > Deep subsurface > Groundwater | place... | reverse complement strand
ATGGCGGCGGTGAGGCATGACGCCGACCGAGCGTAGCGAAGGCGTAGGCCGAGTAGCGGCCGCTGCTGCGAAGCAGCCGAGCCGGCGTGCGACCCGGCGCAAGGCGTTTTGCGCCCTCTCCGCCCTGAAATGGGCCTCGCCGGCCGCAGGCCGGTGAACGCTTTTGCTTCGATTCAATGCACACGCCTCGGCCAACACACAGTCCCGATTGAGAGGTTCATGGAGAGCAGCAAAGCGACGTGGCAATCCAGGGTGATTTTGCCATCAAAGCACTGGATTGCTTCGCTGCGCTCGCAATGACGCGGCATCGGGCTTGGTCAGCAGTTCCCCCCATTCAGCAGCCGGCCGTCGAGCAGCTTAGAATAGCGCACACATCGGCGGCCGGCCTGCCCGTGGCTTCCCAGGGGAACGCATGAAGATATTGATACTCGGCGCGGGGCAGGTGGGTTCATCAGTTGCCACCGCGCTGGCCTCGGAGAACAACGACATCACGGTGGTCGATACCGACACCGCGCGTCTGCGCGATCTTTCCGAGCGGCTGGATATCCGCACCGTAATTGGCCATGCTTCCCTGCCCAGCGTGCTCGGCCAGGCCGGTGCCGAGGATGCGGAATTGCTGGTGGCAGTCACCTCCAGCGATGAGGTGAATCTGGTTGCCTGCGATGTCGCGCGCCGTCGCTTCCGCACCCCGGCGCGGGTGGCGCGGGTGCGCGAAGCCGAATATTTGCAACTCGATGGGCTGACCCAGGGCGAGAACGCCGCGGTCAGTGCGGCGATCAGCCCAGAGCACCTGGTCTGCCGCCACGTCGAGCGCCTGATCGAACATCCGGGCGCCTTGCAGGTGCTCGATTTTGCCGACGGTCGGGCACAACTGGTGGCGGTGCGCGCGGTGCCTGGCGGCGCGCTGGTTGGGCACCAGATCAAGGAATTGCGCAACCATCTGCCGACCGGCGTCGATGCGCGAGTGGCGGCGATCTACCGTGGCAACCGTGCGGTCAAGCCCGAAGGCACCACCGTGATCGAGGCCAACGATGAGGTGTTTTTTCTCGCCGATCGACGCGACATCCTGACGGTAATGAACGAGCTGCGCCGGGTTGAGCAAAAGCGCACCCGACGCGTGTTCATCGCCGGTGGCGGCAACATCGGTCGCGCGTTGGCGCGCAGCCTGGAAAGCCGTTACGCGGTCAAGGTGCTGGAGCGCTCGCGCGAGCGCGCCAAGTACATTGCCGAGGATCTGACCAATACCATCGTGCTCACCGGCGATGCGGCCGACGAGGATTTGCTGCGCGAGGAGAACATCGATCAAACCGATGTCTATTGCGCGCTCACCAACGACGACGAAGCCAACATTCTGTCGGCGATGCTGGCCAAGCGCCTGGGCTGCTCACGGGTGATTGCGTTGATCAACCGGGCAGCGTACGCCGAATTGGTGCAAGGCGGCCCGATCGACATCGCGGTGAGCCCGCAGCAGGTCACCCTGGGTGCGTTGCTGGCGCATATCCGCGAAGGCTCGCCGGCGCGCGTGCATTCCTTGCGGCGCGGCGCGGCGGAGGCCATTGAAGCCATCGCACGCGGCGATGGCCGCACCTCGCGCATCATTGGCCGCACCGTGGACGAGCTCGGCTTGCCGGAAACCGCCACCATCGGCGGCATCGTGCGCGGCGACAAACTGCTGATCGCGCATCACGATGTGGTGATCGAGCCGGAAGATCATCTGATTGTGTTCCTGATGGACAAGCACCAGTTGCCGGAAGTCAGTGCGCTGTTTCAGGCCGGTGCGACATGGCTGTGATGCGTGCGGCTCGCCGCCTTCAGGCGATCCAGCGCATTCTCGGCACGCTGGTTGGCATGAGTTCGCTGATTTCGTTGCCGCCACTGGCCATTGCGGTGGCACTGGCCGAACCGAGTGCGACCGCCTTCCTCGACAGCTTTGTGCTGGCGCTGGCAATCGGGTTTGCCATGTGGTTTCCGGTGCGCCATGTCGATTACGAGCTACGCCTGCGCGACGGGTTTTTCATCGTCACCATGACTTGGGTGGTGGTGGGGCTGGTCACTGCCATTCCGTTCGTGTTGGCTGCCCCGCATCTGTCGTACACCCACGCCGTATTCGAGTCGATGTCGGGGATCACCACCACCGGCGCCACCGTCATCGTCGGTCTCGACGCACTGCCGCGCAGCGTGCTGTTTTTCCGCCAGTCGCTGCAATTCATTGGCGGTATGGGCATTGTGATTCTGGCGGTAGCGATTTTGCCGATGCTGAAAGTGGGTGGCATGCAGTTGTTCCGCGCCGAGAGCACCGGGCCGCAAAAGGATTCCAAGCTCACCCCGCGCATCGCCGATACCGCCAAGGCGCTGTGGGCCGTGTACGCGGCGTTGAACGTGCTGTGCGCACTGGCCTACTGGGCCGCCGGCATGAGTTTTTTCGATGCGGCATTGCACGCGATGTCGACCCTCGCAACGGCTGGTTTTTCCACCCACGACGCCAGTTTCGGCTACTGGGATTCGCCGCTGCTCGATGCCATTGCCATCGTGTTCATGGCGCTGGGTGGGGTCAATTTCGGCTTGCATTTTTATGCCTGGAAGCGCGCTACCACCAGCCATTACGTAACCGATTCCGAGTTGCGCTCGTACTTCACCATCATCGCCTGCGTCACCCTGGCGGTGACGCTGGCGTTGTGGCTGGGCAACACCTTCGATGGGCTTCTGCCGTCGCTTCGGCATGCCATGTTCCAGACCGTATCGAACATGACCACCACCGGTTTTGCCACCACCGGATTTTCCGGTTGGCCGCTGTACGCACCGCTGTTGCTGATCATGATCAGTTTCGTCGGCGGCTCGGCTGGCTCCACCGCCGGTGGCATGAAAGTGGCGCGGGTGATGATGGTGGTGCGTCAAGGCTTGCGCGAGGTGAAGCAACTGGTGCATCCCAAGGGCCAGTTTCTGGTCAAGATCGGCGGCAAGCGGGTCAGCGAAAGCATCGTGCTGTCGGTCAGTGGATTTTGTACCCTGTACATCCTGAGCTTTCTGCTGATGACGCTGGTGCTGTCGGCAACGGGTGTGGACATCATTACCGCGTTTTCGGCGGTGGCCGCGATGATGAACAACCTTGGCCCGGGTCTGGGCGCGGTGGCAGCGACGTTCCGCGACATGAGTGATCTGAGTATCTGGGTCAGCAGTTTTGCCATGGTGCTGGGCCGGCTGGAAGTGTTCAGCGTGCTGGTGTTGTTCAGCCCGCAGTTCTGGCGCGAGTGAGCGCGCGGCAATGGCTTTTTGGCTGATCTACCTTGCGCTGGGTGCAGCCGCCGGCGTGCTGGCCGGGCTGCTTGGCGTTGGTGGCGGGCTGGTGCTGGTTGCAGCGCTGGCCTTGGTGCTGCCGTATCAGGGGTTCGCTGCCGACACGGTGATGCATGTGGCGTTGGCGACCTCGCTGGCCAGCATTATTCTTACCGGCTTGTCGTCGGCGCGTGCGCATCACCGCCGCGGCAGTGTCGGCTGGGGCATGGTGGCGTGGCTGCTGCCCGGGCTGCTGCTGGGTGCCTGGTTCGGGGTCGATCTGGCGGTGGCGCTGGCGGGCAACACCTTGCGCTGGCTGGTGGCCGGTTATTGCTATCTCGCTGCCGCGCAACTGGCGTTTTCGCATGCACGGCCGTTGCGTGCGCACGACGATGATCCGCAGGGCGCGGCGCTGAGCGTGGCCGGGGTCGGCATCGGCGCGGTCTCGGCGGTGGTCGGCATCGGCGGCGGCAGCATGACGGTGCCGTTGCTGATCTGGCGCGGCGTCGATGCGGTGCGCGCGGTCGGCACGTCCAGCGCCTGCGGCGTTGCCATCGCGCTCGCCAGCGCGGTGGGTTACGGGTTGCAGGCACCGGCGCTGGCACTACCCGCCGGTAGCGTCGGCTATGTGTTTGTACCGGCTGCGCTGATGATCGCACTGGCCTCGGTCAGCATGGCGCCGCTGGGGGTGCGCTTGGCGCACTGGCTCAGCGGCGTTGCACTCAAACGGGTGTTTGCGGTGTTTTTGCTGTTGGTGGGCAGCTCGCTGATAGGGAAACTCTGAACAAGCCACATCCGGCGTCATTGCGAGCGCAGCGAAGCAATCCAGCGTCTTGACTCTCCGGATGGCCACGTCGCTGTGCTCCTCGCAATGACAGCGTGTTCAGGGCATCCTCATGCGTCTGAATGCTGCATCGCAATACGAATGATAACGACTGGCTCTTGCGCGCGCTTCACATTTTCTTTACAAAGGTGGTCGGCCCGGCTCGAGCAGAGGCGGCCGGTCACCCACCCGTCGTTATCCAAGAGGTAAATCCGCATGAACCTATTTCGTCGCAGTCGACTCAGCGCCGCGGTCAGCAGCGCGCTGTTGTTGGGCGCATTGCCGCTGGTCGCGCTCGCGCAGGAAGCGCCGCAAGATAATGCCAAGACCCTCGACCGGGTCGAAGTGACCGGTTCGCGCATCAAGAAAGCCGAGCTGGAAGGGTTGTCGCCGGTGCAGGTCATCACTCGCGCCGACATCGATCGCGCCGGTTTGACCTCGATCGGCGATGTGTTGCAGCAGATCACCGCATCCGGTTCGGGCCTCAACACCAAGTTCAATTCGTCCGGCAACTTCGGCTTCCCACCCGATGGCGGCGGCGTTGGCGCCGGTTCCACCACCGTCGATCTGCGCCACCTCGGCGCCAAGCGGGTGCTGGTGCTGGTCGATGGCCTGCGCTGGGTGAGTGAGTCGTCGGCCTCGGGCGTGTCCACCGCCACCGACCTCAACACCATCCCGATGGCGATTGTCGATCACATCGAAGTGCTGGAAGACGGCGCCTCGTCGCTGTATGGCTCCGATGCCATTGCCGGCGTGGTCAACATCATCACCAAGAAGAACTTCGAGGGCGCGCAGGTCAACGTCGGTTGGGGTGCCTTCGATGGCACGGACGGCGAAAACAAGACTGCCGATCTGACCTGGGGTGGGCAAACCGACAAGGCCCGTTTCCTGTTGTCGGCCAGCTACAACAAGACCGATGCGATCAGCTCCGCCACCACCGAGCAGTCGCGGTTTCCAACGCCGGGCACGGGCCTGCGATTCGGCAGCTCGGGAACGCCGAATGGGCGATTCGTATTTATCAACCCTACGCCAAACCCCGCTTGTCCGTTGGTCGATCACGACGAGGATTCGGCAACTCCGGACGTAGCACTGTGCGATATCACCACGCCCAATGGTCAGAGCTTCCCCAACGGGCCTAATTTTCCGGGCGACTTCGTCGGGTTTAATAGCGGTACAGATCGCTTCAACTTCTCGGAATTCAACCTGCTGCTGACCCCGAGCGAGCGCAAGAGCGTGTTCACAAGCGTCGATTACGATATCTCTGAGCGGGTGCGCTGGAAGACCAAGTTCCTGTACAACAACCGGCAGTCGACCAACCAGGCCGCGGCGGAGCCGATCTTCCTTGGCCCGGGCGCCGGCACCGGCAATCCGTTGGCCGACGATATTTTCATTTCGGCTGACAATCCGTTCAACCCGTTTGGTATAGATCTCGACTCCAGCAACCTCGATTTTATCGGGCGGCGGCCGATCGAGGGTGGCCCGCGCATCTTCAAGCAGGATGTCGATACCTGGTATTTCAGCACCGGCCTGGAAGGCGATTTCGACGTTGGCGATCGCGTGTTCTACTGGGATGTGAACGCGGTGCGCTCGGAGAACAAGGCTGATCAGACCACCTTCGGCAGCTACAACATCGCGCACATCGCACAAGCACTTGGGCCGGTGGCCAACTGCACCGGCTCCTGCGTGCCGCTGGATATTTTTGGTGGCCCCGGCACCCTGACCCCGGAGATGCTGCGTTTCATCGGCGCCAACCTGACCGACAAGAGCGAGAACAACCTCACCCTGTGGTCGGCCAACCTGTCCGGCGATCTGTTTGAGCTGCCGGCCGGTGCGCTGTCATTCGCGGCCGGCTACGAGTACCGCAAGAACAATGGCTCGTTCCAGCCCGATGCGCTGATCGTGGCCGGTGAGTCGAACGGTGTGCCGTCGCTGCCGACCCGTGGCACCATCGAGGTCAACGAGTTCTTTGGCGAGTTGAACATCCCGTTGCTGGCCGATGTCGCGTTCGCCAAGCGCCTCGACCTGAACGTGGCCACCCGCTATTCGGACTACGACACTTCCGGTGGCACCACCAACAACAAGGTCGGCCTGCGCTGGCAGGTCAGCGACGAGTTGCTGATTCGTGGCACCTTCGCCGAGGGTTTGCGTGCGGCGTCGGTGGGTGAGCTATTCGGTTCGGCCAGTCGCTTCGATGCGGTCATTGAAGACCCTTGCCTGGGTATGGATGGCGAAGCAGCCACCGGCAATGCCGCCAACTGCGCGGCGCTTGGAGTCCCTGGTGGCGCGCAGCAGGCCAATTCACAGATTTCAATCACCACCGGCGGTAATTCCGAGCTGAATCCGGAAAGCTCGGACAGCTACTCGGCTGGCTTTATCTGGAGCCCGGGCTTTGCCAGCAACACCTGGTGGTCCGAGCGCGTCGATTATGAAGTCACCTGGTACCGGCATGAGTTGAGCGGCGCGATCCAGGCGAACGATGCGCAGACACAACTTAATTTGTGCGTGGCGACGCTTGACCCCGCGTTTTGCAATGGCATCACCCGCTCCAGCACAGGTGCCATCAACGGCTTCACGAACAAACTGATCAACCTTGGCTCCATTATCACCGAGGGCTACGACTTCAAGTTCAACTGGTTGCTGCCGGATGCGAGCTTTGGCCAGTTCGGGGTGAACTGGTCGACCACCTATGTTGATTCGTTCAAGGCGCTCGGAACCGGTGGAAGTGTCCAACCGCGCAAGGTCGGCGTTGAGGTCAACGACAGCGCAATCCCGGAGTGGACCTCCAACTTGGTCACGACTTGGCATAAGGGCGCATTCGATGCGTCGTGGACCATGCGTTACATCAGCGATTTGACCGAGAATTGTGGTCGTGCATCGAACCCGGCAATCGGTGTTTGCAGTGATTCCTTCCAGTCTGGCACTGATAAAAACGGTGATCCAATTTTCGCCGGCACCAACCACCTCGGCGCGGTCGTCTATCACGACTTCCAGGCCAGTTGGAACGCCGATTACCTCGGTGGCTTCAAGGTATCGGTGGGTATCAACAACGTGTTCGACAAAAAGGCGCCCAACTGCTTGTCGTGCTCGCTCAACGGCTTCGATGCCTCGACCTACGACCTTGCCGGTCAGTATGTCTATGGCCGCGTGCAGTTGAACTTCTGAGTCACACGTAACCGCAACACCCTGCGGGGCCGTCGCGCAAGCGGCGGCCCCGCAGCATTTCCGTTTTGCTTCATAGCGCTTTGTCAGGGCCGAGAGCGCTGGTAATGCGTTTGTGGTAACGTACCTACAATGCAAACAAGTGGGGCGCTGCCATGACGATCACGACCCTGTCGAGCCGCCAATTCAATCACGACGCCAGCGGCGCCAAGAAAGCGGCGCAGACTGGCCCGGTGTTCATCACGGATCGTGGCCGGCCCGCGCATGTGCTGTTGACATTCGAAGAATACAAGCGGCTCAGTGGTGGCCGAACCAAGATCGCCGATCTGCTGGCCATGCCTGGGGCTGAAGCTCTTGATATGGACATTCCGCCATCGCACGAGCGCGCGCGTGCGGCGGATATGGGCTGATGTATCTGCTCGATACCAACGTCGTATCCGAGCTGCGCAAGATACGCCTCGGCAAAGCCGATGCACACGTTGCCACTTGGGCCGATAGCGTAGACGCCGACGATTTGTACCTTTCGGTGATTACCCTGCAGGAGTTGGAGATCGGCGTGTTGCTGGCCGAACGTCGCGACCCGTCGCAGGGTGCGGTATTTCGCGCGTGGCTCGATGCCCATGTTTTGCCGGCCTTCAACGGCCGTATCCTGAGCGTGGATATTGCCGTTGCGCAACGCAGTGCGCGGTTGCATGTGCCTGATCAACGGCCGATTCGCGATGCGCTGATTGCTGCGACAGCGCTGGTTCATGGCATGACCGTGGTGACGCGCAATGCGTCCGACTTCGAGCCGACCGGTGTTGCCATCGTCAATCCATGGACGGCGTGCTGATGTCCGGTTCGCAAATGAGTCATCTGCTCTGGCTGTTGCCGCTCACCGGTCTGGCCGTTGGCGCGGCGCTGGGGTGGTTGTTGACGCGCGCGCGCATGGCTGCAAGGATGGCGCAGCAGCAGGCCGAAGCCGCGATACAACTGCAAATCAGCGCCGAGCGCGTCCGTCTGCTCGACGCCGAGGTCGAGCGGCAACATGTGCAGCGTGACGCATTGCGCGCCGACATCGAGCGCTGGCGGCTAGTGGCGGATAGCGCCGCGCAGGAGCGCGCCACCTTGGCCGAGCGTGCCGAGCGTTTGCCGATACTGGATGCGCGCCTGCGCGAAACCGAGGGTGCTTTGGCGGCGGCGCAGCGCGAGGTGGCGAACGTGCGCGAAGCCAATGGCCGGCTGCAAACCGAGCTCGGCGCCGAACGCGAGCAATTCAAGGAAAAGCTGGTATTGCTCGACGAGGCCAAGCGCAGCTTGAGCGATCAATTCAAATCGCTGGCCAACGATATTCTTGAGGAGAAGGGCAAACGTTTTGCCGAACTGAGCCAGAGCAATCTGGGCAAGTTGCTGGGGCCATTCAACGAAAAGCTGAGCGAGTTCCGCACCCGCGTCGATACCATTTATGGCGACGACACCCGCGAGCGCAGCGCGCTGGCCGAGCAGGTCAAGCAGTTGCTGCAACTCAACCAGACACTGAGCCAGGATGCGCGCAACCTCACCTCAGCGTTGAAAGGTTCCAACAAGACCCAGGGCAACTGGGGCGAGCTGATTCTGGAGCGGGTGCTGGAAGACAGCGGCCTGCGCAAGGGCCACGAATACCGCACCCAGGAAAGCCACACGCTGGAAGGCGGCGGCCGGGCGCAGCCGGACGTGATCATCGCCTTGCCGGAAAAACGCAGCTTGGTGGTCGATGCCAAAGCCTCGCTCACCGCGTATGACGAGTACGCCGCCGCCGAGGACTACAGCGCGCGCACGGCGGCGCTGGCGCGGCATCTGCAATCGGTGCGTGGCCATATCCGCGGCCTGGCCGGCAAGAACTATCAGACCCTGTACCAGCTTGAATCACTCGACTTTGTGTTGATGTTCATTCCGATCGAACCGGCGTTCATGCTGGCGGTTGGCCATGACGACAAATTGTTCATGGATGCCTGGCGACAGAATGTGTTGCTGGTCAGCCCATCCACCTTGCTGTTCGTGTTGCGCACGGTCGAGCATCTGTGGCGGCAGGAAGCGCAGAGCCAGAACGCCAAGGAGATTGCCCGCCGCGGCGGCGAGCTGTACGACCGCCTGGTCGCCTTTACCCAGGACCTGGAAAAAGTGGGTGAGCGGCTGCAGCAGGCGCAGGACAGCTTTCACGACGCGCGCAACAAGTTGGGGAAAAACAAGGGCAACGTCATCCGCCAGGCGGAAATGCTGCGTGAGCTGGGCGTCAAGCCGAACAAGAAACTGTCGCCAGCGCTGCTGGAACTGGATGAGCGCGCGAGCGAGGCGTTGCCGCCAGCGGATGCGGCGGATGCAGGCGACGCTTGACCCTATGTTGTCGGCGCCGCCGCGTTGCGGCTTGAGCCGAGCTACCAGAAGCCCGAATCATCCACGATCTCGCTGCGCGATCCGGCGCAACGCGATCATCGCGGCGGGTACAATGGCGGCATGGATATTTTCAAGCGTTTTACTCTGGAAGCCGCGCACCGCTTGCCGAACGTGCCGCAAGGGCACAAGTGCGCACGCGTACATGGCCACAGTTTCGGGGTTGAGCTGTGGCTATCGGGTGCGATTGACCCAGACACCGGTTGGGTGATGGATTTTGCCGAGGTCAAGGCGGCGTTCGAGCCGCTGTATCGGCAGCTCGATCACTACTATCTCAATGACGTGCCTGGTCTGGAGAATCCGACCAGCGAGAATCTGGCGCGCTGGATCTGGCAGCGGCTGAAGCCGGCGCTGCCCGCGTTGAGCGAAGTGGTGATCCACGAAACCTGCACCGCCGGCTGCCGCTATCGCGGCGATTGATGCGCTGCGACATGAACGGAATATTCATTCAACACATTGTTTTATAAGCGCATGATGAACGTACGTCAACGCGGTTTGTGGATTATTGTTGCATTGCAACATAAACCGCGCTAGGGTATGCCTTGCCCCCCGGCATCCCCAACGCAGGAGTACCCACCATGTACGAGCAAATCAACAACCAGTTTTCGCAATTCGCCCAATTTGGTGCGTTCGGCAAGCAGTTCGCCGAAGCCGCGCTCAAGGCCAATGCGCTGGCGTTCGACAACGTCGAGAAGACCCTCCACCTGCAGATCAAGACGCTGGAAGAGCGTCTGAACGCGACCGTCAGCTTTGTCGGCGAAGCCGCCGAAGCGCAGGACGCAGAGACCCTGCAAGCGCTGCTGCCGCGTGGCCTGCAACTGGCCAAGGACAACGCCGAGCGCTTCTTCAATGCCAGCCAGGAAGCGTATGGCAATGCCGTAAAGACGCAGGAAGCGATTGGTCAGATCGTGCGCGGCCAGTTTGAAGCCGCTGCCGAGCAGGCCAAGCCGGCGCCGGCCAAGGCCGCCAAGGCCAAGTAACCCGCACGTTGTACGGTTCGGCCCTGGCTTGACCGCATTGCGCTTCACAACAGCACGCGCCACCCCTCCCCTCAGGGCGCGTTGCTGCTTGGGCCACCGGTCACGCCGGTGGCCTTTTTTATGCGGATCGTCTGAAATCTGCTGCGCGCCCGGCTGCGGCGGCCGCTCAGCGCAATCCCGGGTTACGGCCTGCGGCCTTCAACCCGGGCTGCACCAACAGCAACACCAACACCTCACCGATGTAGCCCGGGTTGAGGCGAAGCCGAAACCCGGGGCACCGCTGGCGAAAAAGCACGAACGCGACAAACGCGGGCAACAATGGGAAAATGCGCGGCCCCGCGCCGTGCCCGGCGCCACTCGCCCATTGATCGCCCATGAAGCCAAGCCGCCGTGACCTCGCCAACGCCATCCGCTTCCTCGCTGTGGATGCGGTTGAAGCCGCCAAGTCGGGACACCCGGGCATGCCGATGGGCATGGCCGACATCGCGCAGGTGCTGTGGGGCGATTTTCTCGTCCACAATCCGGCCAATCCGCGCTGGGTCAATCGCGACCGCTTCGTGCTGTCCAACGGCCACGGCTCGATGCTGTTGTATGCGCTGCTGCACCTGAGCGGCTACGATTTGCCGATCGAACAACTCAAGCGGTTTCGCCAGTTGCATTCAAAAACCCCGGGGCACCCCGAGGCATTTGCAACCCCGGGCGTGGAAACCACCACCGGCCCGCTGGGCCAGGGCCTCGCCAACGCGGTCGGCATGGCGTTGGCGGAGAAGTTGCTGGCGCGGCGCTGCAACCGGCCCGGGTTCGCCATCGTCGACCATCACACCTATGTGTTCCTCGGCGATGGCTGCCTGATGGAAGGTATCTCGCATGAAGTGGCGTCGCTGGCTGGCACCTGGGGCCTCGGCAAACTGATCTGTTTCTGGGACGACAACCGGATATCGATCGACGGCGACACCGCCGCTTGGTTCAGCGACGACACCGCCGCGCGCTTCCAGGCGTATGGCTGGCAAGTGATTCGTGCTGTCGATGGCCACGATGCCGATGAAATTGCGCAAGCGATCCGTACCGCGCAGGCAGAAGGCGGCAAGCCCACGCTGATCTGCTGCCGCACCCAGATCGGTTTCGGCGCGCCGACCAAACAGGGCAAGGAATCCAGCCACGGCGCGCCGCTGGGCAAGGATGAGGTGGCCGGCGCACGCGCCGCGCTGGGCTGGCCACATGCGCCGTTCGCGATTCCGCCAGCGATCTATGCCGCTTGGCGCGACGGCAACACTGGCGGCGAACGCGAGGCGCAGTGGCAGGCGCTGTTCAACGGTTACGCCGCGCACTATCCCGATCTGGCGCGCGAGTTCACGCGGTGCATCAACGGCGAATTGCCGGCCGATTTTGTCGCGCTCGCCGATGCGTTTATTGCCGAGTTGCAGCGCGAAGGGCCGGTCGTCGCGTCGCGCAAGGCATCGCAGATGGCGCTCGATGCCTACGCGCCGCTGCTGCCCGAGTTGATCGGTGGTTCGGCCGATCTGGCGCATTCCAATCTCACCCTGTGGAAGGGCAGCAAGGCGATTACCAGCGACGCTGCCGATGCCAACTACATCCACTTTGGCGTGCGTGAGTTCGGCATGAGCGCGATCAGCAACGGCCTCGCGCTGCACGGCGGCTTTCTGCCCTACGACGCCACCTTCCTGGTGTTTTCCGATTACGCGCGCAATGCCCTGCGCATGTCGGCGCTGATTCCGGCGCACGTCATTCATGTGTTCACCCATGATTCCATCGGGCTTGGCGAGGACGGCCCTACCCATCAACCGGTGGAGCATCTGGCGGCGCTGCGCTACATCCCCGACAACGATGTCTGGCGGCCCGGTGATGCGGTGGAATCGGCAGCATCGTGGAAGGCCGCAATCACCCGCCGCGACGGGCCAACGTGCCTGGTGTTCAGCCGCCAGAATCTGGCGCATCAGCCACGCACTGCCGAGCAGGTTGCTGATATCGCGCGCGGTGGCTATGTGCTGATCGATCCGCCGGAAGCGCGCTTTGATGTGATCCTGATCGCTACCGGCTCGGAGCTCGATCTGGCAGTGCAGGCAGCGAAAACGCTGGAGCAGCGTGGCCAGCGCGTGCGCGTGGTGTCGATGCCGTCGAGTACGGTGTTCGACCGCCAACCGCTGGAGTGGCGCGAAGGGGTGTTGCCGGGCTGGTGCCGCGCGCGCATTGCTGTTGAGGCGGGAGTCACCGACTTCTGGCGCAAATACGTCGGCCTCGATGGTGCGGTGGTCGGGATCGATTCGTTCGGCGCGTCGGCTCCTGCCGACCAGCTTTATCAGCACTTCGGCATTACCGTGGAGCGCGTGGTGGAATTGGCGCAGTCGCTGGCGGGAGTGCGGCCCGGGTAACCTTGATTGGCCGGCGTACTCTTGCGCAGCTCATGTGCAGCGCGGATTTGCCATCTTGAAGTAGGTCGGACCAAGCGCCGACCGCTCCAGCGCATCCATGCGCTCGCGGCACTTGCACATCCATGTGCATCTCAGGCGCGGATAACGGCTTCTTGGTGGAGCTTACTGCAAGCGCCGTCATGTCCGCCCCCGATTCAAGCATTCGAGAGCAGGCTACAGCGGGCATCCAGCGCCTCGCTCTGGTCATTTTCTTGAAGTCACTGGATTCCAGCTTTCGCTGGTAATGACGAACTTGGGGAGTTCTGGCTCAAGCAAGTGCCATTCGACGCAGACCCCATTTCCCCGCGTCGCCGCACCGGTTCGTTGCATGTAACGAAAAATTATACTAAGATGTTGCATGTAACGGATAGGGCGCCCCACATGGTGAACACGCACGTAAACGCACGAGTTCAGAAGCACCGCGACGCGCTGCGCATGGCAGGGTTGCGTCCGGTACAGATTTGGGTGCCGGATACGCGGCGGCCCGGTTTTGCCGAACAATGCCGCCGCCAGAGCCGCCTTGCCGCCATGTCCGACATGGTCGACACGGACATGCAGCAGTTCATGGACGCAGCTCTGGCCGACGTTGACGGCTGGGCGGAGTGATGCGGGGCGATTTGGTGACCATCGCCATGCAAGGCGATTTCGGCAAGCCAAGACCGGCCTTGGTCATTCAGGCCGACCCGTTCAGCGAACACGCCACCGTCACGGTGCTGCCGGTGACAGGCACGCTTGTCGGCGCGCCGTTGTTTCGCATCACGGTTCAACCCAGCGCAGAAAACGGGCTCCAAAAGCCTTCGCAGGTGATGGTGGACAAGGCCATGACGGTGAAGCGAGACAAGCTTGGGCAAGCTTTCGGCAGCATCGCTGCGGATGCGATGGTGGAGGTTGAACGTTGCCTTGCTGTGTTCCTCGGGATCGCCAAGTGAAGCGGTCGCCTTGGATCGGAAAACAGCGCGCAATGTCGGCTCCGCTGCGCTTGAGCCGACCTACGGAATGCCGCGCGATCGGCGACGGCAGCTTTGCTGCGTCGCAGCATCAACGCCTGCATGGTGTGTTCAAGCAGGCACAGCCAGCAACAAATGCAAACGCTTGCAACGCGTCGCGGGGCGTTATTGTCGCGCAGCATCACGGCGCGGAACTTCCTAGCCCAATCGTGGTAATGCGCTGAATCGTGCCTAAACCGGTTGCGCGCCTTGCGCCAAACCACTACGATCCGTGATCCAACGCACACATTCGTGTGGTTTTGGGGGGGCGCTGCGCGCCACGCACCGATATCAACTCTGGAGAGACGAACATGAAAACTGTACGCACCGTCATCAGCACCCTCATCGGCGCCGCGCTATGCAGCGGCGCCTATGCTCGCGACGATCTTCCCAATTTCAACGCATTGGCCGAGCAAGGCGCCGATGCGCAATCGCTCAGTGCTCATGCACTCGACAGCAACACACGCTCAGCAAGCGCGAAGGCAAAAAAGAGCAAGGCCGTGCCCAGCGCACAGGCCGCGCTGATCCAGCGCGCGGTGCAGGCCAAGCTGATCGCCGCTGCCGACGCGGTGTCGTTCAACAAACAACTGGGTGTGCCCAGCTTCGTCTGGGCCAATCCCGAATTGCGCAAGGCCAATGTGTCGGCGCTCAAGGCCGAGCTGCAACCGACTGCTGCCGCGCGTGAATACGTGAGCCGCTATGCGCCGTTGTATGGCCTGGATCGCAAGACGCTGTCCGGCGCCGAACTCAAGAACGTGCACGACACCGGCAAGGGCGTGATCATTGCCAAGTACCGGCAGCGCGTGAATGGCGTCGAAGTGTTCGCGCAAGAGCTGAACGTGGCGATGAAGCGCGACCTGAGCCTGGTTTCGGTGTCCGGCAACCTGTCGCCACGCGCCGCCGCCAAGGACAAGCTGCTGCGCGTGCAGGCGCGCAAGGCCAGCCCGCAAGCGGCGAGCCGTGCCGCCAGCGCCGAGTTCGCGCTGGGCGCCGACAAGGCGATCGCGGTGGCGTTTGCCGACATGGGCGGCAAGCTTGCAGATAGCCTCAAAGCCTCGGGCAGCCAGGGCGATTACACCGTGTACCCGGCAATTGCCAGTGAAGGCGAGTACATCCTCACCGATTTCGTCCGCAGCAAGCCGGTGTATTTCGATCTGGGCAGCACCTTGGAGCCGGCTTATTACGTCGAACTCAGCGCCGGTGAGCGCGGTGGGTCGAGTTCCGACATGTATGGCTACGTGATTTCGGCCAAGACCGGCAAGATGCTGTTCCGCAAGAACTTCACCGAGAACGAAGCGTTTGTCTATCGCGTCCACGCCGATTCCAACGGTCTTGGCACGCCGTGGGACGGCCCGCAGGGCAAGGACGGCCAGCCCAATCCGCTGGCAGCACTGGGCTTCCTGCCGACGTTCAAGGCGCCGAATCTGGTGCTGCTGGAAAGCGGCCCGATCAGCACCGGCGATCCGTGGCTGCTGCCGATCGCGTCCGAAACCGTCGGCAACAACGTCGATGCCTATGCCGATCTGGCTTCGCCGGATGGTTATTTCCGCGTGGCGGGCGACTTCCGCGCCGATGTCAACAGTTTCTTCAACGTCGGTGGCACCCAAGTCAAGGGTTTCAACTACACCCTCGACCCAGACAAGGCCGCCAACGACCCGACCAATCAGCGCGCCGCGATCGCCCAGTTGTTCTACACCAACAACTGGTTGCACGATTTCTACTACGACGTCGGCTTCGACGAGGCCGCTGGCAACGCGCAGACCAACAATTTTGGCCGCGGCGGCATCGACAGCGATCCGCTCAAGGCCGAGGCGCAGGATTTCTCCGGCACCAACAACGCCAACATGAGCACGCCACCGGATGGCCGTTCGCCGCGCATGCAGCAGTTCGTGTTCACCCATGCCGGCGATGCGTTTGTGGTCACCAGCGCCGGCCAGTTCACGGTGCAGCAGGCCAGCTTCGGGCCGACCGACTTCCTGCTCGACGGTGAAATCGCCCGCATCGACGACGGCACCGGTGGCGACCTGGGCTGCGTTGCCGCCGCCAACGGTGAAGCGCTGACCGGCAAGATCGCCCTGATCCAGCGCGGTGCTTGCGCCTTTGTCACCAAAGTGTTGAATGCGCAGGCAGCTGGCGCGATCGGTGTGCTGATCTACAACAATGTCGCTGCCGGCTTGCCGGGCATGGGCGGTACCAGTGCCGATGTCACCATCCCCTCGCAAGGCATTTCCCAGGCCGATGGCAACACCATCATTGCTGCGCTGGCCACCGGCGCGGTTACCGCGACGCTGGATTCCACCGTGGTGCCATCGCGCGATTCCACCGTCGACAACCTGATCGTGGCGCATGAATGGGGCCATTACATCAGCAACCGCTTGATCAACGATGCCTTGGGCCTGGGCAACAACCAGGGCCGTTCGATGGGCGAGGGTTGGGCCGATTTCCACTCGCTGCTGATGACGGTTGAGGCAGCCGATCTAGAGGTGGCGAACAACGAAAACTTCAGCGGTGTCTATGCCCAGGGCGGCTATGCCGACATGGGTCGCCTGAACCCGGTCGAGCAGAACACGACGTTCTTCTTCGGTATTCGACGTGTGCCGTACACCACCGACCTGAGCAAGAACGCGCTGACCTTCCAGCACATCGCGAATGGCGTGCCGCTGCCGGCGGAGGTGCCGGTGCAGTTCGGTGCCGATGGCAGCAACAACGCCGAAGTGCACAACTCCGGTGAGGTTTGGGCGACCACGTTGTGGGAGGCTTACGTCAATCTGCTCAACGATGAGCGCTACAGCTTCGACGATGCGCAGTACCTGATGCAGGCCTATCTGGTTGCCGGCTACAAGCTGACCCCGCCCAGCCCGACTTTCCTCGATGCCCGCGATGCTCTGCTGGCAGCCGTGCGTGGCAGCGACGAGCAGGACTTCCAGTCGTTTGTCGCGGCGTTTGCCAAGCGCGGCATGGGTGCCGGTGCGGTTGCGCCGGATCGCTTCTCGACCAGCCATGCCGGCGTCAACGAAAGCTTCAGCACCGGTACCGCGTTGAGTGGCGCCGGCATCAGCATCGACCCCGAAGCCGAAGGTCTGTTCTGTGATGGCGATGGTGTGCTCGATGCCGGTGAAACCGCGCAGGTTACGGTACGCGTGCGCAACACCGGCTTCGAAGACCTGAACAGCGTCGATGCCACGCTGAGCAGCAGCAGCGATGTCAGCTTCCCCGACGGCAACGTGGTTTCCTTCGGCAAGGTGGCGGTGGGTGAAGAGGCCGAAGCGACGGTGTTGGTCAAGCTGGAGAGTGCAAGCCAGCGCGAAGCGCTGACCATCGACGCCAGCTTCACTTCACCGGAGGTCAGTGGTTCGGCCGAGGACAGCATCACCCTCGACACCAATTTCGATCTGGTGCCAGCGAGCACCTTCGATGATGGCAACAAGGGTCTGAGCGACTGGAGCCTGCGTACGCTGTCGGGTGGTGGCCAGCCGTGGATACTGGCGTCGGGTCTGCTCGGCGATGATGCCGATTACATCCACTGGGGGCTGGACAACGGTGTCGCCTCCGACATCGTCATGGAGTCGCCCGATCTGGTTGTCGGCAACGACGACAGCTTGGTCATTGGCTGGGATCAGACCTTCGACTTCGAGTTCAGCGGCGACATCTACTGGGATGGCGGCGTGGTCGAGTATCAGGTCGATGGCGGTGACTGGCTCGATGCCGGCGATCATCTGACCCCGGCTTACAATGCCGATCTCAATGGCGATTCCAGCAACGTGCTCACCGGCCGACCGGGTTATGGCGGCACTACCGACAACTTCCCGGTTTTGGAGCCGGCCTCGCTGGATCTCAGCGGTCTGGGGTTGGCCGGCAAATCGGTCAAGGTGCGCTTCCGGGTGGGTTCAGATGTCACCGTGGGTGCCAACGGCTGGCTGGTCGACAACATCGATGTTCAGGGCGTGACCAACCTGCCGTTCACCGACTTTGGTGACGATGCGCAAGCATGCCCGATACTGGGTGTGCAGGCCGATGCCGGCCCGGATCTGACCGCCAAGAACTTCCAGATCTTCTCGATCACTGGCAAGGGCTCGAACGATCCGGCAGTCAACAGCCAGTTGCAGTTTGAGTGGAGCCAGGTGGCCGGCATGCCGGTTGCCATTCTCGACAAGACCAAGGCAACCGCGCGCGTCATTCTGGTCCGTGAGCAGACCATCACCCTGCGTCTGAAGGTCACTACCCCTGACAACAAGACCAGCTTCGATGATGTCAACATCACCGTCACACCGTAACCGACACAGTCGCTCGTAGTGTGGTGACGCAACGGCCCGGCAGCGATGTCGGGCCGTTTTTTATTTACGTGTGGCACCCATCGCAACATGCAAGTGCGCCGTGCTGGCTGACGACCAAGGATGCTCGGAACAAGCTGTCATTGCGAGGAGCCGAGTGACGTGTAATCAAAAAATGCTCACAAAAGCAGAATGCTGGGTTGCTTCGTTGAGCTCGCAATGACGCCAGATGTGGCGTGTTCAGAGGTTCCCCAACGGCGGCAACTTCCAGTACGACAGCCACGGCAACCAGACCGAAGCGATCTACAGCGACAGCGCACGTAACCGCACCATCGACTACAGCGCGGCCGATCAGGCGGTGCAGATTCGCATGGGCAACGCGTTTGCGCCGAGCCTGCGCACCCGCTTCTGGTACGGACCCGACGGCAGCCGTTACCAGCGCGAAGACAATACGCCCGGCGCCAGCACCAAACGCACGCTGTACATCGGCAACCTCGAAATCGTCAGTCAGGGTGGCATCACCACCACCAAGCGCTACGTCGCCGGGGTGCTGGTGCAAGACCTGACCAGCAGCGGCACCACGT
>Ga0100388_10001669_pt1 | contig 19467 bp, 30 predicted proteins | sample CryGeymeta201512_FD_81536 | JGI IMG/M metagenome (GOLD analysis project Ga0100388, IMG submission 81536) | Groundwater microbial communities from Crystal Geyser aquifers in Utah, USA - Crystal Geyser metaG 2015-12 | ecosystem: Environmental > Aquatic > Deep subsurface > Groundwater | place... | reverse complement strand
TCCCGGCCTATTAGTCGAAACAACAATTTTTTCACCAACAGGAGTATATTCAATATTTACCTCACTAATTCTTCCCTTTCCAAGAGATCTCTTTATGTATTCTTTAACGCCAAGTTCTTCTTTCTTAAATTTTACAAATTTTTTCTCTTCCATTATTTCTTAGCCTCCCTTGCTTTTAACAAAACATTAGTTCTCTTTGATTTTCTTCCTCCACTCCTCATCGGCCTACTACTCCAACTAGCAGAAGCAATAGATATCCTTGTTTTATCCAAGTCCATCCCATTAACTATAACGTTTCCCTTCAATCCCTTAAGTAATTTGATAAATTCTCCTGCAGCTTTAACCGGGTATCTTCCAGACATCATTCCTTTCCTATGGGGTATCTCTCCTTTAAAAGGAACGGCTTTTCTCATTTTAATAACCTCTCCAAGGTCAAAAATTGCCTTATCAATATCTTTTCCCTTAATGAATCTACACACGTAACCGGCATTCTTTTTTGAAACTCTAAGATTTCTTCCGATAGCAACAGCTTCATCTTTCTTCGGCCTTTTAGGCTCGACTTTCTTTGCTTTCTTGTCTTTCTTTCCATCTTTCTTATCATTTTCTTTCTTTCCCTTCTTTGCTTCTACTTCTTCTTTCTTAGTTTCTACTCTCTCTTCCTTCTTTGCTTCTTTCTCAACAAACTTCTCTTCCGTCTTTACTTTCTTGTCTTTCTTTTCTTCTACCATTTTATTTCTTCTTAGCCCTAGAACCCTTAGTTGCTCCAACTCCGGCTCCAGAATGGTTTACTTTTCCTCTAGTTTGGGAGAATTCTCCTAACCTATGTCCAATCATCTCAATGCTTATTGGAACTTGCTCGAAATTCCTCCCATTATGAACTGCAATAACCATCCCTACCAATCCAGGAACTATAATTAAATCTCTTTTATGGGTTCTTATCTTCTTTCCCCTTGAGTTCTTTTTTTTGCATGAATTAATAAATTTTTGAATAACATCTGAATTTCTCAAAACAGTTCTTCTACTTCTTGCAGGCATCAATTTAGCAACTTCCCTAATATCCAAGCTTTTTAATTCCTCAAGGTTCTTCCCTCTATAAAATTTCTCTCTTCCCTCCACTCTTATTTCTTGTTTTTGCTTTTTCCTTTTAGATTTTTTTCCTTTTGCCATTTTACTTCTTCTTTCCAGTCCTCCTCGGTCTTAAGTGTCCTACCTTTCTTCCTGGAGGAGCATTTCTCTTAGCTATCTTTGACTTAATTCTCTTCCCTCTACCAGACCCAAATGGATGATCTATTGCATTTACGCTAACTGCAGATATTCTGGGATATAACTTTCCTCTCGCTTTCATTTTATAATATTTTCTTCCTGCCTTCAAAAATGGTTTTTGCTTCTTTCCTTCTCCAGCAACCACGCCAATCGTGGCTCTGCAACCCCTGTCTAACTTTATTTCCTTTCTGTTGGGCATCGTAATTCCAATTTTGTTATGTTCATATTTCTTAGAAACAACAGCACTGCTTCCGGCAGCTCTAATCATCTTTCCCCCGTCTCCAGGGTTTCTTTCAATATTGTATATCTTAGTCCCGACAGGTATGTTTTGAAGGGCAAGAATATTCCCTTGTTCTGCTTTTCCTTTTCCAATACTTACCTTGATACCTTCGGAGGCCCCATTAAATGCTACGTTGTAAAACATTTCCCCCACAACTTCTAATTTCATCAGTGGAGCACTATGTGCGCTTGAATGTAAAATCTTAACAACTTTTGCGGTCCCTTCATGCAATGGATACTTAACTTTCCTTCTAAATGCTTTTTTTCTAACTCTATAAGTTAAGCTTCCTTTTCCTCTTGCCTGTTGAATTATTCTCTTTCCCATTTTCTTATATCATTCCCAGCTTAGTTGCAACATCAATCGCCGGATTCTCCTTCTTAAGTTTAACATAAACAAACTTCTTATTTTTCTTAATAGAAGATCTAATCTTTTCAATTTTAACCTTGAAAACTTTTTCAACTTCTTTCTTTGCCTCTTCCTTTTTTGTTTTTCTTTCAACTTCGAAAACCAATGTATTATCCATGTCCATCATTCTAACAACTTTTTCCGATGTCACTGGTTTCAATATCATTTTGTTTCTCCTAATTCTTTAATTGCTTTTTCAGTGTAAACAGTTAATCTTCCCAAAGGATATAAGTCAGAAATAGACACATCATTAACATTCTTTACATCAAAACCATTCAACTTGAAATTTTCATCCTTTCCCTTCAGAATTAACAATCCTGCGTTGCTCTTGTATTTTCTCCCTCTTGCCTTGCCTTTTCCTGCCCTTACCTTTCTTTTTTTGACAATCAGGTTAAATGATTTGCCAAAAATCTCTTTCAAAGCATTTAACACATCCTTGGTTTTAACCTTTTCTAGTTTACTCTCAATTATCACAGGAACTTTCGTGTCAAACTTGTCTAATGAAGAATATCTCTTTTCTATCCACTCTTTATCCGCAGTTGCAGCAAAAGCAGAATTAAACGCAATCTTAATCTCTTTTTTGTTAATCTTTTTTTCTTTCCCAATTCCTTTTGGAGGATGGGCTCTTCTTCCACCTCTAGTAGAGGCTATTTCAGCACCAACCCAGAAAAATTGAGTCCCCCTTCGCCACATGCTCTTCCTTGGAACTCTGGAAATTCCCCTTCCATAGTGGGCTTTCCAGTCATGCCTCTTATGGCTTATAGTTCCAGAAGCAGAATGCTTTTTTCCTGCTTTTCTATCAGGAGAATAAGGTTGGATGAATTTATCAGCTTCAAAAAACTTCGCGACAATATCTTTTCTAACTCTTCCGTTAAATAATTCAGGCATTCCTATCTCGCCTTTCTTCTTTCCTTTCAAATCATACAGTACACCTTTCATCAGAACTTAACCTCCAATAACTCATAATCCTTTTTGCTCTGTTTCTTATTAGGCCTCATAGCAGGAGTAATCAATATCTGCCTCTTGCTAGGTCCCTGAACACTCCCCGCAACAATAATATAATTTCCCTTTATTTTACCATATCTCTTGAAACCTTCTTTTTTATTCACATCTTTTTCTTTCACATTTCCAAAATCAATAACCTTGTTATTATAATGTACTCTTGTAAACATACCTAATTGTCCAGCCATAGGAACTCTAAACGTAACTCTTGATGGTTTCCAAGGCCCTAAGCTTCCAGGCTTCCTTCTTCCTTTTTCAGATTTTGCAACCTTCAATGTTATCCCAAACCTTCTTACAGGCCCTTGCAATCCTTTTCCCTTTGTTAATCCACGAACGTCCACTAATTTCCACTTCATAATATCTTCTGGGGAAATTTCCCTCCCAATAAGGCTTTTAACAAAAGCAAGTTTATTCTCTGCATTTATCCCCAATTCTGCTAAATCCGGAACCTTCTTGAATCCAGGAACAGAATAAACTATAATTCTGATGTCATCCCACCCATCAACTTTATCCAAATCACCACTAACATTTTTTGGAACTTTCAGTACCTTCTTGAGCTCTTTATCATTACTAACGATAACATCTTTTGCAACTTGTCCGTTTTTATAGAATCTTACGCAGAAAATCTTCATCTTCGGCACCTCAAGAACAGTCACGGGAATAGCTTTTCTCTTACCCTTCGTCAAGGATTTGTCAGTATTATCTTTTACAACTGCAGTCCCCATCCCTACTTTATAAGAAATCAAACCCAAAATACCTTCAGAATCGGCCTTAATGTGTCTCCAGTTAACACTAGGAATAAACTTTTTGGCCCTTTTACGAGGCCAATACTGCAAGCTTCCAAATCTTGGTCTTGTTGTTGTAGGCATTTCTCAATACTATCATCTTAATTTTGGCGTAACTCCACCAAATTTAGTTATTCCACACAGAACAATCTGATTTTAATGATTTATAAATCTATGGATTAGACAACAAAATCCTTTTCTTCCTTCAAATCAATTCCATCAACATTCCTTTCCCTGATTATTTTCCCCTTTCTTTTTGCCATCTCCCTCATCTTATTAGGGTCCTCAACACCTTCTGGAAGTATTATGTCCTTAATCAAGAAAGTATGCTTAATCTCAACATTCTTAAAGTTGTCAACATCAAATAAAACAGCCCTGATAATTTTTTCATCACTTGTTTTCAGCTTGCAGAAGTCTACTTTTAGCTTATTCCCTCCTTTTGTAGATGGTTTTCCAGATTTCGGAGCCTTTGGCTTTATCTTTAATTCATCTTCCCCAACCTTAAATGATAGCCCCAGAAAGGCCCTCGGAAATTCATCACATAACTCCAGAATTTCCTTTCCAGTCATTTCGTCAGAGATAATATATTTTTTAACGCCCATAAATTGCTTTTTATCATCAAACTTTAATTTACCTGTTAAATCCCTTGTCGAGATTACAACCCCACTAACTTTAGTCTTTCCATTTCCCAGTTTATCCCCCATCGTTCTGACAAATTCATTACCATATTCAGCAGTTGTGTTAATATTCACTCTATTTCCTACTCTTTTTGCCAATACCATTGCCCTATCTTTATACTCCCCCCGGCCAAACTTCTCAAATTGCAAGTGTACTAAATCATCAATTTTCCCGTCAAATATCTTCTTTACAAACCCATTCATTAATCATATCGGAATTCAGACTTTATAAAAATTTTCAATTCCAGACAGGTTTATATACTAAATTTTCTCAAGTATATTATGCAGATAGATGGAAAATCCTTCAATAAACTAACTGCCGTAGCAATAATTGTAGTTCTTTTAGCAATAGCTTTTTTCTTGATAAAATCAATTTTTTTGGCAATCTTATCAGGATTGGTCTTTGCATATATAGCAGACCCACTTTATAAAAAAATAAATAATAAAATTAAAAGACCCACCATCTCAGCACTCCTAGTCTCCTTAATAATAATACTGGTAATTGTCGTGTTAGGGTGGTTCACATTAAGGGTATTAATAGGTCAAGTATTCGGACTCTTCACACTACTTCAAGGTTTAGATATAGCTTCTCTAATCTCAAAAATATTCCCAACGGCCTCTGAAGGATTTGTAAGAGAAGTTACATCAGTTACATCAAATTTCATTAGCAACGCAGTTTCAGGCTCATTAAATTGGCTAGTAAACTTTTTCAAAGGACTCCCTAACCTTCTGCTACAAGGTGCTGTTTTCGTTTTTGTATTCTTCTTTGCACTCAGGGATCAAGAGAAATTAGGGGAATACGTTTCAGAACTATCTCCATTAAACAAGCAACAAGAAAAAATATTTGTCAAGGAGTTTAAGGGAATCACAAATTCCATAGTGTACGGATATATAATCATTGGAGTAATTCAAGGCATCGCAACAGGAATCGGATTATTTGTATTCGGAGTTCCCAAGGCATTTCTATTAACAGTAATCGCAGTATTTACCGCTATTTTTCCACTCTTTGGACCCTGGCTTGTTTATCTGCCTACAGCCCTTTATTTATTCACAACAGGAAACCCAATAGCAGGGGGATTGTTAATTCTTTATGGGGCATTAATAGTTTCATCCTTAGACAACCTGCTTAGGCCATATATAGTTTCTAAACAATCCAGCATTTCTCCTGTAATTGCTTTAATTGGGATGATAGGTGGGCTATTTGTATTTGGATTGATGGGTCTTATAATTGGTCCATTAATTCTTGCATACTTAATCATATTTTTGACAGCTTACAAAAACAAGGAACTGTCGAAGATGTTTATAAAAGGGAATTAGAAGTGAAGTTTAAAATAAAATCTTTCAAGATTGGAGCAGGGAAACCTATAGTGTACATGAACAAGGCTGATGCAGTCAAACTTAATATCAACATAGGCGATAGAGTAGAAGTTTCAATCAACAAAAGAAAATCGATAGGGATTGTCGACGTTGCGGAGAGCTATTTTAATCCAGGAGAGCTAGGAGCATCCCATTTAATAATTTCAGAATTAAAAGTTAAGTCAGGCGATAGAGTAGAACTAGAAATTGTACCAGTTCCGAAAAGTTCACTTTTATTGCGGAAAAAGGCTTTCTGTAAGGAATATACAAAAAAAGAAATTGACTTAATAATAAAAGATATTGTGGATGATAAATTAACTGAAGCAGAAATTGCATTCTTTATTTCAGGAGTCTATCATTGCGGAATGACTGAAAAGGAAACAGCATATCTAACCGAATCAATTTATAAAAATGGAAACATTATAAATTGGCGTTCATCCAAAATAGCAGATAAGCATTCAATCGGAGGAGTGCCGGGCAATAGAACAACACCACTAGTTGTTTCCATTTGTGCTTCCGCAGGCATAAAGATGCCAAAAACTTCTTCTCGTGCAATCACAACGGCAGCAGGAACAGCAGACGTTATTGAATCTGTAGCAGACATTGATTTTCCAATTGCAAAATTAAAAAGGATAGTGAATAAAACCAATGCTTGCTTGGCTTGGGGAGGATCACTTGGTTTAGCACCAGCCGATGATAAATTAATCCAGGTTGAAAAAATAATTCACCTTGATCCCGAATCGCAACTAATTGCATCAATACTTGCTAAAAAATTAGCTGCAGGAAGTAAATATGTTCTTATCGACATCCCTTACGGAGAAGGAGCAAAAGTTTCCAAAAAAGGTGCAAAAAAACTAAAGAAAAAGTTTAAGAATATTGCTAAACACTTCAAGTTAAAACTAGAGACTGTTTTAACTGACGGAAGTCAACCAATTGGAAATGGAGTTGGCCCATTATTAGAAATAAAAGACCTCTTAAGAGTCCTAAGTAGAAACAACCCTCCAAAAGATTTGGAAGACAAGGCAATAAAACTTGCAGCAATAATCTTAGAAATGATTGGGAAAACTAAAAAAGGAAAAGGCCAAAAATTAGCAAGGGAAATTCTTGACTCTGGAAAGGCATTGAAAAAATTCGAACAAATAATTAAGGCGCAAAATGGTTCATTAAAGAATCTAAAAAGAGCTAAATTCGTTAAAAGAATAGAATCCAAGTCTTCTGGAAATGTAAGAAAAATTCGCAATCAAGAAATTAATCATCTTGCCAGGTTGGCAGGTTCACCAGTAAACAAGGCAGCAGGTTTATTTTTACACGTCCACAAAGGTCAAAAAATAAAGAAAGGTCAGATATTAATAGAAATCCACGCCGAATCCAAAGACAAATTGAACCAGGCAATTAGGTTCTTCAAATCTTCAGAAGCAATTGAAATAAAGTAAATATATCTTTAAATATCTCTTATCTAGGTATTTTTATGGTAAATCAGGCAGACTACACGTATCAACTGCAAATTTATATTAAAAAGAATCTGAAAAAAGGGTATCAAAAAGAAACTTTAAGGCAGGCACTAATCAATCAAGGCCATTCAATCCGTTCTATAGAAAAGGCATTTGAAAAAGTCGAAAAAGAGATGATTAGGAAAGCACCAGTCCTAAAAACAAAACCTAAAATAACATATGAAAGAATAGAACCGGAAGAAAAGAAATCTTTCTGGAAAAAGTTGTTTGATTAAGCTGCCCCTCTAATAACATCCCTAACTTCTACAACATCAGTATTCCTTGGACATGTCCCATGCAACACAAATTCCTTTCCTGTTAATTCCTGAATTCTATCCATATACTTTTGAGCGTTCCCAGTCAATTCCTCATTATCATCAACAAATCTATCTCAGGGTTCAAACTCTCCAACATTCCTCATCCGTTTTCTTTATTCCTTCTTCTTCCAGGGAAAATGCTTCAAATCCCCAGCCAACAGCCTTCCTTCCCTTTTCTCTAAACCCATTAACCACTAATATCTTTTTAACATCAAATCTCTTGATTATGTCAAGGTTGCCTGAGCATCCAAAAGTTCAAACAAACCCCACACTTTAGTGTTGGGTAAAACATAAGAACTTTTTGATCTCCAATAACTCAGAATTAACATTAAAATCTTCATTATAAATACAATACATCCCATCAACCAATAATGTTTTCATACGCCGCTGCCCGGAGTCGAACCGGGACATCCAGAGGAAACTGGTTCTCAAGACCAGCGGGCGACCATTGCCCAACAGCGGCACGATATTATCATCAAAATATTCCTTTTAAACCTTATTCCCTATTATTTCTAAATAGAACAATACTACTAACTCCACTAAAATAAAAATTTAACCAAACAGTGAAGCTAGTCCAGCAGCCGCTTCTTCCGGCTTCTTTTCTTCTTCGTCTTTCTTCTCTTCTGCTTTTGCTTCTTCAGCTCCGCCTCCAGAAGTTGTAGGTGCAGCAACAGCCATGCTTGCATTCTCTAACTCAGCAGCAATATCAACCCCCTGCAATGAAGCAATCAGCGTCTTTATCTTTGTGTCGTCAACTTCAGCTCCAGTCGCAGAAATAACTTTCTTCAAATTATCTTCATTCACCGGCTGACCAAGTTTGTGCAAAAGCAAAGCTCCGTATATATATTCCATTACTCGTTCCCCCTTTCATCTGTATCATACATAGCAATATCTCTTCCCATGGTGGCAATATTATTCAAGCCATTCCTAACAACCAAAATGTCTGCTCCAATCTGGCCCATTGTCAATTCAAACATCTCTGCAGGCATCTTGCCCTGCATAGCTTGAGCAAATGAGTCCCTGACCATTAATAAATCACCATGATGTCCATAAACTATTTTATATACTCTATTATTCCTAGCTAAATTTTCAGTTCTCCCCATCTTTCTCCTCCTGTTTATCAGCATTACTTTCAGTTTCTTCTTTAACTTCCTCTTTATCTTCCTCCGCAGGCTTCTCCCCACTATTAACCTCATTATTAGCTTCTTCTTTAACTTCCTCTTTATCCTGGCCCACTAATTTCTCCAATGCCTTCTCTTCTCTTCCAGCCTTTGAAATAAAGTATCCAATTGTTTCAGCACAAACATAATCCTGGTTAACAGCAAACCCTAATGCCTTTTTTATCAAACTCTTCAACTCTTCTAGGACTCCCGCTTTGTCAATCTTAACATCCATGTAAACCTGATCAGATTCAGCATCATATGCGGCCACAGGTAAGAAACCAACTTTCATAGGCTCAATGTCTAACTTTCCTAAAACACCTGCAACATTTTCATTAATAACCTCGCCTTCCTTAACAATAATGGCTCCTTTAATGATTTCCAGTTTTCCATCAGTAACTTTAACTTTTAATCCAACACTTCCAAGTTCAGAAATTGCAGGTCCTGGCAATAAGTCAGTCATACCAGCTTCGATTTCCAAGTCATACGGAGCAATATCTCCTGCTTTTGCCCTAGCAGGACTCTGGCTATCTGATAACATTCCAGATAATTCAAATGCATCCAAATCCGAAAAGAATAAAACAAAATCAGCTCCAATAATTTTCTTCAAATCATGCAAAGCACCTTTCTCGGTCTTATCAATCGCCCTAAAAACAATGCTCTTCTTAGCCATCTTAACATCCGCCTTCCCTCTAAAATTCTTCTTAATCTGATTAAAATGGCTTGCAGGCAATCCCTTCATACTGGCAATCAAAACAGTTTTCTTCCCTTTCATCTTCTCCGCTAGCTCACTGACTAACTGGGTTTTCTCTTCAGGAATCTTCTTAACTCTAACATATTTCTCCTTGCTCATAGTTCTACCCCCACAGGTTTACTCATTGTCATTTTCACAAGAACATTCTTCACATTCTCTTTCTTTGTAGGCAGAGCATTCTCAATCGCTTTGTAAATAACTTTAATATTATCAATAATATCTTCATCTTTCATACTCGCTTTCCCAACAGGAATCTTCAAACTCGCTTCCTTCGCTCTTATCTTAACGCTCTTAGATATCTTCTCCAATAATGGTTTAATTGCATCAGCATCTTCTTTGGTAATAATTCCTAGCTGAGGCGAAGGCATTTTCCCAGCAGGTCCCAACGCCTTACCAAATGTTGTAGCAACAGCAGGCATTAAACTAGCATGCGCAATGAAAAAATCATATTCCTCAACTAAATGTCTTAAAGCTGCTTTATCGGCATATTTCTTAAACTCCGGCTTAGTAATCGTCTTAACCAAATCATTCTTGCCCATTAAAAACCCACAAACCTTCTTATCCCTAACTTTATGTGGAACATCTATTACAAGACTAACGTTTGTCTTTCTAATATCAACACCTCTAAGATTCACAATTAAATCAATTGTCTGATCAAACTTCCTTTCCTTGCTTTTCCGCAATTCCTCAAGTGCTTTATCCAGTTTCAGTTTTTCCATCTTGTATCTCCTACATAATGCTTCCAACGCCTAGATAGTATCGCTGGAAGATGTAGTTAGCGATAATTAATACTTAGATAGAGGGTATTTAAATCTTCCTCATCAGAACTCACTATCTCTTCCTTTTCTTCCCCCGCCCATCCCTAGAAAAAGCTTGCACCAATATATCATCCACTTTTATTCTTCTCCGCCTCCATCTTTTCATATAACTAACCATGCTTTTCCTAACAATATCCTCAACCATCTCTCTTACAGAAAGCAAATTATCTTTAGCTCTTTTCTTCAAAGCCCTCATCATCTTTTCATCCACATAAATTGAAATTCTCATTATTAATACTCTGGCATAGCCATACCTACCGGAAGATTAATTATGAAAAGAATTACGATAACGGCAACAACTGCAACGGCTATTGCTCTTAATACACCCTTAAAAGTCCAACGCTTTTTTCCCCGATTTTTTATTTTCCATTTTCTTCACTTCTTTCATCGTCCCCTCTTCACATACACCTTCTGAACTTTAAATGACTTGTAAATGCCTTCTATAATATCCGTCCCAGCATAACCAGCCAACAATGAAAGACGCCAATCAAAATTAAATATCAACCCAACAAAAACCCCAATAATCATAGCAACAATTACAGTAACCACATAATAAAACCATAAAATTTTTCTCCTTAATGATAAAGCTTTCAATAAACCCACGATTCCTCTCGTTAATCCGCCCAGACCCCCAAGAACACCGGGAATCACTAACTGTGCCATCACCTCTGATACCATTCCTTAAGAGAGGGAATTATTTATTTAAATGTTCCGAGAAACTATCAACCTTAAAAATTCGCCGTCTCTGGATTTTACATGGCAATGGAATCAACATTCATAGCAAGAATAAATGTGCCTGAAGAATTTGGCACACCAGTCAGAGCTTATGTATTTAGAAATGGTTTTCAAGAAGGTTATGATAGAAATGTTCAAACAGCCTTTAACTATTTATCTTTATTTATGGGGCACAGCTTCAAAGACAACTAATTCGAATATCTCTTAGCCGCGATGTGGCTCAATACTGATATGGGAATGTCAAAAGGGCTGAAAACAGTTGACTTTATAGGTTATAGTGGAGTAAAAGATAACTGGAGAGCAAATCCAGAAACAGACCCCCCATCTTTAGAAATGGCCTCTTTGTTCCGAGAGAAGAAAAAAGACTTGCAGACATCGTTCCAGGACAGGCATCTTTCTGTGGAGCAACTATGAGGGGGCTAGGAAAAGAAGATGATTACAGAATATCCACTGAAAGCTTAGATGAATATTTTGCCAGACCTCCAAACTTCGGAGAATTTGAACTAGAAATTAGACTCGCTGTTTAATCTTTCTCCCTCTAAAAAAATTAAATATCAACTTAATCTAACAAGTTCATGAAAAAATACCTATACTACATTGGATTAGCCATTATAGTTCTGGCTTTCTTCTCGCCCTTTTATCTTCCTGACTTAATTCCTGGATTATCCGAAAGCCTAACTTCATTTCTTCTTAGTGTGCTAATCGCTGTAATCAGCAAAAGGAAAAAAGGTTGGATATATAGCAATAGGGGTCACATTGGTTGCATTCATAATTTTAATAATTTTTCTTAGGTTATTTTTTCAATAAGACCTTTATAATTCTGATTTTACTTTTCTTGTTTCAAAAATAAACAACATGATTGCAATCACAATATTAATAATTCCAAGCCAAACAAAAAGAACATAAACAGGACTATGGATAACATAATCTTCACCATCTGGATTCAATTGACAAATCATCTCACAGACAAAAGAAGGACTAAAAGTGCCAGAGTGTTTTAGATAATCACAATGAGGAACGCAATTCGGACTGGAAATTGTTTCAATTAATATAAATAAATAAGATTACTGAAATTAAAATAAACAACACGCCAAGGATAGCAAATATCAAAGAGTTCTTCATACTGCAATTAACTAGGCAGTTAATTTAAACCCTCTTAATTCCTGTTCTGAAAACATTCTCTACAGTAAACGGGTTTGCCCTGCGTTGGTTTGAACGGAACCTCACATTCCTTCTTGCATTGAGAACATATTGCTTTATGCATTTCTCTCTGCTCCCTTCTGCCTCCACCAAATCCGCTTCTACTTCCTCCACCAAATCCGCTTCTACTTCCTCCACCAAATCCGCCCCTGTTCTTGTTATAACCAGGCCTTCCGCCCCTAGAACCGCCCCGATTACCAGAAAATCCTTTCTTATTATCTCTTTGTTGTTTCATTTTATACCTCCTTTTTAATTATCTAAAAAGGTAACTTTCTTACATGATTTACATTTATAAAACCATGTAGTCACACTGCTTGAATTTTTCCCATAAGGATAGTTCTTTCTAGAAGAAAGTTTTGCTTCTCCTTTGCAAGAACATTGAATCTTACTAACCCTCGAAGGGCTCCGAAATCTTCTGTTAAATGCCATATTCAATCGATTAAAGAAAAAGTATGCTAATCTTCAACTCAAACCTATCTGAGCCAGAAATAGACGGTATTTAAACCTTTCTCAAAAAACAAAAGACAAAAGAAAAAAATTAACACATTTAAGGCAAGACTGGGCATCTAAAGTCTTCGCCATGGATTCTTGTCACAGTGATGTCACCTGCATTTTCTACAACCATAACATCTTCATCAGAAGTCAATAGGTATGGGTCTACAAGCTAATTTCATATTTAGCCTATGCTCCAATTCCGGATTCCCCAACATCTCCGGTAAAGAAATGCATCTCCTCTCCCCTATATTTCTTGGCTCTTCCCTTCTGCTTTTCAGTTACTATCTAACTACCGCTCCAGTTAAAAATGCAAAACTCCTAGCTTCTTTAAATTACCCACCTTATACCCAGTTTCTTCTAAAGTCTCTCTAATTAAACCATCCCCTATATCTTCCTCAACTCCATCACCCGGAAATTCGACATACTTTCCTCTTTCTTTAGCTAAAACTTTCCTATCCCTCATAAAATAACCTTCGCAGTTTTTCCTATATGGTTTCATCTACAACTTCTCCAAATACTCCTTAATCCTTTCAACTGTCTGAGGAATCAGGAATCCTTCAATCCTCCTCTCGAAGATTTCTGAAAGAGGTTCGAACTCTGATAAGCGATACAAATTAGCCTTCTTGTCAACAATCATTAAATCTCTGAGTCTCTTTAATTGTCTTCTAATGTTACTCTCTGCTAATCCCTTTTCTTCCAAGGAATGTTCATTTCTAATTGCCTTAACCCTATCAATCATCTCAAATGATGTAAGCTCTTTCCTTTCAACTCTCGCAGAATCCAAGGCCATCAATATATCAACAACAACATCTCTGCTATCTCCCGGCTGTAACAAACCAAGACTAAGACAAACCTTTTTTATCAGCTCTCTTTTCCCAGAATCATACGGCCTTTCGTACTTCCTTAATGTTATCTCATTTAACGGTAAATCTTTCACCATGCCCAAATATGGATGCTAGTGATTATAAAATTATCTCTTATTATCCTAAACTACTTCTTTATCTAATCCACACATATTCTAATAATATATTATCTAAATGATTATAAACCTAATCTTCCAAACCTAAAAATGGAACTAGTAGCATTTCTCGGCTCCGATGCAGAAACATACGGCCAGATAACTGGATTAATAAGCAGAGGCGAATGGGAAAAAATTGTATTAGTAAAAACAAAAGATTCCAAGGATTTTCCCAAACCGGAAAACGGAGAGGTAATTCAAGTGGATTCCTCAAAAAAACTAATTGAACTAAGAGAAGAAATCTCAAAGAAGGTTAAGGAAAAACTTTCCGGGCTGGAAGTTGCATTATCTATCGCTTCAGGAAACGGAAAAGAACACATGGCTTTAATATCATCCTTGTTAATGTTGCCAGTAGGAATAAGGTTTGTTGTTTTCACCAAGAACGGCGTTGAATTCATTAACTAATACATCTAAATAGTTGAGATGATAAAACATCCTGAATTTTATGAGATAAGGTCAACTGTAGTGAAAAAAAGGACTATATGTCAGACCTTGTGCAACCATTGTAAAAATTCTAAGAGAATATGATAATCCAGTAAATGTTACAAGAGAAATAAACGGAGAATTTGATGAGAAATATACAAATGGGAAAAGCATGGAATGATGCTTTTAGCCGCCAAGTTTGATACAAATGTAAGATTTCTATTTGACCGTGGCCCCCAAGCAGACAATATGTACAAATTTTTGCAAACAGAATCGAAGAAGTCTTAAAAGGTTAACTAGCAAAAACAAAAACCCATCTAATCATCATCAATACCAAAAGAAGCAATATCAACCATGTCGCCCATTTATACGCTTTCTTTCCCCATGATTCTTTTCCTGTAATTCCCCATATTGTCAGATAGAAGAATCTACCACCATCCAAAATTGAAACAGGAAGCATATTGAATAATGCAACAAGAATGTTAATCACAACTATCCACCACAACAAATCATACAAGAACTGCACGAAATCTCCATCCCATGAGGGCTCGTAATAGGTTAATGGGTTCTTAATACTCTGAATCACCCTATTAACAAAACCCATAAATCCTTTTTGTTCCGGAAGAATAAACCCAATTCCTAAATATGCTTTCCCATCTCTTTCTCCAAGAGTTATTTCTTGAATATCAATTCCTTCATTTTCATCCAATGTCTTTATCAAAATTGTATCACCAGGCTCATGACTTAATAATGTATTTGAAAGCTCCGGTTGGCTTGTTACTTTAACATTGTCTATTTCTAAGATAGGTCCTGTTAATTTGGCTCTAACAGCAGGCGCATCATCAAATGCAATTATCTGTTCTACCCCTAATTCATCAGCCTGTATTAAAACATTATCTGGAACTAAAAACATATTTTCCCCAACGGCAATCACATTGAAATCTTCCTCAACTAAATATTCTTCAACATCTTCAAAATCGTCTATGAAATTACCATTAATAGAATCAATTTGGCCCACATTAACAACTGATTGTGGATAAGCATTGAAGTAAACTCCAGCCGGTTGGAAACTTAACGAAAAGAATAGTGCCATTATTCCCAGAAACAAAATAGTCATAACAACATTAGCAAACGTTCCTGCAGCTAAAATAGAAAGTTGTGGAAACTTTTTTTGTCTATACATCTGTTTTTCATCAGGCTCAACAAAAGCACCAAAGAACGGTCCAAAGAATGCTAATCCGGTTGTCTTAACTTTTATCTTGTTTAATCTTGCGAAAATTCCATGTGCAAATTCATGAGATACTGCAACAATCGCAAGGGCAACTAAAAAGTATGTGAAATACAATGGAGGGAAAAATGATTCCAAGCCAAATAGTTTTGGAAAGTAAGGAATCAACGGAGCTACAGGAGGAACGTTCTGCAATTGCTCAGGAATTTCAGAAGTTATATACTTCCATGCGGACAAACCAATCATCCAGATAATTATAGCCATTAGGATATATCCAGATGTGATGACAAGATATTGTAAAGGCTTCAAAATTTTTTCAAACTTTTTAGCAGTCCAGTCAATGAACTTTAATCCAAATTTGCTATGGTATAAAAAAATCCATCCCTGTCTTTTCAAGTTTTGCCTGTATTTATGAAGTAAAAAGAAAACCACAATACCAAATAGTATCATGAATCCTAAATCATATACAATAAAACTTACCATCTCTTTTTCACTTTATTTATTTTTTCTTTGTTTTCTTAGGTCTGAAAACTTTTTTGTCACATCGCCTACATTTGACTTTTTGAGCTATGACTCTGACTGAATCAGTTCTAATTTTTTGTCCACAATTCTTACACACAAACACGTTCTTAAACATCCTATTTTGTGCGGTTGGTATCTTAGTTGCCATCTCTATTTGTACAAAAATGCATTTTTAAATGTATTTATAGAACTCGCTTAATTATCTTCTCACCTTCAACATCCCAATACTCTACTTGCTTTTCTGCTGCCAATTTTCCCTTCAATTCTTCTTCATATGCAAGGTCTATAGTCTCATAGCTTTCAAGATCCATGACACTTGCCTTATCTCCAGAAACACTCAATATCTGTCCTTTCCTTTTCTCAATCATCGGAACTTCAAATCTTTCATGTCCCGGGACAGCCATAACCTTTTTCTTGCCATTAATAATTCCAACAGCCTCAATCCTACATTTGGCGTGTCCGTGCTTTCCTGTCTTGCTAATATCATTGCTTCGAACAGTGTAGGCATCCCCATCAATTAAAATACTAGTTCCAGATTTGGCTTGAGTCGCATCGATTAGTTTTAACACCATATTCCGTAAAAATTGAAAATCTTTATAAAACTTCCTAATCAAAAACAATTATGGAAACTAAGCCAGATGTATCAGAAAGATATTTAGGAACTATGGGTGGAGTTGGAGATATAAATAGATTAGTAGAAGAGGTCGATAGAAGAATGAGCACCATAGGATTCAATAAAATACAAGAACTTGATTCTAGGACAAAAGACACAAGGATAATTCACAGCCTATATGTTTGGAAAACCGAAACCAATTTTACCATGGCTAACGCATACTTTTCCAAAAATTCTCTAATTTCTAAAAAAAATGAAGAAAATTACTCTGGGGGAATTCGCTCCCAGGGGTATGTATCTATATACTTTGCAACACCAACCCAGATAGACCAGATTGATTCTCAATTAAATGAATTTTACTTAGGGTTTTAAAATGAAAACAAAAAAAGGCGACTTCGTAGAACTCCTTTATACAGGAAAAACCCAAGACCGGATATTCGATTCAAACATCCCTGAAGATTTAAAAGCTCTGGATCCCAAAGCAGAACCTCAAAAGACAATTGTGGTTATAGGAGAGCAAATGGTAATACCTGGATTAGATAAAGTATTGGAAGACAAGGAAATAGGCCAGGAATACAAAGTTAATGTCCCATACAAAGAAGGATTTGGACCCAGAAAAAGAGAATTAGTAAAAACAATCCCTTTATCTGTATTCAGGGAGAAAAATATCAATCCTCGCCCAGGGGAGGCATTCTACCTTGACAATCAGATTGTAAAAGTTATCACAGTTTCGGGAGCAAGAGTCATCACAGACTTCAACAACCCATTAGCCGGAAAAGATCTGGAGTATAAATTTACAATCACAAGAATTGTCCAAGACAAGAAAGAACAGGCAGAATCATTCTTCCAAAACTTCTTTAGGACAATTCCGAAGTTTGAAATTTCCAATGATAAGGTTATGGTAGAAGCACCAAAACCCGCGGAAAAGCTCATTGATTTATATAAGGAAAAATTCAAGGAAATGATTGGCCTGGATTTGGATTTTAAGGAACTAAAGGAAAATAGAGAATCTAAGTAATAGTATAACAATCCTTATAAATCTCTCTCGATTATGATAAATATGCAGGATATTACGTTTGAAAAAGAAGAACATTCCTCCATTGACCAAGAACTTGAGTCTTTGTTGAAAAAGCAGTCAGCCAGGATTAAGGTAGTTGGGTGTGGGGGGGGAGGAGGCAATTCTGTTTCCAGGATGAAGGAGGTAGGTGTTAAAGGATGCGAAGTCATCGCCTTAAACACGGATGCTCAAGACCTATTATATACAACAGTAGACCATAAAATCCTAATCGGTAGGGAATTAACAAATGGTTTAGGGGCTGGAAGCAATCCGAAAATCGGAGAAGAAGCAGCCAGGGAGTCCGAATCTGATATTAAGAAAAAATTCCAAAATTCTGACATGGTTTTCATCACATGTGGTCTAGGTGGGGGAACAGGAACAGGGGCAGCCCCTGTCGTAGCAGAAATAGCCAAGAAATCAGGAGCACTAGTTATTGGAATTGTCACACTCCCATTTACAGTTGAAGGGCAAAAGAGAATAGAAAACGCCCAATATGGTTTGGAAAGGCTAGAATCGATAACAGATACTTTAATCGTAATTCCTAACGATAAGTTATTAGAAATAGCTCCCGAACTGCCATTACATACAGCATTTAAAGTAGCAGATGAAATCCTTACAAATTCCGTTAAAGGTATTGCAGAATTAATCACCACCTCTGGATTAGTAAACTTAGATTTTGCAGACGTTAAAGCTGTAATGTCAAAAGGAGGAGTTTCCTTAATAGGAATCGGAGAGTCTGATTCTTCTCAGACAAGAGCAATAGACGCAGTTGAAAGAGCAATCAATAATCCATTGTTAGATGTCAATATAAAGAATGCACAAGGAGCTTTAGTAAACGTTATCGGAGGAAATGATATGTCTCTGGAAGAATATAAGTTAATAATGGAAACTATTGGAAACAAAGTTTCTCCAGATGCAAAAATCATTTCGGGAGCGCAAATATCAGCAGACATGGAAAAATCCATTAAAGTCTTATTAATAGTAACCGGAGTCAACTCATCTCAAATTCTTGGTTCCGGAATTGCTTCATCTAAAACCCCTCATGACCAATTAGAGGAAGAGTTAGGGATAGATTTCTTTGACGAATAATTTTTAAACCCTCCATCTATCTAATAACATAATGGGAAAGGTAAAATCATTCCTGCTTCAATCCAGAAGGGTTTGGAAAATTCTTAAAAAGCCAAGCTCTGAGGAGTTCAAGGTAATAACCAAAGTTTCAGCCTTAGGCATCTTAATAATTGGAGCTGCAGGATTTATCGTAGCCACGATAATGAGTTTTTTCTAGAAACCTTTAAATACCAATCAAAACCTTTTTGAATATCTACTTCTATTAGATTAAGAAGTAGTGGAACATAAAAATGATTTTTATTGTAAAAGTCACGACAAACAAAGAAGAAAGAGCATTAGAAATGATAGCCGATAGAGTGAAGAAAAAAGGCATCCAAGTCTATTCAGCAGTTAAACCTCATGGATTGAGAGGATACATAATTATCGAAGCAGAAGACAGAGATTCCGTTGAAGAAGCCGCATATAACATCAGAGAAGTTAAAGGCATACTATCAAAAAATATTTCTTATGAAGAAATCAAAAACATGCTTCAGCCAGAAGTAGAAGACTTCAACATAGAAGCAGGAGATATCGTTGAAATGATTGCAGACACATTCAAGAACGAGAAAGGAAAGGTCACAAGAATCGACAAAAAGAAAGGAGAAGTTGTTGTCTCCCTTCTTGGAGCAGCAGTTCCTATCCCTGTAACAGTCAAGATGGACAACATAAGAGTTATAAGGCGTGAAAAAGATGAGGAGGAAGAAGATGCCGAAAATTAAGATGAGTGTAGATGGTGGGACCATGAAGCACGGTCCAGCAGTA
>Ga0100388_10001635_pt1 | contig 19678 bp, 22 predicted proteins | sample CryGeymeta201512_FD_81536 | JGI IMG/M metagenome (GOLD analysis project Ga0100388, IMG submission 81536) | Groundwater microbial communities from Crystal Geyser aquifers in Utah, USA - Crystal Geyser metaG 2015-12 | ecosystem: Environmental > Aquatic > Deep subsurface > Groundwater | place... | reverse complement strand
TGTTTCGGGCAACTGACGGTAAGAGGACTTGCACCTCTCAAAAATCGCAGCCTTGCCGGCTGCTCCCAACCCCACTGGCCTAATTTAGTGTCTGAATTGCAGATAGATGCAAAATATTTCTTGACAAGCCAAAACAGCCCCCCTATACTCCACCCGTCGAAAAGCAATGTCTTATCAAAAATTATCAAACAAACAAATTATCAAAAAATCTTATCAAAGGTCAGGGTTCGTCCCGTGAGCATGCGGTCATGGCGCCCATGTCCATCGGCATGAAGGTGGTCATTGCCAAGTCGTTCGCCCGGATATATCGGCGAAACATGATCAACAACGGCGTTGTTCCTCTAATTTTTCAAAACGCGGCCGATTACGAGTTCATTCGAAAGGGCGATCTTTTGTTCATCGACCGGCTGGTTGAACAGATTCAAAAAGACCGGGTCGTGGTTGAAAACCGATCAAGAGGTAACACGTTCGAGACCATTCTTGATCTCACCCCCCGGGAACGGGGCCTGCTGCTGAAAGGCGGCTTGCTTGGCAGCCTGCGGGCAGCCCCCTAACGGCTTAAAAACTTGGTGATGGCGATGGTGGCAAAAAGAGTCGTCTGGAAGAAAAGAAAAGCCTCAACCGACGGGAGCTCTTCAAGGCAGGTTCGACAGGGGCGGCCGCAATGATTGCCGCGAGCGACAGGGAAGCCTCCGGCCTGAAGAAAGAGGCCGATGCGGTCACAGACCGGCTTGCCGGCTTTTTTATCGAGACCTCTTATGAACGCATTCCCAAAGAGGCGATCCATGAGGCCCGGCGCGCCATCGTCGACGGCCTCGGCGTGGGCCTGGGCGGCGTTGATGATCCCTCCGCCGAGATCCTGATGAACTATTGCCGCACCGTCGGCGGCCAGGGGCAGGCGCAGGTCTGGGGGCGGCCGGAGAGGCTTCCCGTCGAATTTGCCGCCTTGGTCAACGGCCAGCAGGCGCACATCCTGGACTTCGACGATACGTTCATGCCCCCGGAGACGAACCTTCATACCACGGCGCCCCTCCTCCCCGCTTTATTGGCCGTTGCCGAACAGCGCCGCCTCAACGGGAAGGCCGTCCTGCGGGCTTTTGTTTTGGGGTTTGATGCGGCGGCCCGCCTGGCGTACGCCATGGGCCGTGCCCATTACAGTGCGGGCTGGCATGTGACGGCAACGATGGGACCGGTGGGCGCGGCTGTCGGAGTAGGCATCCTGATCGGACTCGACCGGGTGAAACTGCGCAATGCCATCGGCATCGCCATTACCCACAGCGGAGGCGTGACGGCGATGCATGGCTCCATGTGCAAAGCCTACCACGCGGGCAAGGGCGCCGAGCTGGGGCTCCGCTCGGCGCTGATGGCGGAACTCGGCTTCAACAGCGCGCTGGAGCCAATCACGGATCGGAAAGGATACCTCAACGTCGCCGCCGGCGACAGGGAAGTTTCCCGTTTAACGGACCGCCTGGGCAGCCGCTATATGATTCTTGAGAACGGCTATAAGCCCTATGCCAGCGGAGTGTTGACCCATGCGCTGATCGATGCGATGGCGGCTCTGAAGGGTGAAGGGGTGCAGGGCCGCCAAGTGGAAAAGATCGAAGCCCGTGTCAACCCCTTCGTTCTGCAGGCGACCGGCCAGATCGAACCCAAGACGGGTCTTGCGGGGAAGTTCAGCGCTTACCATTGTGCCGCCGTCGCCCTGCTGGACGGCACGGCCCGCAAGCTCCAGTTTACCGATGCCCGCGTGGTCGACCCGCAGGTGGTCGCCCTGCGCCGCAAGGTGACTTTCCAGCCGGACGAGGCGTTTCGTAAATCAGAATGCCGCGTTGTGGTCACCCTCGCCGGCGGCGGCAAGCGGGAGAAATACATCCCCCAGGCCAGTGGGACAACCGAGAATCCCATGTCGGATGAGGGACTGGCCGAGAAGTTCACTGATATGGCCATGCCGGTCATCGGTGATCGCTCCAACGAGGTTCTTGACCTCGTCTGGTCGCTGGAGCAGGTCGACGACGTGACTCTACTGGCCGAGCTCCTCGCCGGATAGCGTCTCATTCTCCACGATGCCCTCCGACAGAAGAGAGGACGTTGAATATCCTCAACGTCCTTGAAATCGAGGAGTTCGCTTTTCCATAAATGCCGTACGGCCTTCATAGTAGTCGGTGCTGTCGAAGCAAGCCGCTACGGCCTTTTGTACGGCCTCCATATTGCGTTCACTGTAGCTTTTTGTAGCCTCGCTCACAGCCAGTTTTGATGCCCAAAGCGATAGCGGCGCGTTGTTGGCGATGGTTTTCGATAGTTCAGCAACGGTGTTCAACAGCTCGTTGTCCGGTACCACCTTATTAATCAAGCCGATGCGTTCAGCCGCTGCGGAATCAATCCGCTGGCCGGTATAGAGCAGCATACGCGCATGTGCCGGTCCGACGATGGAAACCAGTTTCCGAACCATATCAAATCCGTACGCTATTCCTATGCGCGCCGCCGGGATGCCGAATTGGGAATTCGTTGCCGCAATGCGCAGGTCCGCCTGCATGGCAATGCCGAGTCCGCCGCCCAAACAGAAGCCGCGGATGCTCGCAAGTACCGGTTTCCGAAATGAGGCGAGCTTGGCGCGTCCTGCATTGGTAAGTTTCTCATATTCCTTCTGCGCTTGTGCATTTGCACGCTGTTGCCCGAATTGGCTGATATCGGCGCCGGAGACGAACGCCTTGTGTCCAGCACCCTCGAGAACAACGACACGGACATCGCCAGAGTCGGCAAACATATCCAATATCTGGTCCAGACCCAACCACATCTTTATTGACATGGCATTGTGCTTTTCCGGCTGGTTAAAGGTGATGCGGCCGATGCCGTCGTTCACCTCCGCCAGCATTTTCCCGTCGGCGTACTGATTCATTAAACAAGTTCCTTTCTATGTATTTGATTACACAAATTAAAAATCCTTTTTATGATCTGTCGCGGGGGCTACGGAACGGGCGATCCGTGCGAAGCCTTCTTCCGGATGGACGGGGTAGAATTTCCCCTGGCAGCCGTCCGTGGGGATGGAAAGGGCCTGCATGGTTCCCATCATCATGGGGTTGCTGCTCGCTCCGGCGATCGCGATGGTGCGCGGGTTTTTTAACAGCAGGGGGAGAGGATTGTCCAGCATGCCTATTTTTCCTTTGATTCGGATTTTACAGCGTCGGGGCAAACATGGATTATTTGATCGCAGGTTTTCATCAGCGCCGCCGTCAACCGTTTTTCCCTTTGAGTCAGGGCCGAGTCTTTGAACGTGCCGCCGAAATACGCATTGATGATCTGGGTGGAGGCGGCGCCGAGCAGCGATAGAAAGGTGTCGAGATTGCCGGCCTGCAGATACAGACTGGCATCGTTTACAAAGAGGATCTCTTTCGGCTGTCGTCGGAGCGCGGCAAACAAGGCTTCAATGGCGCGGGCGTTTTGGCGGGCCAGACGGCGGACATGCGGTTCGTCAACGCCGGTCAGGCGCGGCGCCGCAATGGTTGTTGTCAGATAAAAAACGGACGCTTCCGCCGGCGGCGTCAGCTTGCCGCCGATGCCGCCGACCAGATCCGGCGCCATGTCGATCACGGCGATCCGGTTCGCGTAGCCGGCCTGAATAAACGCCTGTAGAATTCCGAGCGTGCGCGCGGTTTTACCGGATTTTACCTCCCCGCTGATGAGGGTGCGCCTGTTTAAATATGAGCTAATGGTTTCCATTTTTTCAATTCCCAATGTACTGCCGGACGAGGCATGCAATCAGCAGCAGCAGCGATAGCGCTATCGCCGACCAGTCGGCCTTGCCCAGATGATAGTCTTTATAGAAAGTCCGGCCAGGACGGCCGAAACCGCGGGCCTCCATGGCGGCCGCCAACTCTTCCGCCAGTTGAAGCGCCTGGATCAAGAGCGGTCCCAGGAAAGCGGGGTAATGCCGCAGGGCGGACCATCCCGGTTCCAGGGGAATGCCGCGGGAACGCTGGGCGTCCAGAACGGTTTTGGCCTTGCGTCCGATCACCGGCACAAACTGTAAAGAGGTGCTGAAGACGAATGCAACCGGGTAGGGTAGGCCGATTTTTACCAGCGAATTTCCCAGGTCTTCCGGGGCGGTGGTCTGGAAAAAGACAAAAAAGACCGAGATGAGAATAATCAAGGTCAGCGCAGCCCGAAGACCGCTTTCCAGGCCGGCCGACCACCATGTTACCCCTCCGAAGAACAAGGCCGTCGGCAGCGAGAACCTCAGCCAATAAATATAATCCCGCCCTTTGCCGATAACAAGGGTGAAAGCGATGAGCGCCCCCCATTCCGGCAAGAGCCAGGAAAGCTTTTTTGAGGCAACCACCAGGATGGTGTAAAAAATGGCCATGATGAGCTTGGTGCGAGGGTCCAGTAAATTTCCCATGGTCAAAATCTTTCGGACCTGCGGTCCCAATCAGGTCGTTATGAAAGCCGGCGGGAATCCCTGCTGTCGGGGGAAAACTCGGGACAAAACGCCCGCCGGGAGTCCTTTAACATCTGCGCCTACGTTTTTCCCCTACCGAAAAGCCGGAATCGATCGGTCGGTTCCAGGTGGGCCCGCTCCATGGCGGCTTGATTCCTCATGACCTCACCGGGCGATCCGTCGGCAACAATTTCACCATCGGCCAACAGCAGCCAGCGCCGGGCATATTGCTCGGCAAAGGACAGATCTTGCGTGATCAGCAAAACGGCCTGGCCTCGCTGCTGAAGTTGGGCAAGCAACTTCCCCAGGGAGCGCCGGAAAAACAGATCCTGGCCGGCGGTCGGTTCATCCAGGGCCAGAATGACGGGCCGCGCCGCCAGGGCGGCGGCAAACGCCACCCGCTTTTTTTCGCCTTCGCTTAGGCGATAGGGCGCTCGCATCAGCAGGGGCTCCAGCCCAAAGAGTTGCACCAGTTCTCTGATCCAGGATTCATCGTAGCACTTGAGCGCCTGGGCGCCAACGACGATTTCATCCCAAACCGTCAGCTTGAAAAACTGGCTGTTGGGGTTCTGAAAGGCAACCCCTACATAACGGGCCAGTTGCGAGACCTTGAGCCGCCGGGTGGACCGATTCATCACCGTGACGCAGCCGCGGTCGGGATGGATCAACCCGTTGAGATGCTTGAGCAGGGTGGTCTTGCCGGCGCCGTTGGCGCCGACAAGGGCCAGGCATTCCCCCGCATTCACTCTAAAGCTGATATCCCGTAAAACAGTCTTGCCGTCGATGCTAAAGGAAATCCGGTCGATTTTCAGAAAGGCGGCGAGAGCGCTTTGTTCCAATGCCGGCGACAGGGTCGGTGCGAAGTCGGCGGCTGCTTTTTCCGGGAGCAGGGGGATAAGGGCGTCCATTTCCAGCGGCAGTATTGCCAGGCCCAGCCGGCGACCGACAGCGACTGCGAGGGGCAATTCAAGGCCGTAGCTTTCAATGTCCTGCCTCAGGATCGTCTCCGGCGGACCGTCCAGGACAATCCGGCCCTGATGGAGCACAACCATCCGCTCGGCATCGGCGACCGTTAATGCGAGTCGGTGTTCACTAACGATGATGCCGAGACCGTTTTGATGGATCTTTTTCAAGACTGTCCGGACCCGGCGGACATTGACGGGATCCAGGTTGGCATAGGGTTCATCCAGGATGATGGTCTGCGGTCTCAGGGCGAGGACCGCGGCGATCGCTACGAGCTGCTGCTGGCCGCCGGAGAGTTCATGGGGGTTTTGCAAGAGCAGCCCCTCGATTCCTGCGGCGGCGGCGGCTTCCGCGATTCTTTTTTTTATTTCGCCGCGTTCCAGGCCAATGCTCTCCAGGCCGAAAGCAATTTCCTGCTCGACGCTGCGATTGAAAAGCTGCGCTTCCGGGTTCTGGAAAACCATGCCCAGTCTCGTAAAGAGCCCCCCGACGGATTGCTCCGTTGTCGGGATTCCGTCAATGCGAATATCGCCCTGCAGCGACCCGCCGAAAAAATGGGGAATCAGCCCGTTGAACGTCCGGCAAAGCGTTGACTTGCCGGATCCGCTGGCGCCGCAGACGAGCAGATATTCGTCCGGGCGGATTTTTAAATGGATGTCGTGGAGTATCCGGTCCGCCCCGTTTTTGCGATAGGCATAGCAGACCGTTTCGAGCTCGATTAAAGAAGGGGAGCTCACCGTTTCTTGTCCGGCAGATCAATTATATCGGCGCGTTGCAGCAATTTAAGGGCCAGGATGCCCAGAGCGGCGCCGGCAACGGTGCTCACCAGAAAGGAGGGAACCAGTGCAAAAAGCGGGATCATTTTGCCCATTAAAAACGGCGCGATTAAAAAGGCGCTGACGACCGGCGCGATGAAACCGGTGCCGACAATTTCACCGCCGGCCCCGGCATAGATGTTGCGGGTTTGGCGATAGAGCAGGCCCGCCAACAGGGCGCCGATCATCCCGCCGGGAAACGCCAGCAGCGTCCCGACGCCTAAAACATTGCGCAGAACCGCAATGACAGCGGCGGTGACAACAGCCCACCAGGGCCCCAGCAGTACGGCCGCAAGGACGTTTATAAAATGCTGGGTGGGATTGACTTTGGCAATCCCGACGGGAAAAGAGGTATAAGGCGCCAGCGCGACCCCGATTGCCGCCAGCACCACCGCATAGGCGACCTTGCGGGTATCGGTTGGCGTCTTTTTTTTGATTTGCACTTCCTGAATCATATGCACCTCCTTGCTGTAACAAAGCGTTCTAAGACGCTATAAGATCATTAGGCGGCGGGTTTTGGCAAATGCCCCAAAGTTTACGGGCATTTTGAAGGGGGTTTGCGGCCCGGGAAATATAGCTGATCACGGCGATGCCGGCCGCGCCATGCCGGAAGCAGGCGGAGGCGTTTTCCGCGTTTATCCCCCCGATGGCGACCACCGGAAGCGCTGACGCCCGGACAACCGCCCCCAAACCGTCCAGGCCGCAGATCGGTTTGGCGTCCTTCTTGGTCCGGGTTTCAAAAACAGGTCCGGTCCCGATATAATCACAGGAAGTCAGATCCGTTCGCTCCAGTTCCTTCAAAGTGGAGGCGGATATCCCCACGATCGCATCCGGGCCGAGAATGCGCCTGGCAAGGGCCGGGCTTTCATCCGTCTGCCCCAGATGGACCCCATCGGCCGAAACCGCTTTGGCCAGCAGGATGTCGTCATTCACCAGAAAAGGAACCGAGTTGTTTTTAGCCAGATCCCGGATGGCGGCAACCTCGTCGAAAAGTTTCAGCGAGAAGGCTTTATGGCGGAACTGGACCATCGTTGCCCCGGCCTGGATTGCAATTTCGACCTGCGCAAGCGGCAACAGGCCGGGTGCTTCCTCGTCGGTGATATAGTAAAATCGCAGCGCCTTTTTTATCATCAGAGTTTCGTAATCCAACCCATCCTAACTTCTTTTATGTCAGGTTTTAACGAATAAATCAATCGAGTTTGCCTTGACCAAGATCAGGTAAAGACGAATCATGCTTTATTTGCAGCATGACCCGATGGAAACGGGAAAATATCTCCTCCGGAAGAAAGGCGGCGCCGTACGGAACCCTGCCAAGGTAACCTTCGCCGACAATACGGTGCGCCTCGGTCTCGTTTGTCTCCCGGGCGGAAAAAGGTTCCAGGGTCAGGTCGTTGAGGATCACGCCGAAAAGGGGGATCGCTTCCGACTGAAGGTAATGCAGCGTCAATTTCAGATGGTTCAACACCCCCAGGCGGTTTCCCGCCACAATCAATACGTGGAGAGACAGGTCACGTGCCAGATCGGCGAAGGAGTACCTTTCCCGGATCTCGACGGTCAATCCCCCTGCTCCCTCAATCAGAACGACGTCCATTGCCGTTACCGCATCGATGACGGTTTGCCGCATCCGCGCCGGATCGATGGATATGCCCTCCGCCCGGGCGGCAAGGTGAGGGGACAGAACAGCCGCGAGTGGATAGCGGCATACCGCAGAGACAGACAATCCCGGAGCAAAAGCGTCGCGGAGCACTGTGGCGTCGGCGGGAAACGGCCGTCCATCAGCCCCCGGCGCACATCCGGATTCGACCGGTTTCAACGGCAAGACGGCGACCCCCTCCCGGAGCAGGCGACTTCCCAGCAAACAGGCGACGTATGTCTTTCCGGCTCCCGTGTCCGTTCCCGTGATCAAGATGCCTTGTCCCATGGTGTTTCCCTTCATTCGGCAAGGACCAAGTCAATCGCCCACCCGACCGCGCCGACCAGGCGCCTGATCTCATCTTCCGTGGAGGAAAGCGGCGGCATTAGAACGATCACATCCCCCAGTGGGCGCAGGATAATCCCCTTCTCCCTCACCTTGCGGGCCACCCTTTGTCCCACCTTCTTTTCCGGGGGGAAAGGCGCCTTGGTGCGTGTATCCTCTACGATTTCAACGCCGACCATCAACCCTTTTTGCCGGATATCGCCGATACCGCGGCGGCCCTCTAATTTCGCCAGTTCTTCCGCCATGATTCTGGAAAGGGAAGCGACATGCTCAAGGACGCCCTGCTCTTTAAAGATGGAAAGTGTCGCCAGGGCCGCGGCGCAACCGAGCGGATTGGCGGTGTAAGAATGGCCGTGGAAGAAGGCCTTGAACTCCTCATAGCGGCCGAGGAAAGCGTCATAAACCTCCTTCGTCGTCAGCGTGGCGGCCAGCGGTAGGCATCCCCCGGTCAGCCCCTTGGCGACGGCCATGATATCGGGAGAAACCCCTTCCTGCTCGCAGGCGAACATCGTTCCCGTCCGGCCGAATCCGGTCGCCACCTCGTCACAGATGAGGAGGACTTCGCATTCCCGCGTTACCTCCCGCACTCTTGCCAGGTACCCTTCAGGCATCATCAACATCCCCGCGGCGCCCTGCACCAGAGGCTCCACGATGAACGCCGCGAGCTCTGCCCGATGCCGTCTCACCACCTCCTCCATGCGGGCCGCGCAGACCAGGCCGCACGACTTGCGCGCCATGCCGTAGGGGCAACGGTAACAGTGCGGCGTGGGGATTCGGTGGGTGGTGAACAACAGAGGCGCAAAAATCTTATGGAAAAGGTCGATGCCCCCCGCGGAAACCGCTCCGATCGTATCGCCGTGATAGGCCTCGGTATGCGTGATGAACGTCTGCCTCTTCTCCCGGCCGCCTCTTTGTTGCCCGTACTGAAAGGCCATCTTGATCGCGATCTCCATGGCGGTGGAGCCGTTATCCGAATAGAACACGCGGCTGAATCCTGCGGGCGCCACAGTCAGAAGTCTTTCCGAAAGTTCGATGGCCGGGACATGGGAAAGCCCAAGAAAGGTGGAGTGGGCCAGGCGGTCCAACTGGGAGCGGATGGCCTCATCGATCTCCCGTCGCCGGTGGCCAAACAGGTTCACCCACAGCGAGGAAACGCCGTCGAAATACCTCCGCCCCTCGGTGTCGATAAGATAGTTTCCTTCCCCGCGTTCGATGATCAGCGGCGCCTCTTTTTCCCAGTCGGCCATCTGGGTGAAGGGGTGCCAGATGAGCTCCCGGTCCTTTTGGCGCAACGATTCAGTACGGTTCAATTTCCAACTCCTTCAATGCTTCGTCGATCCGGCGGGCGGCCGTCTTCACCATATCCGCCGTGTGGGTGGCCATCAGGGTAAGGCGAAGCTGACCCTTCCCCTCCGGAACCGTCGGCGGCCGGATCCCGTGGATGAACACCCCTCTGTCGTACAGCCGTTGAGAGACGGCCATCGTCTCCTCATCCGTGCCGACCAGGATGGGCACGATCGCCGTGCGGGAGGATATTTTTCTCCCCCGGGCATCCATCTCCCGCCGAAAGAGCGCCTCATTTTCCATCAAAGAGGCGAGCCATTCCGGATGACGGGACAACAGTTCGATGCTTTTCATCGTCGCCCCGGCGATCGCCGGCGGGAGTCCCGTATTGAAGATGAACGGCCGGCACTTGTTGATAAAGTAGTCCACGATCGTATGTGACGCGCACATGTAGGCCCCATAGGTGCCGAGAGCCTTGGAGAAGGTGCCCATCTGGATATCGATTTCCCCGGCAAGGCCGAAGTAATCGGCAGACCCGCGACCCTGCGGGGGAAGCGTGCCCGTGGCATGGGCGTCGTCGACGACCAGGATCGCCCCGCGTTTTTCTTTTAATTCCGTGAGCTCCGGAAGAGGGGCGATGTCCCCTCCCATGCTGAACACCCCGTCGGTCACAATGATCTTCCGCTTGGCCAGCGACGCCCTTAACAGATCCTCCAGGTGGCCCATGTCGGCATGTCGATATACTTCGACCCGGGCGCGGCTCAGCCGGCAGCCATCGACGATAGAGGCGTGGTTGAACTCGTCGGAAAAGATCGTCGCCTCCGGCGAGCCCAACGTGTCTATGATGCCCAGGTTGGCCAGGTATCCGGAACTGAAAGTCAGGCAGGCCTCCGCCCCCTTGAAGCGCGCAAGGGCCTCTTCGAGCTCGGCATGGACCTCCATGTTGCCGCCGACGAGACGAGAGGCGCCGGACCCGACACCGTACTTTCGGGCATACTTGATGAAAGCTTCCACCACGTCCGGATGGTTGGCCAGGCCCAGATAGTTGTTCGAGGAGAAGTTAAGCAGTTTTTTCCCCTCGATGGCAACCACCGTATCCTGCGGGGTTGACACCCGCCTCAGGCGGCGGTAACGGCCCTTTTCCCGGAGTTCAGAGATCTCTTGCGTAAAAGAGGAGAGGTCCATCACAGTGGGCGTACGCCAAGGCCCAGGTCTTCGACCATTCGCAGATCCTCTTCCACGGGACGCCCGGAAGTCGTCAGGTAGTTGCCGATCATCATTCCGGTGGCCCCGGCGGCGAAAATCAGCCCCTGCATGTCCCGAAGATTCACCTCGCGACCGCCGCAGACGATGATCTCCCGCGAAGGGTGGCACAGCCGCATCATGGCGATGATCTTGAGGCAATAAAAAGGGGTGAGTTCGGATTTTCCATGCAGGGGCGTCCCCTCAATCGGATTGAGGAAATTGACCGGAATCGAATCCACATTCAGTTCCCGAAGGGTCATGGCCAGTTCGACCCGATCCGCGGCCGACTCTCCGATGCCGAAAATGCCTCCGCAGCACACCCAAGCCCCGGCGGCCTTGGCCTCGCGCACGGCCCGGACGTCCTCTTCGTAATCGTGGGTGGTGCAGATGGAGGGGAAAAATCCGCGCGCCGTTTCCAGATTGTGGTGAACCGATCGCAGGCCCCGCGAGAGGAGAAAGGAGATGTTTTCAGCGGAGAGCGTCCCCAGGCTGACGCACGTCTCAATCCCCACTTCGGTTCTTATCCGCGCGATGGCCTTTCCCACCCGCTCCAGCTCCCGGCTGTTATGCATCGAAAGCCCGGAGGCGACGATGGAGAACTCCCTCGCGCCCCGCTGTTTGGCGTCCCGGGCGGCCATGACGATCTCTTCCTCTTCCAGAAGGGGATATTTATCAATCGAGGCGCTGGACCGGCTGGACTGCGAGCAGAAGGCGCAATCCTCCGAACAGAGACCGGATTTGGCATTGACAATGGAACAAAGCCTGATCTGATCGCCCTTGAAACGGCGGCGCACCTTTTCCGATACCGCCAGAAGTCGCCATATCTCAACCTGGGGAAGCCCCAGGACAAAGAGCGCATCTTCCGCATGGATTCCCTTTCCGGACATGGAATCCGCCTCGATTCTCTTCCAAAACCCCTCCATTCGACGACCCTCCTAAGAAAATGACACAAGAACTTTTTTATTGCGGGCTCTTATTATATATCGCACGGGAAAACGCAACCGAAAAATCGCCGGGTCGTTCCCAGGGATCGGGATAAGGCACTGGTTTTGCTGCGGGTCGTCGCGTGATTTTATCCTGTCGTGGGGGCTACGGAACGGGCGATCATGCGGTCCGCCTTGGAAAAGGGCAGCTCCTCCAATTCGCCGGTTTCCGCCCACCGCCACGGGGAACCGGTGGGTATTCCTTCCCACAGCGTGCAAGAGAAGGCGGTGAGCGTGATGCGGAAATGGGTATAGGCGTGCTTCACCGCGGCGAGGGGGGAGCCGACGCCGATCTCGATTCCCAGCTCATTCCGGGCGATCCGTGCAAGGCCTTCTTCCGGAGGCTCTTCGGGATTCAGGATTCCGCCGGGAAATTTCCAGAGAGAGCCGAGAAGACCGCGGGCCGGACGTTGGACGATGAGAAGCCGGCCATTTCCGTCGCGAATGACGGCGGCGACGACCTCCCGGTGAGGGATGCGCTTTTTCTTCCCCCGGACGGGCAGGCGGTGTGTAAGATCCTGCACCAGAGCCTGGCAGTCGGCCTGAAGGGGGCAGGCTGGACAATCCGGCGTCTTCGGCGTGCAGCAGACCGCCCCCAGTTCCATGAGCGCCTGGTTGAAGCGGCCGGGGTCCCGCTTCGGGACAAGGGTTCCAACAAGCTCTTCGATCCGTTTTCGAGTGGCCGTGTCAGCGACCGATTCCTCGATCGCAAACAGGCGGCTGATCACACGGCGCACATTGCCGTCGATGGCGGGTACGGCCCGGCCGAAGGCGATGCTGAGGATCGCCCCTGCCGTATAACACCCGATTCCCGGCAGCCGGATGATCTCTTCCATATCATTGGGGATCCTCCCCCCGAACCGTTCCACGATTTCCCCTGCCGCTTTGTGGAGATTTCGGACCCGGGTGTAGTAGCCCAGGTTTTCGCAGACTTTGAGAACCTCGCCGAGCGGTGCGCGGGCCAGCGTTTCGACATTCGGGAACCGTTCGAGAAATCTCTGAAAATAAGGGACAACGATCTCCACACGCGTTTGCTGAAGCATGATCTCGGAGATCCAGATCGCATAAGGATCCCGCGTATCCCGCCAGGGAAGATTGCGCCGGCGCCGGTCATACCACCCGGTCAGCGCCCGGCGGATCCACTTCGGATCGGGAATACTTGCGTTTGTCTTCAAAGGGTGCGGCCACAAAAAAGGCTATCCCTGCTGGGGCTTGGCCTCTTCCGCTTTCTTCTTTTTCTTCTTGGCCTTTGCCTCCGGGGGCGGTTCCGGTACGGCTTTTTTCGCCTTGGGAGCCTCTTCCTTCGGCTTCGCCAGGCGTTCCGCCTTCACCGCGGCGAGCTCCGCCGTCCGCTGCACATTGGCGGCGATCGCCCGCAGGCGGGTTGCCGTCTCCTTGAGTTTCGCCTTCAGTTCCTTGACGAGCGCGTCCCGTGCGATCTTTTTCTCGTCAAGACCCTTCTCCGCAAGAAGGGCCAAGCGCTTCTGAAGCTTTGCCTCCAGCGTGGCCTTCTGTTTCAGCCGTGTTTCCTTGCTCTCGGATGCCATGGTTTTCTCCTTTATTCGTTTGTCCGGTTCTGCTCTCAAAAGCCGTTTCCGGCGCACCGCCCGGTCAGCAGAGGCGTCTTTGTATCAGGGTTTCGGCAGAAAATCCAGTTCATTTGCCCGGGGCGATCCATTTTTCATCGCTCCTTCGGTAACATATTATTGGAGGCCCTTCGCGTTCCCGCGTTGTCCTTGACAGGGCCCTTCTTTTCTCCTATGTTGCGAGGCAGATCGGGTGTTCTGACGTGGCGAGAAAAACGCGTCATTTGTCATCGCGAGGAGTGAAACGACGCGGCGATCCTGTGAGATTGCCACACAGCCTTCGGCTGCTTGCAATGACAAGGTAAGGGCGGCTCTTCGCAAGGACAGGAAGGGCAGAAATTCAAGCTCTCGTAGAATCCAGCGCAACGGTTTCCGTTGCCGCTTCAATCAGGAGGAAGATGATGAAAAAAATCCGTATCACGGTTCTGGCGGCGCTTCTAACGGTGGTGTGGCTCGCGGCGTGCACGAGCTACGAGCGGCAGGTGGCGCCCTTCAAGATGCCTGCCGCCTATCCGAATGCCACCGCCGTGGCGGAGGCGACCATTGCCGCCAAGGCGTATGATAACAAGGAGGAAGCGACCGCGGCCTTCGGGTTCGACATCCGCGGCGCAGGAATCCTTCCCGTCCAGGTTATTTTCGACAACGCGGGCGGCCATTCGCTGGAGATCCTGACGGATAAAACATTTCTTGTCGATGAGGAGGCCAACCTCTGGCCGATCCTCGATCAGAGAATGGCCTACGACCGACTCTCCGGGAAGACCGAGCTGGGGAAGGTTATGCCGGAGGCCGCAAAGGGGGGCTTTCTGGCCGGCGCGGCCGGCGCGGTCATCGGTGCGGCGATCGGAATCGTAACGGGGCAGAACGTGGCTGCGGCCGCCGGGAAGGGGGCTGCGGTCGGGGCCGCTGCCGGGCTGACGATGGGCGGGGTCAAAGGGCTCGGGGAATCGGATGTCCGGCAGCAGATCCAGGAGGATCTCCGGAACCGCTCCCTCGAAAAGCGGGCCGTCGCCCCGCACGAGGTGGCCCATGGTTTCATCTTCTACCCGGGGGAGGCCAAGAAGCCGAAGGAGCTGCGGATCAGCATCCAGGCGGTGGATACAATGCAGGTTTATCCGCTGATCCTGAAATTCTGACGGGTCCTGAGGGTCAAACTTCGCACATAAAAGAGGTGCGCAACCATGAAAATTGTTCTGATGGTTCTGATCATTATCGGGGCCTTCATTCTCTCCCTCCACTTCGCTGGCTGGAAGACGAAAAGGGCCTGCGATTTCATCCTCCGGGATCTGCAGGCGAAGAAGGCGTTCGATCCGGCCTCCGCGGTGGAGCTTCCTTACAGCAAGACGTCCCTGTTCCACATCGGCATGCGGGACTACCGGCCCAAGGCGCTCGGCGCACTCGTGAAAGTCGACCATATCCGCATGCAGGAGGAGGGCCGATATTACCTGCGCGATGGCCACCGTCCGTCCGAGGACATTCCAGGAGATCCTCCATAACGACATCCGGACCGGTGAGGTAGTGAAGGTTCCGCTGCGCCGTGGATTTCTAAAGCCCGAGTCGCCCGGCGATCCCCTGCATCGCGGCAAGCGCGATCCCGACGAACTCGTCAAGGGGCAGGCCGATCTTCTCGCACTCCCGGATCGTGTCGCGGTTCACCGAGGCGGCGAAGGCCCTCTCCTTCATCCTTTTCGTGATCGACTTCACCTTGACGCCCGCGATCTTTTTGTCCGGATAGACCAGCGCCGTCGCTACGACGAGGCCGGTGATCGTCTCCCCGGCGGCCAGCGCGTGCTGAAACTCCGTGCTGCGCGCGACGCCGCAGACCGCCTCGTTGTGCATCTTCACCGCGTCGATGATCTCCGGGTCGATCCCCGCCGCCGTCAGGATCGGCGCCGCCTCGCAGCCGTGGCGGGTCAGATCGCCCCCCACAACCTCGATGTCGATGTCGTGCAGGAGTCCCGCAAGCCCCCACTTCTCCTCGTCCCGCCCGAGCCTCCGCGCCAGCGCCCGGAGAACCGCCTCCGCGGCGAAACTGTGGTCCAGCATCCGTTCGTTTTTCACGTACCTTTTGAGCAGCTCTTCCGCCTCGTCTCTGGTCATTTCCGCTCCTTTTCCCCCGTCACGGGAGTTTGCTGTCGGCGAGTTTCGCCGATCATCCGCCGCAGTCTTTCATCCGGCACAGGGTGTTGACTGGGGCCATTCGTTCCGGCGTCGTGCAGCGGATCATATCAAAAGTTTTCTGTGATGCACATGATTTTGATTTCTGTGCTATAAGAACCTTGAAATTACAATAAGGAGGAATCCATGGTCGCCATCGGCCAGAACGAACCCTGCCCCTGCGGGTCGGGGAAAATGTACAAACACTGCTGTCTGGGCAAGGAGCCGCCCCCACGGATGTCATCCGTCATGGATGAGCTCCGGGCGGCCATCGCGGGGAAAACATTCAACTCCATAGACGATGCCAACGCCTTTGCCCAGAACTTCATGGAAAGCAAGAACCGGGTTCCGCAACTGGATTTCCTGGGGCTTTCCTCGGAACAGATGCACCTGCTCCTGAACTTTCCCTTCGCGAAGACCGGGGAGATCGTGGAAATTGATCCGAATCTTCCCTCCTCGACCTTCCAGGGGATACCGGTGGTGGACAATGCCTTGCTCTTCATGGGCAGGCTGGCGGAACAGGAACCGCTAAAGGCCACGGCCAAGGGGAATATCCCCCTGCTTTTCGCCCGGGAGGTCTTGGCAGAGTTGAAAATACCCGAACGGGAACTCCACGTTACCTCCATCCGCACGGAAGAGGAGGCGCCGATCCTCCACGCCCTGCGGGAGCTCCTGACCCTCTGCGGATGGGTCAAGAAACGGGGCGACCGTTTTTCTCTCACGGAGAACGGGCGGAAGATCGTCCAGGAAGGCTTCATCGGGGCGGATTTCCGGAACCTCCTGGAAACATTCACGCTGAAATTCAACTGGGGGTTCATGGACGGATATCCTCCCTTTTCAATCGTGCAGCAATCCTTCCTCTTCGGCCTCTATCTCCTGCACCGCGAGGCCCGTCGCGAGATCGAGGATCAGGCCCTCGCGGATCATTTCCTCCGGGCCTTCCCGCAGGTCCTTGAAGAGGCCCGCCGATACGAGGCGCCTTATCGCGAACCGCGCGATTATATTTCAGGCTGTTTTCCCCTGCGTTTTCTGGAGCGGTTCTGCGAGTATTTCGGTTTTGTGACGATCCGGCGGGAAACCATCCCGGGCCGATTCAGCAAACGGAAATTCGTGCGGACAACGGACTTTTCCCGGCGGTACTGGCAATGGCGGGTGCAATAACCGATCACCGCCGTGACCCGGGTCATCCTTGCCGAGAAGAACGGTTTGGCCTATATTCCGATAAAGTTTTTTGCGAAAACAATCCTTTTTGAGGGTGACCACTCTTATGGCTTTACCGTTGCTCGAGAAAAACGCGTTCTGGACGCCGACCGATTTGGTAGATCCAGGCGCAGAACATCATCTTGTTTTTTCAAGTCGTTACGGCGCCCTGTATGAAGCCGATTGTCTCAAAATCCTTCCCTGTATTCAAGATGGCGTCGTCGATACCGTCTTTGCCGATCCGCCCTTCAATCTGGCGAAGGAATATGGGAGCCGGGTTGATGATCGCCGTTCGGAAGAAGATTACATAGCCTGGTGCCGGAAATGGCTCGACCAATGCGTGCGAGTTCTGAAACCGGGCGGCGCCCTGTTTGTTTACAACCTGCCGAAATGGAACATCCTTCTGGGCGCTCATCTGGCGGACGGCGGGATGACGTTTCGTCACTGGATTGCGGTCAACATCAAACTCTCCTTGCCGATTTCCGGCAGGCTCTATCCGTCCCATTACGGCCTGCTTTATTTCACCAAAGGGAAGGCCAACACCTTCTGCCGAATCCGCACCCCCATCGAGACCTGCCGTCACTGCGGACGCGAGATCAAGGACTACGGCGGTCACAGGGGGGCGATGAATCCGAACGGGGTCACGTTGACGGATGTGTGGAATGATATCACTCCCGTCCGGCACTGGAAGTTCAAGAGCCGAAAAAGGACCTTGAACCAGTTGTCCACAAAAATCCTGGAACGAGTCGTTCTGATGTCCACCCGCGAATGCGATCTGGTCCTCGATCCCTTTGGCGGCAGCGGGACGACCTATGATGTCTGCGAGCGACTCGGCCGCCATTGGATCGGGATGGATCTGGAAAGCTGTGAAGTCATCATCGAACGGCTCCAGGATGAAAATCTTAGCCCGCACAAATCGGAGGATTTCGTGGATGAATGAGGAGGCAGAGGTGAACGCCGAAACGGTCTGAGAAAAGGTTCCCGCGTCGATGATCCGTTCGATTTGAACAATCTTCATGGCTTATTCACCGGCATGATCGACGCACTGGGGCGTTCATGGGACTGGACCTCAACCTGCCGGATCAGTTCCGCGGGATCGATCTTCAGTGCCCCGGACAGGTTGAAGAAGGTCTGCAACGTGGGGCTCTTCCGGCCCCGTTCAAGGAGACTGATGTAGGTTCGGTGATGCCGCTTTCAAAGCCGAGGGCCTCTTGGGACAATCCTCGTCCCTGACGAAGCCGGCGCAATACCAAGCCAAACGCCTCCTCCAGGGAAATTCCTTCCATGTCTTGCGTATGGGATTCCTTCACAAAATAATCATGATCGAATGAAGATTATAAATCCACAGACTATAGTATGCTATTTATGCTTCCAGGTTCAGAAAAATCGTCAACGCTCCAAAAAATGATCACATCGCTTGCGGTGAGGAAAGTACATCGTATGGGCGATCACGCCGATGAATCCGAGCGGTTGATTGCAGCCGAACTGGCAGGCGACCTGATCGTCATGAACGATAAGCTCGCGGAAGTATTACTTTCGATCGCGTGCAGCGATACGGCGCCGGAGAAGCTGCGCGAACAGGCGGCGATCTCTCTGGGGCCGGTCCTCGAATCCGTCGATACGGACGAGTTCGAAATAGCCGAAGGGATCGAGGAGCCCGACGACATTGAGATTTCCGCAGAGACATTTCAAAAAATCCAGAAGACGCTTCGCAAACTCTACATGGACGCCGCCACTCCGAAGGATGTGCGGCGGCGGGCCATCGAGGCTTCGGTGCGCGCGCCGCAGGACTGGCACCGGGATGTAATCCGCGCCGCCTATTCCAGCGGCGACGAGTTCTGGAGGCTTACCGCAGTCTTTTGCATGCGTTATGTGCGAGGGTTCGACGAGCAGATTATCGAGGCGCTGGAAAGCCACAACAAGGACATTCACTATGAAGCCGTTTGCGCTGCCGGGAACTGGGAAGTCGATGCCGCGTGGTCGCACATCACCAGGCTGGTCGCCGCGAAGAAAACGGACAAAGCCCTGCGACTTGCCGCAATCGAGGCATTGGCCGGCATCCGCCCGAAAGAAGCGGCGGCAATCCTGATCGAATTGACCGATTCCGACGATGAGGATATCGTCGAGGCGGCTTACGAAGCCATGTCGATGGTTGATGATCTACCTGACGATGAGGACGATTTGTGATTGTATTTTCGATCGGGATCAGGCGACCCCGGTCGAGATCGACTGACGGAGAAGCCTTTATATGAAACGCCCATGACGGCCTGCCGTCACAAAGGGGGATGAAAATGGCTGGGCGACCCATCCCCACCCTTACCCTCCCCTTGAAGGGGAGAGAAGTTGGATGCAATGATTTCAATAATTTAAGGTCGCTTTTTCATGCTTCGTTGTGCCCATGCTGGGCATGGGGGTTATTCCGTTTCAGGCCGGGAAAAGGAGGCGTCCCGCTTGGCGTGTTCGCATTCGATGATCGTTTTGAGCTTGTTCCTCTCCGCCGTCAATTCGGCGACCTCCCGCTTCAGTTCCTCTTGTGACCTGCGCAGGACGATCTCCTCCGCCCGGAGGGCGATGATGGCGGGGATCCAGCGCCAGAATCCGATACCCAGAAACAGAAGCCCGAAGATGTAGCCGATGATCTGCTCCAGAAAGTCTGCGTAGCGGATTCGGCCGATAATGATCTATTTGCTCAGAGAAGGAAAATTGTCGGCGACGTTGAGCAGCCCTGCGAGGAAGAGAAGGCCGAAGCCGATGAGAAAGAAGATCCATGCCTTGCGGAGGCGCGGGGGTTCCTTTCCCCGCATCGCCCGCAGGTAAAAGAAGACCGCGCCGGTGATCAGCGCCCGGAATATGTCTGCAATGATATCGAACATTTCAGAATCTCCTGACGCGGTTGCAACCGGTTATCCGATTGGTCCTTTGCTTTCTCACGTCGCGTTTCCGTTGATGCGGAATCCCCGAAGCCTCCATTTTTGACGACTTCGTAAAAAGTCGCAATTTGCCTCTTTTGTCATTCCGGGCTTGACCCGGAATCC
>Ga0100388_10001621_pt1 | contig 19756 bp, 20 predicted proteins | sample CryGeymeta201512_FD_81536 | JGI IMG/M metagenome (GOLD analysis project Ga0100388, IMG submission 81536) | Groundwater microbial communities from Crystal Geyser aquifers in Utah, USA - Crystal Geyser metaG 2015-12 | ecosystem: Environmental > Aquatic > Deep subsurface > Groundwater | place... | reverse complement strand
GCACGCACAGCCAACTGGGCCTCAGCGCTTTCGACAAACAAACGCTTGCGCCGGTAGGTGGCGGCAAACGCCTGCGTGAACCAGCCGGGCAATGGCGCAGAGGCCCAGCCAAATAGCGACAAGGCGCTTTGTGTGCGCACAAAATGCTCAAGACCGTGCCAGCTTAAAGCGGTGCGCCCGCCCACATGGCAGCCTGCCGTGCGACGCTGCAGCGCTTTCAAGCTGGCATACAAATCAAGTGGCCCAGGGCGGGCATACAAGCCCTGGGCCAAGCGCGTTAGCCATCCGGCACGCGCATAGTAGCCCGCCAAGTCATCTGAGACACCCAACGCCCTTAAATCTGCAAGCGTAACGGGGTGCCCAGCCGGCAAGGCAGCCACTGAATTTAACAAACTTCTTGTTTTCGTATCCACACTACGATTTTATAATTCTTTTTAAATAAACCGGGCGAACATCAGCTCCCATCGAGCCCCAGTCAAATGCTCCTCTTTTTCTATGACGCCATCGGCGCGTTTAATGCGGCGCATGATGCTGCCATCGGGTTGGGGCTGTAAAAGTTGTCTTACGCGCCCAGCGCCCGGCTTGCACGTCTTTAACCGCTTGCAACAGCTCCGCGCCAATATCGCGCTGCGCATCGCGAGCCAGCAACTCTTCGTCAGTCATTGTCTTCATGTTCCAACTCCTTACCCAACGCCCTAGCCAGGTAATTTGGCAGATAGCTGGAAAACACGGGCGACTCTATAAACTCAAAAAGCATAATTTGGTGTACGCAAAAAACGTATAAGAAATGGTGCCATCTTAAAATCCCCCCAAACAAATCCCGCGTGTAAACCAAACAAAGGCTGTATCCAACACAAGCCGCCTAGCCAAGTTGTGCAGCGCGCTGCAGCGCTTGCACTTCTTCGGGGGTATAAAACGCGCTTGCATCATCTACCAATTGCCGAAAATATTGTTCAAGATCGGCCTGCCCGGCTTGGTGCGCCTCTTGAAAGTGCGTCACTACCCAACCCAATTGAGCGCGCCCCAAATACTTATGCGTCAGCATGGCCCCCTCCAGCGCCACCGTGCGCCGCATCTTTTGGGTAAGGCAAGCAGCGTGCAAGCGCGACTGCGCCTGCACTGCGTCCACAAACCCAATGCGCTCAGGCATGGCCGAAAAAGCCCGCAGCCAATAGTCAAAATCAAAGGCGGTTTGCAGCGTGGTGTCCAAATTACCCAGCAGCCGCAAGAATGTTCGCTTAAAAAAAACAGTGGGTTGACAGATGTAGCAACCCGTTGCAAAACCCGCCAAACCCGCCTCAGGCGTGCGCGTGTCATAGCGGTCAATCACCTGCCCAAGCGCATCAATATGCTCGGCATGCCCATACACCATCGTCAAATTGCGCTCACTGCAAAGCGCAGCAACAGCCCGCTCCAGCGCCCCTGCCGTGTAAAGATCATCCGAATTTAGCCAGCCAACAAGCGTGCCGCGCACCTTGGCAAACCCCTTGTTCAAGGCATCGGCCGGGCCAAGGTCGGGCTCTGACACCCAGCGCACACGCCTGTCTGCGGCCTGCAGGCGCGCCAAGACAGCCTGTGTGCCATCGGTAGAGGCACCGTCTACCACCACCAACTCAAGCTGCTGATACGACTGGCCAAGCACGCCGGCAACAGACGCCTCAATAAACTGCGCCTGGTTGAATGACGGCATCACCACGGACACAAGGGGTTTTTCCACGGCTAGCCCTGCTTTACAAAGGGACCACAGGCCAGGCTTGGCAAGCCCACTGCGCCAGGCGCCAACACCTCAAACAAGCCACCGGCCAAGGGTTGACGAGCCAACGCGTCGGCAGACAGCCCAACACGTGCCGATGACACAAACATGCGGTCCAGACCTGGTCCGGCGAAGCAAATATTGGTTACCTGCGTCACCGGCAAATTCAATCGGCGCAACAAACTGCCATCTGGCGCAAAGCAGCTAATGCAGCCTGCACCCCAATGTGCCACCCACACACAACCTGCAGCATCAAAACACATGCCGTCCGGGTAACCCTCATCATCGGCAAACACCTTCCAGACGCGCTTGTTGCCCAATATGCCGGCAGCCACGTCCAGGTCAAACACATAAATGGTGCGCCGCCCGCTGTCGGTGTGCAACATCAACTTGCCATCTGCGCTGATGGCCGGGCCATTGGCCACGGTGTAGCCCTTGTCAACCATGCTTAACTGGCCGCTGGTGTCCAGCCTAAAAAGGCACCCATCACTGCGGGATTCATCATCATTGTTCAGACTACCCGCCCAAATGGCACCAGTTGCATCGGCCTTGGCATCGTTCAGACGCAAGGCCGAGTTGCCGTTAAACGGCTGCTGCAACCACTGAATCTGGGTTGGGTTGGCCCGATCTGCCACAGCAAAGCCACCTTGCAACCCCATCAGCAAGCGACTACTGCCCGCTTCAGGAATCACCCAGCAAATACGCTGCGGCATTGACCAACTCTGGCAACTGGGTGACTTTAAATCCCAGCACCACAACAACGCACCGTGAATATCCACACCCCACAACACGCCGCGCTGATTGTCCCAATGCAGGCCCTCAAGTAACAGCGCGTCAAATTTAAGTGCCAATGCAACTGACAATTTATTCGACATGGTGAACCGACAACGTTGATGGCGTCAAACCGCCCTGGCGCTGCCCTGATGCGCCACAAACCACGCATACGCATCGCGCAGGCCGTCTTCCAGCCCAATGCTGGCTTGCCAACCCAAGCGCGCCAGGCGGCTGACATCCATCAGCTTGCGCGGGGTGCCGTCTGGTTTGCTGGCGTCAAACGTCAGCTTGCCGGTAAAGCCGGTGACGCGCGCCACGGTTTGGGCCAGTTCACGAATGGCGCAGTCTTGGCCGGTGCCCACGTTGATGTGGCTCAGCATGGGCTGGGTGTGGGCCCGGTACACGTCGGGCGGCAGGTTCATCACATGCACGCTGGCAGCGGCCATGTCGTCCACGTGCAAAAACTCGCGCATGGGCGTGCCGCTGCCCCAAATGACCACCTCGGGTGCTTGGGTTTGCACCGCCTGGTGAAAGCGGCGCAGCAGCGCGGGGATCACATGGCTGTTGTCGGGGTGATAGTTGTCACCCGGGCCATACAGGTTGGTGGGCATCACGCTGCGGTAATCGCGGCCATGTTGGCGGTTGTAGCTTTCGCACAGTTTGATGCCCGCTATCTTGGCAATGGCATAGGGCTCGTTGGTGGCTTCCAGCGTGCCGGTCAGCAAGGCCTCTTCAGGCATGGGTTGCGGCACGCTTTTGGGGTAAATGCAGCTTGAGCCCAAAAACAGCAGCCGCTGCACCCCGGCTGTGTGTGCTGCATGAATGATGTTGGCCTGGATCATCAGGTTTTGGTAAATGAACTCTGCGGGGTACGTGCTGTTGGCATAAATGCCGCCCACCTTGGCCGCAGCCAGCACCACCTGGTCTATGGGGTGCGTGGCAAAAAAGGCCTGCACAGCTGCCTGGTTGGTCAGGTCCAGCTCGGCGTGGGTAGCGGTCAGGATGTTGCCGTGCCCCAGCGCTTGCAGCCTGCGCAAAATAGCGCTGCCCACCATGCCACGGTGGCCGGCAATATAGATCATGGGTTGTGGATGGTTGGCAGATGGCACTTTAATGCTCCGTACTCAACATTACTTTGTGCCCGTGGGCTTGAAGCAGCGCGTGCTGGCGTGCTGCCTGCAAATCTGCGGCCACCATCTCGGCGCACATTTCTTGCACGGTAATCTCTGGCACCCAGCCCAGCTTGGTTTTGGCCTTGGTGGGGTCGCCCAGCAGGGTTTCGACCTCTGTGGGGCGAAAGTAGCGCGCATCTATGCGCACCACCACATCACCCACCTTCAATGCGGGTGCCATGTCACCCGCAAGGGCATCCACCACAGCCACCTCGTCCACACCATCCCCCTGAAAGCGCAGCGTGATGCCCAGCTCTGCGGCGCTCCAGGCAATGAACTGGCGCACGCTGTATTGCACGCCAGTGGCAATGACAAAGTCTTCAGCTTGGGTCTGCTGTAGCATCATCCACTGCATGCGCACATAGTCTTTGGCGTGCCCCCAGTCGCGCAGCGCGCTCAGGTTACCCATGTACAAACAAGTCTCCAGCCCCTGAGCGATGTTGGCCAGGCCCCGGGTGATTTTGCGGGTGACAAAGGTTTCGCCACGGCGCGGGCTCTCGTGGTTAAACAAAATGCCGTTGCAAGCATACATGCCATAGGCCTCACGGTAGTTCACGGTGATCCAGTAGGCATACAGTTTGGCCACCGCGTAGGGGCTGCGCGGGTAAAACGGTGTGGTTTCACGCTGCGGGGTCTCTCGCACCAAACCATACAGCTCTGAGGTGCTGGCCTGATAAAAGCGCGTTTTCTTCTCCATGCCCAAGATGCGAATAGCCTCCAGCAAACGCAGTGTGCCCATGCCATCCACATCTGCGGTGTACTCCGGGCTTTCAAAGCTGACCGCTACATGGCTTTGGGCACCCAGGTTGTAAACCTCATCGGGTTGCACCTGTTGCAAGATGCGGGTGAGGTTGGAGCTGTCGGTAAGGTCACCGTAATGCAGATTGAACCGACTGTGCTGGGTATGGGGATCCTGGTAGATGTGATCTACGCGCTGGGTGTTAAACGACGAAGCACGGCGCTTGATGCCGTGAACTTCGTAGCCCATGTCAAGCAGAAACTCTGCAAGGTAGGAGCCGTCTTGGCCGGTCACGCCGGTGATAAGTGCTTTTTTCAAAATACAAGAATCTCTATTGAACCTTCGGTCTGTGCAGGATAGCCATTTCACATGCGGTGCAGTTAAGACGGCATCTCGGCTACGGGGAAGAAGCGCACCGCGAGCAAGTGGTCAAATGCGCCCAGTTGCGCCCCAAGTGCCAATGCCAAGCGGGTTTCGGCCATCATCGCAGCGCTAACATTAACGGTCATTGCCATACCCGCGTGGGTTGTTCGACTGCCAGCGCCAAGTGTCGGCACACATGTCGCGCAAGCCTAAATTGGCCTTCCAACCGAAAAGTTGTCTGGCTTTGTTCGCATCCGCATAGCAGACAGCAATATCACCAGGACGCCGCGCCACCACTTCATAAGGCACCGCTTGTCCGCTTTCAGCTTCAAATGCCTTGATCATGTCGAGCACAGAAACGCCGTGGCCCGTGCCCAGGTTCACCGCCCGCCATTCACCGGCCGACAAACTTTGCAAATAGTCCAGTGCCGCCAAATGCCCAGCCGCCAGGTCCACCACATGAATGTAGTCGCGCACACCCGTACCATCAGGCGTGGGGTAGTCATCACCAAACACCGACAGCTTGGACCGTACTCCACACGCCACTTGACTGATGAACGGCATTAAATTGTTCGGCATGCCTTGCGGGTCTTCACCGATCAGCCCGGATGGATCCGCGCCCACCGGGTTGAAATAGCGCAGGCAGGCGATGCGCCAGCGCGAGTCAGACTTATAAACGTCCTCCAGCAACTCTTCAATCATCAGCTTGCTGCGGCCATAGGGGTTGGTGGCGGAGCGCGGCGTATCTTCCGTGATAGGCAGACGCTGCGGGTCGCCATACACCGTGGCAGATGACGAAAACACCAACGAGCGGCAGCCGGCGGCGTCCATCGCTTCAAGCAGGGCCACGGTACCCGCCACATTGTTGCGGTAGTAGCGCAAAGGCTGCGCCACCGACTCCCCCACCGCCTTGAGCCCGGCGAAATGGATCACGGCATCAAAACGGGTTCGGGCGAAAAACTGGGACAAAAGCGATGGGTCGTTGACATCGCCCTCGACGAAAAGCAGTGCTTGACCCGTCAGCTCCTGAACACGGTCCAGCGCCACACGGGAACTGTTGCTCAGGTTGTCCAGTACCGTGACGGCATAGCCCGCATGCAGCAGTTGCAAAGAGGTATGCGAACCGATGTAGCCTGCACCACCGGTAATAAGAATCTGTTTTTGCATGTTGGTCCTAGTGCGTCAAGGGATGGCGGCTGTTTGCAACATCTGTCGCCGCAGCAGCAAATCCACCCAACCACGCCGGTTCCTATTCAATGACACGACATAGTCAAGAAAGTCCGCAGCCTGAACCGCATGAAGCGGATAAGCGAACAGCGATGCCAGTGATGGCGTGCCATAGGTAATGCGCTCGGGAGGCTCTATGCCGTTTTGTGTGGAACTTGACATTACAGGCAGCGATGGAATAGGACGGTGTATTTCGGCGCGACGGCAGGCTCCAGCGGATTGCTTGGCAAGTGTTTGAGCTTTGACATTCGCAGGTAGGCAATGGCGATGAAGTTGGTGGCGGTTTTGAAACCCCGCGCTGCTCGTTTGGCTTGCTGCAGCAAGCCATTCATGGCCTCCACATAAGCATTACTACGGTTGTCCAGCATGCCGCGCACCACCCCATCAAGGCGCTGCTTCAAGGTCGCAGCCAGCTTTTTAAACGGCTCCAGGCGGCAGCGCGTGGCCCAACTCAGCCAGCTCGAGAGTTCAGCTTTGGCCAGTGCTTCATCGTTGTGTTTAGCCGCATTGGCGTACACCGTGCGCAGCGCCATCTTCAAGCGCCAGGCCCGTGCACTCTTCAAAGTAGAGTGCTGTAGCCAATGCATCGCATTGGTCTGCTTGAGACTCCAGCCATCCGGATTGCGACGCATGCCCCAGGTCAGGCTCTTGAGTAATTTGCGGTCGTTGTCACCAAGCGCCGCTTTGATTGACTGGGGTTGGGTACGTGTTTCCGCGCGGCGCACCTCATCCATGGCTTCATTGGCCATGGCCACAACATGAAAGCGGTCGTAGCTGATTTGCGCCTCTGGCAACGCCTGGGCGACACCTTTGGCGAAGGCTGCGCTCATGTCTTGACAAACGTGTTCAATCTGTTCTGGTTTTCCCCCGTGCGCCTTGAGATCATCACTGAAGTCGACCACCGTTTTGTGGTCTTTGCCTTCACAAGCGAATAGGAGACGCTTTTTCTCAAGGTCGTGCACCACGGTGATGTAGTTCTGGCCTTTGCGCAGGCTGGTCTCATCAATGCCGACGATTTTTACATCGGACATGTCGTCGAGCTTGCGGGCAGCACCCACGTAATGCTCGATGCGACGCCATAGCTGCTTGTCGTTGCAGCGCAGTTGTTGGGCGGCTTGACGCACTGGCAAGTCTTGGCATAGCGATAAGGCCAGGGCCTCATAAAGCAGGGTGAAGCCGCTGCCTTCACGCGCCCAAGGGACCTGCGCTTGGGTTGTCTTGGCGCAATCGTTGCAATGGATGCGCGGTACATCTGCATGGAGCCAAGCTTCGTATTGAAAGAAGTCCAAGTGGCGCCAATGACGCTCTTGGCGGTCGTGAATGCTTTGATCAGCTTTATGACACAGCGGGCATGGCAAGTATTTGGCATCGCAAGTGAGCTTGAAGTCGATGCGCTTTTGAGCTGTGTTGAGTTCAACTTTAGCGACGCGCCAGGGTGCAATCAGCCCCAAAGCACTGGTGAACAAGGATTCAATTTCAACGGCCATGTCGTTCATTCCCTCAAGTGTTCAAACAGCCGCTCCGTGGATTTGTGGACAACTCGCCAGCGAGTTGCCCACAAGCTCCACCGAGGCCACTACTACATTTTATTTCTCAGGTCAAATTCCACACGAAACGACGAAGGACCAAGCAAGATAGACATAACTAACGCACTGTGAAATCTGTAATGCACGCTTACCGAATGTAAATTTCTACTTATTAAATATTTTATGACCAAATCGTCGACAAGAAACGACTTATGTCGCCTTAGTAGTAAGCCTAACAATTCAAAATCTGCGTCACCGCAATATTTTATTATCTGAATCAAATAATTTACATTGATACTAATCACTTTTTCCGTTACTATTTGGCCATCTTTGTCGACTTCAATGATTAGAGATTTATTTATATCATATATGTTAACAAGAATAAAATCTACAAATTCCTTAGGATATGCATTTCTAGCCATATCCCTAACAATATAAAACTTATTTTTATAATTATCAGCTATAAATACAGGGCTATCGTAAATAAAATTTATTAACAACATCTTGTGGAGGAAAAATGGTATTAATTAGCATAATTAGGTCTTGCGTAAGGCTGCATCAAAATCTCGTACGGTGAATTTGTAAGGTAAAAATATTTTTTTTCCAATTTTAAAAACCCAATAAGTTAATAGTATTTGTATACTTTCTATTCTCGACATTTACCGTCACTATTTATTTTTAATGTCTATTTTGACTTTAAACTTTAGAATCTCTATGTAGTTACAAATCAGCCACAAACAGATGCGAAATATAAAAACAGGTTTTTGCTAGTCAGCTTGCGATCTCAACGCATTTTCAGCCAATGTTAGTAATTTATCCAGATCAGTAGCTCGTTTTAAAATTACTTCCGACTTAATCGGAACCTCGCAAGATCACCAAGTTTTTTGTACATTTCTAAACGTCGTTCAGAATACAGAACATCACACAGCTGTGCACAAGCACCATATTGACCAGTGCTGAATAACTTGTTCGCATCGACAATCGAACCTAAAACTAAAGAAGCACTACTATTTCCTGATGGGTTGACAGCAGGTACCTTGTCCGAAATTAAACTATGTTGCGCAGAAGGTGCCTGCGTAGCTATGGCAGTCTTAGTAACTGCAACTGTTTCCGTCTTAGCTGGCTTACTCTGATTAGTCACTTCAACTGTTGCTGGCTGCGCAGCAACAGGCGGCCGTTCAAGATCTACTGGTTGTTTCGCAAATCGAACGTCTAGTCCTTGAAAAAGACCTTTGTAATTGACACGCTCAAAAGCTTCAAGCTTGCCTCCCACTGTCGCGTTATATATTCGTCTACCTGCACATTCATAAACCAGCTTAGCCATTTTGTAGTTCATTAAAACTCGATCTAACTTCGGATCTTTCCAAGTTTTTCCTTTACCAAAGTAATCTTTGTGAAAATGGTTAGGATCGTCAGTATCAGAAAGGAGTACATCACCTGTGCGCTTATGGCTAACGGGAATATCATAGTTAAAGTCCATACCTATTAAATAGACTTCTGTGAAACCCATGAAAAAGGCCAGCTGTAGGTTTACATATGTAACAGATTGCCCGCAGTAAATCTCCTCAGTAATGTCCTGAGAGAACCGAGGTATTGCATAATTTGGACTTGATTTTTCATAAAATCCCCTATTTAATTTAAAAAAATAAGTACCTGACTGTTTAGGATGAAGTGATTTATATATTGATGGAAAGAATTTAAATGGTGCTTTATATTCAAGTATTTCCTTGACATTTTCCTTGATTACTGAACTGTCTTCAACTACAAAGAAAGTAGGTCTAAATCCCGTTTCTCGGGTTTTGTAGTAAAATGAGTTGACTGCAAAAGAATACTCATCTTTGAGCAATGAAAGATCACATTGATTTAGAGATGGTCCATTGCCAATAATAAAACATCGTCTGCCCAAATAGCGGTTATAAAAAAATGATAGCTCTTCTGTGTCTGGATACTGTTGATCTTTTGGGACTGGAGGAGCCCAGCTAGCGGCAAACCGACCTTCAAACCGTTCAGGAATATGGTAATCGCGTAGGTTAGTAAAAGTTAGTGGCAGTACCGGCTCTGGCTTGTCGATTGGTATAAGCTTACCAAGCTGCGTCGGCGGTAATCCATTTATGGTTACAAATGAATTTTTCAAATAAAGGTTAGGGTCACCGATATATGGTCGCCTCGCTTCGGCCATCGCTCTAACTTGCGCATCAGTATCATGTTGACAATCATTATGTAGATAACTAGTGGGTATAAGTCCACGGGTATACTCGCAACCAAAGTTTTCAACCATGTGGGCATAAATATCCTTGAAATAAGCATGTTCTTCCGCTTGCATAGGATGATGCTGATGAAAATATGCAAATGAATCCATTCGAATTCTATCCATGGGCAGTAACGCGAACATTGTCACGTCGAGAGCGCGATCCTCGCAGCCATAGCCAACATATTGTTCAAACCCAGCGATGTCGATAAACTTTTGGCGGTTGACAACCAACATACCACCAGACAGCGATGTTGGATTTCGCAGCCCCTCCATGGTTACTGTTATCTCACCATAATGCCCTGTTTCATATAATTTGTTCTTTTGATCGTCAGTTGAGTAGTACAGGTTACGGTTAGGTGACACGACGTCAAAATCACGATAGCAATCAATCACACATTGTAAAAAATTGCTACCAGGCAGAATATCTGTGTCGATGAATCCAACCACTGGCGCATCAGTGAAATGCTTGACTGCTACGTTGTAGAGCCAGCCGCGATTGTACGGGGCAGGGTTATATAGAAATTCGTACCTGAATCGACCAGGCAATTTTTCATGCAAGTCTTCAGTTGGTTGTTTATCTTGTTCGACCAACAACAATTCAAATGCTGGCCCATAGTACCTGTCCAGCCATCCCATTAAAAACCTTAAATTGTCCAAGCGACTTGGTTCGTCAGCCCGTAGACGCATACCAATGATCAGAGTAGCAAGAGGTTTTCCTTCCCGACCCACCTGCAGCTGTAATTCTTTCAGTTGCAATTCAGACAATACGTCGGGTTCATCCATGCGAATAGATGAAATTTCTGAGGCTGGCTTGTCAGCTTTCAATGGCCAGAATGTTGATGTTGTTACAGGACCAACACTTCTGCGGTTTCTAAGATAATCACGACGCCGAAGACCAAGCTCTTCCATCAAAGCCAAAAATACCCAATCACTTCCTGCTGCGCTTAGATGCAAATTATCACATGTAAATTTTTTGACATCCGTTGGCGACCATTGATGCAGATTGATAACATTACTCAAATGCTTACACAAACTTTTTGAGTATGACTCGATTACTTGGATATTGGTTGGTCGATCCTTTAGAAAATCACCTCGCCAACCTGGGGAGAAGTCATTAGAAGAAATAAATATTAGATTATTTATTTTTTTCATGCTTGGTACGAGTGAGTTTTCCATCATCTCCAAGCTGTAGAGATTAATAGTTTTTTCACCCTCATAGACCACATCAAAAGGTTTTGATAAATGCAAAGACATTTCTTCTTTACCAAAAAGAGCATCTAACATTGCTTTTTTTGAATTAATAATTTTCTTTTCATTGAATTTTCTCTGCGCAATCAATGATTCAGCCAATTCAATATCCGTTAGATCAGACGCTATCGGCTGATATAGTTTTCTTCGCATCTGCTGTAGTGGGCGCGGTGAGTGGTCAACTATGCCTGCATGCATTATGACGTGATCAAAATTGTCAGCGCCGAAGCGGTCGATAAGTGCAAGACAGTCAGGGATTGTTGTCCACTGATAGGGGCAACGCAATGATGTGACAGATAGATCTGGCACTTTGGCTAATCTCTCAGCGTAGATTGAGTGTGTTGATCCAGCCGGCTTGTGTATTCCACGGCTATCTGTAAGTAATAAAATTTTTTTCATTTAATATTAAAATAAATTTACTCAATGGTTTTCGGCAAAATGTTTTCAACTGTTTTATTTAAATTCATCAGTCAACAAAATTTAATATTTACTACGGCTTCTAGATCAAAGGTTATAGAATTAACGTATTTTTATTAAAAATATGTTCAATAAACACAAAGTTAAAATTGGTAATTAATCAAAAAAATCTAGCATCAGCCTTGCGCGACCTTACTCAAAAAATTCACGAACTCATGCTAGTTATTTTTCATGACTGGATCTAATAAGCACCCACTGATACCCCCATCCAACGCCAAGCAAGCACCGTGTAAAAAGGGCATGCGCCCTTGAACAAGAATCATGGCGCATTTGGCAACCTCTGCAGGCAAGCCAATGCGCCCAGCGGGGTGGCATTGTTCCAATTGAGCGTACAGCGCGTCTTTGCCCGCAAACCCGGCTTTGAGCATGGGGGTATCAATGGCGGCGGGCTCTATGGCATTCACCCGCACCCTTGGCCCCAGGTCAACCGCCATGGCGCGCGTTAAGCCGCTCAGGGCGGCTTTGCTGGTGGCGTAGGCCACAAAGTTTTTTTTGGTCAGGCGTGCGTGGATGCTGCTGATGTTCACAATGCTGCCCTTTGCAGTTTCCAGATCGGTTAGCAAGCCTTGTGCCCAAAAGAAGGGGGCCAGCAGGTTCACGTGCAGGGTTTGCTGCCAATCGGCGCGGGTCAGGCTGTCTGCGCCACCCAGTATTTGGGTGGCTGCGTTGTTGACCAGGGCTTGCAGGCCGTGGCTGCTAATGATGGCTTTGACCTGTGCCAGCACGCTGTTGCCATAGGCTTCGTCACTTACCGTGCGGGCCAGGTCGGCTTGCAGGTAGTGGGCACAGGCCAGGTCGGCGGGCTGGGGCATTTGGTCGGTGGCGATGACGGCGTAGCCGTTGGCGGCAAATTCATGCACCAGCGCCTGGCCTATGCCGCCTGCGGCTCCGGTGATGAGGGCGTAGCGGGGTTTGTTATCAAACTGCATGGTCAAAAATCTTAAAAATTGTGGTCTTGTGCGGTGCTGAATCGGACTACGGGTTTCAATCAGTTTCACCGGCCAAGTCTTGCACAGTTTGGATCAGGCCACTGGCTATGTATATTTTGTTGTCAACGATCTGTTGCAGCAGGGGCGTGACTGCTGTTACCAAGCCTGTGCGCTTGGCTTGAAGTAGTACACCCATTGATCCAATTGTTTTGATTTGATTGATTTGGGCCACCTTGCGCCCGCGTTTGTCGTCAATTAGCAGGTAGTCGGCTGAAATTTCTTTGTAGAGCAGCATGGCGGCAGTCTCGCCGGCATCGGCGTATGCATCTAAATAAACAAAATTTTGCATATCTACTGCGCGAACCTTGCCTTGCAAGTATTGACGCAGTTGGTCAGCATGGGGCTTTTGGGGTAGCGCCACTTCGCTATACACAGCCTCAGGCACGATGACTTGGCCAAATAGGGCATCGAGCAAATGCAGGCTGTTACAGGCAGCCGGGGCGATCAATGCCGATGCGTCAGCTACCAACATCATGCTGCATCGAGCCCAGCCAGCTCGTCAAGCAGCTCTTGGCGACTGATGTCTATGACTGCTATGCCGTTGCTGTTGCACAGGTCAATAAAGTCATAGAGGTTGAGTCCTGCCAAATGGGCTGCCTTTGACAAGGTGATGCGCCCACGTTTGTAGAGCCAAAGTGCGTAAGAATTTCGCATCTCAACGCTAATGTCGGTCACAGATTGGAAGGCAACAAAATCATTGGGTAACTCAACGGCTACTTGCATGGTGTGCTCCTGAAAAAATGGTGTTCGCGGGAGATGTGGATGTAAACAATGCGTAGTAGCCGTTGGCCGCAAACGCTTGCACCAGCACCCGGCCGATGCCGCCTAAGGCACCGGTAATGAGGGCGTAGTGGGGGTTAGCGGTTTGCATCAATAAATCTTTCATGGCATTAGCTTACGCACCACTGAATCGTGCCCGGTTTTGCCTTACTGACAACTAGGGGGTGCGCATCGATGGGTTTAAGCAACTGGCGAATTTTTTGCTTTAAGTCTGCAGGGTTGATGGCTATGGGGCGCAGTTTTGAATGCTTTGCGGGTTGCTCCAAATGCAGAACTACACGCACTTGGCGCGCTTGAGTGACAGCATGGGCAAGTTGTTGCTCATCCAGGTTTAAGGCACCATTTTTTGCAGGGATGAGTGCAGCCAGTGTGTCAAAAACCTTGTGCGCCACTTCTTCACCAAGCTCTGTTGGTTTGGTGCGCTGGTGTTGCCGGTAATCTTTTACTTCTATCAACCAAGCTGTATTGTCCGGGGCTACTGCCAACAGATCCAGTGCTTTGATGCCGTTCCACATGCGTGTGATTTGGTTCCGATAAAAGGACCAGTTGTCGTATTGACCCACTTGCCAAGTGTCTGCAAAGTCAAACGTTAAGCCGTCCACGTTGTAGCGTTTCATACTTGTTGGTTCTCAGTCAAAAACCGGTCTGATTGCGCTAGCTCTTCATCAAGGGCGGCAATGTTGCCCATGTCATCAGGGCTGTTGCCTTGCTGTATTTCAATGCCGTCATCGCTACGGTGCAGTCCAAAGAACCTGGCTTTGATAGGTTGATACAACTGGCTGGCAAGCAGTATTTCAAGCTCGCGCAGCAAAAACAGGCTGTGTGTGGCAATAAAGATTTGCACGCCAGCAGCGGACAAGTCAAGAATGCTCTGTGCCACAAACTTGATCAGGCGGGGGTTCAGGTTGGCTTCAGGCTCATCCCAAAACAGGTAACCTTTGTCAAGCAGCGCGCCAGTGCTGATAAGTCTGGCCAACATACCCAACTTGCGCAGCCCTTCGGCAACCAGAGGCATTTCCAGCCGACCGTCTGCGTTGCGCAAATAAAAGCGCCCGTTTTTATCAAATTCGATACTGCCGTCCATGGCCACTTCTAGCGGCGCTAGCAGCTCACGCACGCGCTTTTCTTTGGGGCCTTTTTGCAGGGGGGCACCTAGCAGCAGGCAGGTGTCGCGCCAGGTTTCTTCAAATTCAAGGTAGTGCCCCTCAAAAACAGATACAAAGTTGGGAAATATGGTGAGAAGTTCGCGCGTAGGCAAATAGGTGGCTGGCGTGCTAAGCCAAGCTTTGGGAACTTTGTCAATGGCGACTTCAGTCTTGTTGCTGGTTGCAAAGCTGAATGTGGTGTCCAGGTCAGTGTTGTCAAATGTCAAGCTGATGTCGCAGCGCTCGCGCCCTTGTTTGCGCCGCGCCAGGCGGCCCAAGGTTTCTGGTTTGAAAACGCCAATGAGCTTGTCTGCGTAGCGCGTTTGCAAAGCTGTCTTGGTTGGTGCTGCTGCAGTGGGCTTGCGGCCCTCTTCTGAACTTACCGCCAGCACGCTGTAGGCCATTTTTAGCAAGTGCGTTTTGCCAGCACCGTTTTCACCCACGATCACGTTCAGGTTAGCAGCAAAATCCAACGTGGCTTGCGGAAAGACCGTGAGGTTGCTGATAGTCATGCGTTTGAGCATCTGAGCACCTTTGCTTTATTCAGGAGATTTAACGAACAGAATCTGTTGGCAGATTAAGCAAGTTGCCCTGCACCCAAAAATCCCATCAACTTGCCAATAGCGATGTGGCTGGTGCGCTCTACGGCGTCTGCTGTGTTGCTGGCGTTGTGTGATCCAAAGACGCAGCGCGGGTGGGTGCGCAGGTAGGATTCTGCTGGCAGGGGCTCGTCTTCAAACACGTCCAGCGCGGCTGAATAGACTTGGCCGCTTTGCAGTGCGGCGCACAGGGCGGCCTCATCCACCACCGGGCCGCGGCCTACATTGACCACGCGCACGCCGGGTTTGGCGCTGGCCAGCACGGCGGCATTGAGCATGTGGCGGCTGCTGGGCGTGAGGGCGCAATTGATGACGATGAAGTCGGCTTCTTCAATGCGCTCGGGCCAGGTGGCCATTTGCACCTGGGGCATGGCGGGGTCGGGCTGGGCATAGGGGTCGTAGGCGACGATGTGCATGTCGGCGGCCAGCAGGCGTTTGGCGGTGTTTTTGCCAATGTCGCCAAAGCCAACCAGGGCCACGGTTTTGCCCGACAGCGAGATGCCACGTGGCTTGGGCCACTGCCCGGCGCGTACGCTACGGTCTATGTCAAAGGTTTCGCGGGCCAGGGCAATGACGTAGCCCACGGCAATGTCGGCTACCTCGCCACCAAACATGTTGGGGGTGTTGATGATGGGTATGCCAAGCTCTTTGCAGGCGGCAAAGTCAACGTTGTCCACGCCTATGCCCCATTTGACGGCGGCTTTCAGGTGGCCGGCCTTGCCCGCTTCAAAGACTTCGCGGGTGGCGGGGTCGTCGCCAATGATCCAGCCGTCGTGCTGGGGCACGAGTTGTTTGAGTTCTTCAACGCTGAGGGTTTGCACCACGTTGGGGGTGGTGAGCTCTGCGCCGTATTGGGCAAACAGGGGCCGAAAGCTGTCGATCATGCGCAGCATGGGGGGGCAGGTGACGAGGATTTTCATGGGGCTTCAGGCTTTTTGTTCTTGCAAAAACCGTGCTGCTACCACGGCAAAGTCCCAGTCGGCGGGGGTGTCGATGTCGATAGATTCGAAGTACGGGCCTTCGTACATGGTGGGTTGCTTGCCAATGCGGGCTTTGGTTTTGGCAAAGCTGTCTGCGGTGAAGATGTAGAGGTTGGAGTTTTCTTCGTACCAGGGTTCGAGGTTTTGGGTGGGTATGAGGTTGTCTGGGTCGTGGTTGACCGGGCTGCAGTCGGCGCGATAAAAGCGGGTTTGCACTTTGTCAACGGTAAATAACGAGTCTGCGGAGCCAGCGGCCTTGGCGGCCTGGAATGTGGCTATGGCCTGGCGGATGGTGTTGGCGCTCATGAGGGGGTTGGTGGTGTGTGTCATGAGGTACATGTCGGCAGGCACATTGGCCACGTCGTCTGCCAGCACCAGGTTCATAGAGACTTGGTCACCACAAATTTCGGGCTTGCGGTCGCGAATGGTGATGCGGTCGGTGTCCACCAGGCCGTTGGCTGCCAGGATGTGGCGGGCGTCGGTGTTGATGATGATTTGGTCAATTTCAGGCACTGACAACAGGGTGTCAAGAATCCATCTAAACAGTGGTTTGCCACAAAAGTCCCGAAAGTTTTTGCCACTCACGCGAACGCTGTTGGCTTTCATGGGGAGCAGGGCGACAATTTTTTGAGTCATGGTTTTATGGATGTGAATTAAATGTGCATTAAACGGGGTAATAGTATTTTTCTTTTTCAGCGTGTGATAGTTTGCGGTGCTCTTGGTTGCCTTTGTACACGCCCATAAACTGGTTATAGCGGTATTTGGCAATATCGAGCGCGTTGCGCCGCCACTGCTTGTGCTGCAAGGCGTAGCGCCAGTCGCGCCAGATGCTGGTGGTGATGTAGCGCAGGGTGTCCATTGGGCTGACGTGCACTTGCGGCATGATTTTTTGCAGCGCCAGGGCTTCGCGTTCAAAACGTCTGCGGACTTGTGGCCAGGTTTCAGCGTGGTGGTGGTAAACGCAAGCTTCGGCCACGTAGCCCACAGCCGCACCCGCGCGTTGCAGGCGTTGGGCAAGTTCCATGTCTTCAAGGCCGGTAACGTCTTCGTCAAATTGGTGTTGCGCCCAGGCGCTGCGGGCAATGGCTGAGTTGGCGTTGTTGCAAAAAAAGCCTGTTTGCGGTACGACGGAGGTGTCGGGGAAATATTTGGCAAATATGCGGTGTTCACAAAAATGGGTTTGTGGTCCGCCAATTTGCTTGCCGTAGGTGTAGGCCACCTGCCCATGCACAATGGGTGCACACAGGGCGTGCAGCCATTGTGTATTGAGTGGCACGCAGTGGCCGCTGACCAGCACCAGAATGTCGCCCTTGGCAGCCTGGCAACCCCAGTTGAGCGAGCGGCCAAAAGAAAATTGCTCGCGGGTGATGTGGGCGATGGTGCAGGCGTACTGCTGGGCTATGGCTAGCGTGCCGTCGGTGGAGCCGGAATCTATGACAACCGTCTGCACCCGCAAGCCTGGTGTTTGTTGCTGTTGTATGGACTGCAATAACTCACTCAGGTAGCGGGCTTCGTTGAGTGTGCGGATGACAACGCTGATGGTCATGACTGATTAAAACCTTCCCTGCTTGCTTTTTTTATTTTGAAAAATTCTACGTAGTTTACTTTACCGAAAACATCACACGCGCCATTGACGGTGGCATCGACAATGCTGCGGCCGTCTTGCTCAAAAACTTGCCGGGCTATGCGGTAAGACTCTTCAGAGTGCGCCAGGTCTGGGTTGTCCCACTGTTGACCACTGAAGTAGCTGGCGCTGAAATGGTTGGGGTCTGGGCCGTCAAGCTGACGCGCTTCGTTGGGCTGGCCGGTGTATTGGTAGCGATGGTCCATGCCAATGAGCACCACTTGTTTGAAACCCAAAAAGTAGGCCACTTGCAAGGCAGCGTAGGTGACTGTCCAGCCTTCGTGCACGCCTTCAATGGCAATGTTTTTGCAAAACCGTTGTTGCGCAGACTGGGTGTTGATGAGGTAGGTTAACGCGTCTTCTTGGATATTGCCAACGGCTGCAGCGTTGCCAATGAATTTGACGCAGTTGAGGGCTTTGATGTCGTCTTGGCCCTGGTCAACCACTTTGCGGTTGATGGCCACGTAGTAACGGGGGTAAAAGTGGAATTTGCGGAAACCGAGGTAGATTTTATTGAGGCCAATGACGGTTTCGTGCTTCAAAAAGCTCAAATCCATCTGGTTAAGCGATGGTCCGTTGGCAACCAGCACGCAGCGCTGGCCAGCGTGGCGGTTTTGTAGCGCAGCAAGGCGGGTTGTCATGTGGGATGCGGCTGATAGGATGACCTGGGCAGAAGACTCAGGCGGCTGTAGGCGTGCGTACCAGCAGCGCGGCGCGGTTGCGTGCTTCAATGACATGGAAACCGTGCTGTAAAAAATACGGCATGGCAAGGGTACCTTTGGCCGTCCAGGCGCCTTTGTCTAGCCAGGTGTCGTCCATGCAGACCACACCATCAGGCGCGAGCTTGGTCAGCACAGATTGCGCACATTCCAGATGCATTTGGTGGCATTGCTCTTCATCAATGCGGGCACCCAAAAACTTTTCGTAGCGGCTTTGGCGCAGTTCGCTGTGGTTGCCGTGGTCAAAGTCGTAGGCGTCTAAAAAGATAAAGTCGAACTGCCCGGGGTATTGACGCAGGTAGTCTTCACCCTTGGCGGTAATGGCCTCAAAAGGTGTGCTTGATGCCTTGAAGGCTTGGGCGGCCATGAGGCTGTTGTGGGGGTCCATGTCCACAGTGATGAAGTGCAAGCCATTGGCTTTGCAGAAGGCGGCAATTTTGGCGGTGGAGCCCTGGCCTGGCACATCTTCACGGGTGGTGCCAATTTCGATCAGGATGCGTGGCTTGGCACTGGGGGCCATTTGCTTGAGGTTGGCCGTGAGCCAGCTCAAGAGCAGGTCGTGCCCATGCTCGGACTTCTTTTCAATGACAGCGCGGGTGGCTGCATGGGCTTGGGCGATAAGGTCTGCGGTTTTGGGATCAAGCGCCAATGGCGGCAAAGACCTGAGGGTGCGCTGCAGCATGTGCTCTGCCGCATCATCGCTGCGCCCAACATCAACCAGCAGTTTGACAAGTTTGACCTGTAGGTCTGGCTGATCAGTATCTGGCAGGCGCATGGCTTGACGCAGAAAGTTGGTTGCGCTCATTTTGTCTTTTCTGCCTAGCAGCCCTTGGGCTACGTCAATCAATATGTTGAACCGGGTCACAGGACTAAGGGCGGGGTCAGCAATCAGATGGTCTACCGTGGCGTGAACATCATCACTAGCTAAACACTGGGCAACGCGTGCCGACACGTTGGTAGGGGTTTGAGAATGACGGCGAATAGGTGATGTTTTGGCCTCTAGCGCGGTCAGTTGCTGATAAGTTGCCGCTGTCAGCAAGCCCATGTCAGCCAGCTGCTTTTGCGCCCGCGCGGGGGTGAGCAGGCTGGCATCTGCATGGGGCATGCCAATGCGCACGGCGTGCTCAAAGTGGCTGCGGGCTTGCTCGGGCCGGCCACTGACTGCGGCGGCGCGGGCCAGGCTGTTGTGGGTGCCAGAGATCAACACTTGGGCCACCAGCTTTTTGGCGCAGCCCCAGTCTTGCGCCAGCCGGGTGTATTGGCGCGCGGGCTCCGTTTGGCCCAGTTGGGCATGGCCTGCTGCCGCCAGCAGGGCCAGTTTGGCGCGGTCGGGGTGGTGTTGCAGGGTGTCTTGGCTGAGTGCGGCCAGGCTGGCCCAGTCGCCAAACTG
>Ga0100388_10001620_pt1 | contig 19756 bp, 16 predicted proteins | sample CryGeymeta201512_FD_81536 | JGI IMG/M metagenome (GOLD analysis project Ga0100388, IMG submission 81536) | Groundwater microbial communities from Crystal Geyser aquifers in Utah, USA - Crystal Geyser metaG 2015-12 | ecosystem: Environmental > Aquatic > Deep subsurface > Groundwater | place... | reverse complement strand
TTTCGATAACGGTCTTTACGAATGCAGAGGGTGTGAGCGTGTCAGTGGCATTCGCGAGTTCTATTATAATATTTTCAAACTCCTCAACTTTCTCTAATTCCCCCGCGCGAAGTTGTGAACGCTGACCAGCAGATAATTTCCCGAGCGTTATTTTACCGATACCGCGCGGTGGTGAAGAAACTGCACGCATCTTATCTGCCTCGCGCGAAGGGTCCATAGCGAGACGCATCCACGCGAGCGTATCCTTCACCTCTTTGCGTGCAAAGAAATGCGTCCCGAGCAGTTTGTACGACACGCCCGCGCGCAAGAGACCATCTTCGAGCGCACGCGATTGGAAGTTCGTACGGAAGAGTATCGCAATCTCTTCCGACTTCCGACCTTCCTGTATCATTCGGCGTATCTGATGCGCAATCCAGTGCGCTTCATCTTCAGCGCTCCGCGCCATATAAACAATGATGGGCTCGCCCGCGGCGCGTTCGGTCGTCGAATATTTCTCTTTCCGATTTTTATTTTTTTCAATAACCGCATTCGCTGCATCCACCAGATTTTTCGTCGAACGATAATTGCGCTCGAGAACAATCGTCTGCGCGTCCGGGTATGTTTTATCGAAATTCAAAATGTTTTCCATGTTTGCACCGCGCCATCCGTATATCGCCTGGTCACCATCGCCAACAACGAAAAGATTTTTATGTTTCTGCGCGAGCAGACCGGCAAGTCTTTCTTGCAACATGTTCGTATCCTGATACTCGTCGATATGAATGTAACACCAGCGATCCTGCGCGAGCACGCGAATGTCGGCGTGTTCCTCGAGCATCCGGAGCGGAAGCGCGATAAGATCGTCAAAGTCGAGAACTTTTTCTTGTTTGAGAGTCTTCTCATACCGGAGCCATGCTTCCGCAGCAATGCGCGCGCTGAAACTACCGCGCGCGTATTTCTCATAGAATTCGCTAACGAGCATTCCCTCGCCTTTTGCGCGCGAAATGCGACCCAACACCGCGCGCGGCGAGAGCTCCTTCGCTCCGACATCGAGCGCTTTGAGCGCAGTCGCTATCGCTTTTTCGGAATCGTCCCGATCGTACACGCCGAAGAAGCTCGGCAGACCAATTCGCGAACCGTAAGATTCCAATAATTCCCTGCCTAATCCGTGGAACGTGGCTATGAACGGTAACGAAGAAGAATCTTTATCGCCAAGCATTATACGAACTCGCGTGCGCATCTCGCGTGCGGCCTTGTTGGTAAAAGTAACGGCGAGAATCTGGGAAGCGGGAACACCCTCACGAATCAGGTGGTAAATGCGCGTTGTGAGCACACGCGTTTTCCCGCTCCCGGCGCCGGCGATGACCGAGATCGGACCGCCAGCGGCAAGAACAGCGCGCTTCTGTGCTTCATTCAATCCTTCTAGGTACTTCACTATCAGAATATACCTCACAAACCGTTCTCCACAGGTATCGAGAAGATCGATTGACTCTTCTGCTCACTCGGCTATACTTCTCATTGTAGTCTGCACGGAAGTATCCAAGGAATAGCTTACATACGTAGTATGTAAGCTATTCTTGTATTCGAAAGCCCCACTGAACTCCACCGTTTACCTATCAAATTCAATCAACAATTTCTCATAGTAATGTGTACAGTCATCGTGTGTACTGCAACACTTCTGTCGAGCCGCGCGCATGCGTTCTGGCCGTTTTCGACGAACGCGGATGCGGCAGTGAGCGTTTCTATCTCAGATTCAACGACACCGGTACTGCGGGCATCCATCAACTTCGATCCGAACCCAAATAAGGGTTTTGGCGATATTCAAATGAGCGGTGGAAAGGCGCTTCTCGCCTATGCCGGTCCATCTGGCACCATTGCTGATCTAGTAGAAGCGGCGTCGCCTGACCGAATCTCGATATATGTCGTGCGCAACGGCGATACGCTCTCAGAAATAGCGGATATGTTCAATGTGTCAGTGAATACTATTATATGGGCAAATGATCTACGCAACGTGCGTGATGTGCATCCGGGCGACACACTCATCATTCTGCCGGTGTCCGGCGTCGAGCGCGTCATCGTTAAAGGTGATACGCTCAAGTCTATTGCGAAGAAGTATAACGCCGACGTGAATGAAATAGCCCAGTACAACGGCATCGACACAGTTGCGCAGCTCGCCATCGGTTCAACCATTATCATCCCGGGCGGTGAAATTGCTCCCGTATCAAGCGTAATTTCTTCCGGATCTTCGAACATTGTTCGTGAACCATATCGAGGCGGTAGCGGCTCCGTACAAAACGGATATTATAGCAATCCGATTCCGGGCGGCATAATCACGCAGGGCGTTCACGGGTGGAACGGAGTGGATATCGGCGCGGCACGCGGCACACCGATCCATGCCTCCTCGAACGGCACGGTCATAATTGCGCGCAATAACGGCGGCTGGAATGGTGGCTACGGCAACTATGTCGTCATCACACACGATAACGGCACACAAACGCTCTATGCGCATATGAAGTATGCGATCGTCTCTTCCGGACAATCCGTTTTGTCGGGCCATGTTATTGGCTATGTTGGTGCAACCGGTCGCTCGACCGGCGCGCATCTCCACTTCGAAGTCCGCGGTGCGGCGAATCCATTTCGTATGTGTGCCATTGGTAGCGTCTGTTCTCCTCAGTAGGTTTCGTTGATACTGTTGACACTACTGTTGACACGTCGTGTCGACAAAGATTTAAATGTTTAAAAATTGAATGTGTTACTCAAATCCAAACAACCCGCGAGGGCGATACTGAAGCGCTTCGTGCACGAAGGCCGGCGTAACTGTGTCGGCGCCGGCGAGATCTGCGATGGTGCGCGCGACGCGCATCGTGCGGTGATAAGACCGCGGCGAGAGATTGAGGCGCGCTGCGGCGCTGGTGAGTGTCTCCTTCGCGACAGTCGTAAACCCGCTCTTTTCGTCAAGCTCCCTTCCCGAGAGCATGGCGTTCGTAGCGCCGCGTTTGCCCGTGCGTTTCTCGGCTCGTGCGCGCGCCGCGATGACGCGCTTTCGCACCTGCTCGGATGGTTCGCCGGTTGAAAGTCTCGCTAGCGTATCGTGCGGAACGAGCGGCACTTCTATCCAGAGATCGAGGCGGTCGACAATAGGCCGCGAGATACGACGCGCCTGCTTCGCTGCGGCGCGCAGAGCAACGCGTGCGTCATTCGAAATAGTGTCTGCTGGGTTCATTGCGGCGACAATCATACAATCAGCCGGAAAAGTTACCGTCGCACGAGCGCGCGAGACGGTGACGGTGCGATCTTCGAGCGGTTGCCGTAATGCCTCGAGTGAGCGCGACCCGAACTCGGGGAATTCATCGAGGAAAAGGACTCCTTTGTGTGCGAGTGTCACCTCGCCCGCCCTCGGGAAGGTGCCTCCGCCAACAATCGCTACATGCGAGATGGAATGGTGCGGCGCCCGGAACGGAGGCCAATAGACTGCCTCGCCTTCTTTCAGAAGTCCTGCGGTCGAATGTATCGCCGTTACCTCAAGCATATCGTCGTCGGTAAGCGGCGGGAGAATGCCCGCGAGCGCGCGGGCGAGCATCGTCTTACCGGTACCCGGCGGGCCGTAAAAGACGATATTATGCCGGCCGGCGGCGGCTATCTCGAGCGCGCGTTTTGCGCTCTCCTGCCCTTTTACATCAGCGAGGTCGAGTGCGGGCGGCGGCGGCTTTACGCGGCGATCGCGCACAAGGCGTGGCAATGGCTTCTCCCCTTTCAAATGTTGCAGAAGTTCCGCGAGTGAATGCGGCGCATAAATAGCGACACCATCGGCCAGGAGCGCCTCGCGAGAATTCCCCGGCGGGACGAAAATTGTTTTTGTTCCGTGCCGCTTGGCGGCGAGCACTTGCGGGAGAACACCGTGCACTCCTCGTAATGTTCCGTCAAGCGCGAGTTCACCGATGAGAAGCGTTTCCTCGGACAGTGGAAGTAGATCGCCGGCGGCAATAAGATAGGCGAGTGCGAGTGCGAGGTCGTAGTGCGAACCTTCTTTTTTTAAATCTGCGGGCGAGAGCGAAAGAACGATACGTTTATTCTGTTGCTTCGGTGGCTTGTAGCCGGAATGGCGTATCGCAGCGCTGATTCGATCGCGCGCTTCCTCTACTGCTTTATCAGCAAGGCCGACAACCGAGAAGTTATGCAATCCGCGTGTCAGATCGGCTTCGACGCTAACAAGTTCCGCACCCGAACCGACCGGTTGCGCGGCGAGCGTCTTCGCATATCCGTGCTTCGGCAATGCGCCAGCCATCGTACTATAAATGTTCGACGCATGCCGTCGCGGCCGGATCAACTTCAAGACGCGCTTCTTCTATTTTTTTGCCGCACACTTCGCATATCCCGTAGGTTTTCTTCGCTATTCTCGAGAGTGCCGCAATGATGGTGTCATAACGCGCTTCAAGATCCGCCAGAATGGCGGCGTTGCTCTCGTGACCAATAACAACATCGGCTTGATCAACGATATCCGACTCGGTACCGATGTCTGATGGCACCGGTTCCCAGTCATTCGGAACGCCGGGGTTCCTGCGGCCGACGCTTCCCATCTCCGACTCTAGCTTGGCCTTCTCAGCTTCAAGTTTTTTCTTAATGCTCTCGGTTTTCATGCGGGTATGATAGCAGATGGCTAGTATTGTGCTCGCGAGGTCGCAAGCCGTTGTACGATTTCGTTAAACGCTAGAGGATCGCGCGCAAGAATAAGTGTTCTCTGATTCCAATACCCATAGAGCAGAATGCCACGACCGGTGGCATCGCGGTATATGCGCACATCGTGGTTGCTGATGACTTCATCGCGGAAACCAGGCTGTTTGTTCGAAATAGGAGTCGTAGAGGATGAAAAAGAATACGCGGGAAAGAGCGCACCAAGATCGCGCGGCATCGCCGTTTCCCACGAGAGCATGCCAGAAAACGTACCGCTGTACGAAGAAACGGAAAGTATGAAGAAAGGGCTCTGCACATCATTCTCCTGTCCGCCTCCGGTAAACACGACGCCCGCCATACTGCCAGCGGCCTGCGTATTTCGCAATAGGATATCGGGCGCTGGGGTGTGGAGCAGAGAGAAAATACTGTCGGTAGTGGTTGTGCTCGCGCTAGAAAGGAGACGGACGGCGCCGCTCGCGATCGGACGACTGATTGATTCTTCAATCGCTTGCAGGAGAACGGTCCCTTCACCCGAAACTTGTTCGCTTTCATCAAAAAATATTGGCGCCGATATGTGTGGGGCGAGAATAATCGGCACCGATAGTATCTCGTAGTACGTATACGCGACATACGCGCCCACTATGCCCGCAATAAGAAATATGACGCCGGCGATGATATAAGAGATATTAGTATGCGAAGACTCTTGCGGCGCCATCTTCTGTGGAGTCTGCTTCAACGAATCCTGTTCGGCGGCAAGTACCGTCGCAGTTGAAGCATGGGTCTCCTTCATCTTATCCGAAAAATCGTTCGCATAGGTTTCAAGAGGCTCCACTGGCGGCGGCGGCGGCGGAATACGCGGCGGTTCTGGCTTTAGTAATGGCGCCGGTTTCGGTCTTAGAACGGGAAGAGGGGCCTGAGGCGGTGGAGGCGTGGAGATTTTAATTTTTGGTTGAATCGAAAGAGGAGTTTGAATCGGTATAATAGGTAACTCTCTATCAAAAGATTCCTTCGACGGTGTCGGGGTATCTTTTATGAACAGGGTGAGATCGGGGACACCGCCTTTTTTGAGAGTCGCCATATCCTTCTCGAATGTGCGGATATACTCCTCCGGTTCATTTTTCTTCGAAGGAATAGGAGTGGTGCGTTGTAATGGTATATGTGCGTTTGTGTCCATTCATTCCCTATAATAGCGCATGCGATGCACTGTGTAGTGGGTTATGCGCGCGAGGTGATGATAAACTTCTGTGGATCATCGCACATGTCGGTGAAGGCGTGCGCCGCTTCTTTGAGTTTGCTCGAAGAAGATTTACCGAATGAAATGACTTCCACCTGACATCCCTCATTTATATCGAGATACTGAATGAGCGGAACGAAATCGCCGTCGCCAGTAACAAGGACGACGGTATCGAGCTTCGGGGCAAGCTTGACCGCATCAACCGCCAAACCGACGTCCCAGTCGGCTTTCTTCACGCCGTCGGCGAACACTTGGAGATCTTTCACTTTTGTCTCGATGCCCATTTTCGTAAGCGCCTCGAAGAAGTTCTTCTCTTCCCCGCTCTCCGTCTTGATAACATACGCGATGGCGCGCACGAGGATGCGGCCGCCCACTGCCTCTTCGAGAATTTTCCCGAAGTTGACGCGTGCCTTATAGAGATGTTTCGCGCTGTGATAGAGATTTTGTGTATCGATGAATACCCCGACGCGTTGTGCTGGATGTTTTATAACTGCCATAAAAATAAATGCTTATGGAAACAAAATAATAAAATGTAGCAATGAGCTACTCTCTCATGCTACCAGAAAAAAGAGCGATTATTTCTTTATGCCGAGTTTCTTGATAAGCGCATTATAGCGTCGCTTGTTATTCGTCTCGAGGTAGCGCAGATGAGATCGGCGATCGGCGACCATCTGAAGGAGGCCGTGGCGTGAATGAAAATCCTTCGGGTTCTTCTTCAGATGTTTCGCGAGCTCGTCAATCTGCCTCGAAAGAAGCGCGACTTGCACATCCGGCGAGCCAGTGTCCGCGTCGTGCCGGGCGGTATTTTTTATGATTATCGCCTTTTTCCTAGTGGTAAGCATGATACTACCCTACCACGCCCTGCCTTTCTATGCAAGCTGTAAATTATATTGTGCGAACTTTAGTGTTACACTTTTCATTATGAATGCCGAGGTGGCAAAGCGGTACTTTCTCGAATATATAGAGATCGAGCGCGGACGCGCGGTGAAGACGATCGAGAATTATGATCGTTATCTCACTCGCTACTTCGCCCAGATGCATATTAAAAACGTTAGTGATGTCAGCGAGCAGAACGTGCGCGACTTCCGCCTCTGGCTAAACCGCCAGCCCGGCACGGGCACTGACTCGATGAAGCGCCGTACCCAGAATTATTATATGATCGCGCTCCGTGCATTCTTAAAATTCCTGCGCAAGCGCGACATCGCCGCCATTTCACCGGAAAAAATAGAGCTCGCGAAGCTTCCGGAGCGCCAGATCGACCTTATCACTACTGCCGAGCTGGAACGCCTCCTGCAAGCGCCGCGAGAAGCGTTTGAAAAAGAAAAAGATCCAGAAAAAGCGAGGACATATTTGCGGGATTCTGCGATTCTTGAATTATTGTTCTCGACGGGACTGCGCGTATCCGAGCTCTGCGCGCTCGATGCCGACATCGATCTCGCGCGCGATGAGCTATCCGTGCGCGGCAAGGGAGATAATGTCCGTGTCGTCTTCATCTCTCCTACTGCGAAGCAGACTGTGAGCGACTATCTTAAAGCGAGAAACGATATGGAGGAAGCATTATTCGTCGATGGCAGACCGAATAAGCTACATCGCATCATTCCTCGCGATGTTCAGCGGCATTTGAAGTCGTATGTCGCGCGCGCCGGCATTACGAGTGTCGTTACTCCGCACACGCTTCGCCACGCCTTCGCCACCGACTTGCTCAGCAATGGCGCTGATATCCGCTCGGTGCAACAGCTTCTCGGCCACGCTTCCATCAACACAACTCAGATCTACACCCACATCACCGACGCGCACCTGCGCGAAATTCATAAAAAATACCACCGCAAAAATCGGAACTAATCTTGAAGTGTGTCTGGTTGCGGTGGTTCGATATTGCTTTCAGTTACGGTGCTTTCATCAGCCTGTTGATCTACCTCGGCCACATTTTCTTGCTCGGTTACCGATTCGGTTTCTAACGTGGTTGTAGTTGTCGTTGCATCTTCCACTGGTGGTGGGTCATTCGATATATTGGTTGAATCTTGCGTAGGGTCAGACGCACCTAGCGCACTCTGCGGAGCGATTACAGGCAGATCGGCTGGCGGGTCGGCTGTAAGGGTAAGGATGACGTGTTCGGTATCGTAATACTCGGTACCCGCGACACCTCCATCTTGGTATCCTTGAAAAGTAAGATCGAGGGTGCATACCTGGCCTTCGACAACATCTGGCGCACCTGCAAGGAGCGTAAGTATAAGTGACCATGGAACGAGCGAATCAGTATCGCCCGTAGAAATTGAGGCGGCAGAACCAGAAAATGGAAGCGGCGCTCTACCAAAGGCAGTAATCGCCGCACAAAACGGCGGACTGCCAGCCTCTGTACCCGATACTTTGTATCGAAACGGCAAGCTGCCGGCGCCAGGAGTTACAGTAATGACAAAAATCTTGTCCGTCTGCCCCGCGATAAGCGTCGCGGAGGAATGATCTGATGAAACAGTGAAGTCGAGCTGACCGGCGGCGAAGGTGTTGTCGGTTGAAGCTTCGGTATCGCTGAAATATGAGAACGTACCGCCCTGGTGTAGGAGCGCTGGCACGGCAACGAGAAGCAGAAGCGTACTGACAAATTTTGAAATACGCCGTGGTGGTGCGACAGCGAGAGATATGCGAACACGATGCGGCACGAACATATCGGATACGGGACCCGGCCGCTCATAGGCGATGGCGCTGTAGCGGGCATGTTTCATATCGTCATCTGGTCGCGCCATCGGATGGGCGTTTCAATGTCAAAGTGCAGAAGATGCGATTCCTTCGCGAGGAGCCGAATCGCGTGCTCGGCGCGCTTGCGGCGGCGCATTGACTGCGCTTCCCTCACAATGCCGATGAGCTCATAACAGATAATCAGCAATGACGGGATGAGGATCATCGAAATAAATCCGAGTCGTGTTTTACTGAAAGCGAGGATATAGCCTATGGACGGAAGAGAAAAAATGACACGCCCGATGACCTTGTTCGCCGGCGTCTCGCTCTGGTCTGCCGCATTATTTTCATCGCCCTTGGTTGTGTAATGCGTCGTGCCGTTTTCAGTGCGGATGGAGACGATGCGATGCGAGGTCGGCACTGAAGTTGGCGTATCGGGCCCGAAGGTAATCACGTCACCGACGGAATACGAAGACGCCGGTTGGATAAAGACGACACTGCCAGTTGGTATCGCCGGGGCCATCGAGCCGGACCGGACAATCTTAATTTCAAACGGACTGACGAGTCCGAAACGAGGCGCGAGCACGAATGCTCCTGCACAAAGGACGACAAGCGCGAGCAGTATATTCAGGACGAAGTTAATTGCTTTCATGATCTATCACCGACTTCGTGCCAGACGTCATCGCCGATTCTTTCTCTGTTTTCCTCTTCGCTTCTTGGTTTCGTACCGCACGTAAACCTCTCATCTTGTGATGCTGGCATCGCTCGAATTGAAACATCGACCGAAATCGAATCTGTTTGCGCCGCATTGCCGAGCTCGGAACCGTCACAGGACATCTTTCCGTTCGTGAGATTCACAAACATACTGCCAACGCACCACGCAATGCCGACATACTTCGTACCGCCGTCTTGGCAGGCGGGGCCGTGCGTCGCATCGGCGATGGTATAGCTCTTATTGTTGATGGTCGTAAGCGCGCTTCGCGTCGACGTGCCGAACAGTGGATTCTCTCTCGGCGGCTCGAAGGCGCCGTCGCCGTCGTCAATCCAGCCGAAGAATTTCATTCCCGTTCCGAGCTCGCCGGTCGCGAGACCATTCTGGTCAACCGCGGACTCTGGTTCATTCTGCGTATTATCTTTATTCTCGAAATTCGAGAAGTCGAGACAGGGCCATGATTTAGATTTTGAAGTGTGGATGCTTACCACCGTTTTGCCGAAGTCGCCGGGCTTGATATCGCCGAAATTAAAAAACTTATCCGTGCCTGGAACGAGTTTTTTTAATGACCATGTCGAGCTCGGTACGGATTCGCCGTTGTACCATGCTCTGCTGTCTATCTTGAGGTCGAGATTTCTTGAGGTGAATGAGCCGGTTGCGACGGTGTCTCCCGGCGCGAACAATCCCGCGGTGGCAACCAGCGCCGCCACCGCGGAAAGTATCGTGACTCTTTTTAGAATGGAGGGTGCTGCGTTCATGGCCGGTTCCAAGGCAACAGTATCGACTACGGCTGGTCCTGCTCATTTGTGATGGTGCAGGTAATTGTTTCTCCCTCATCGAGAGTTGCGGTGCCACCGAGGATGACGGGACATTTTGCACTACCGGTGATCGAGACGAAGTGATAGTCCGTCTTTGGATCTTCAGTAATCGTTGCTGGCGCATTTGAATTCACCGCAATCGAGGATGTGTTAGGAACCAACGTGCCATTTACGCGCATCTTGAAGGATGTTGGGGTCGCTGTTCCTCCGTGATTAATAACGTTTTTAATAAGTGTGATGTTGCCTGGCAGATCATTATTCGTGATGGTGCATGTTTTATTGTCTCCAATCGCGAGCGTTATGTTCCCTTCGCTGTCGCAGTCACCAGCAAAAGAAGCAACGTACCCGGAAATTCCAGTCTCTGAAACTGAGTAGACGCCGGGAACAATCGTCGTTGTCACGCTGGAAGTAACCGGGGTCGTTACAGTATCGTTCTGAACGAAGAGTTGGTAATCAGAAACAATATTGTTGCCTCCATTATCGTTCACGATCTGCTTAATGACCGTTATTTTCGCCGAGCGCGGGTCTGTACCGCCACAGGAGAAGTTCGGATTGTTTCGAGCCTGCACGACGCGGAACGCGAGGTCAAGCGTTGTGCCGTCGGTCTGCGTGATATTCCCGAGCGCCGTACCGTCGCAGGTGACGCCCGTACCGCGCACTTGCGGGCCGTTTGTATTCGGGTCCGTCTTGCCGGGGCCGTCCTGCGCGACTGGACTCGTGGTCATGGTGCCAAAGCACCACGCCTTACCGATATAAATGTCCGTACCGCCAGAGAGCGGGCCTGGGTTTTTGGGGTCCCAGACGTTGTGCATCGAGTCGGCGAGAGCGACAGAAAAGGGTGTTGAGGTCGCGAGATTGTAGAGCGTCTGCACGCCATCCGAGAGCGCGCCTTCGCCAACTTCGTAGACGTTATCGCCATCGTCGGCCCACCAGAACATCTGGAGATTCTGTGCGAGCTCGCCATCCCAGGTGTTGTTCCGGTCTTCTTGCGGATCGGTGGTCGCGAGCTCGGGCTCGGTGGAAGAGTTGTCGTCGTTCGTTGTGAGCATCATATCCATGCAGGCATACGCGTCGTTGTTGTTCACATGGAGTGAGATGGTGTCCTCGCCTTGGTCGTTCGGCTTCAGGTCGTTGAAGTTGAAGAAGAGGAGACCGTTCGCAAGATCAGATAGTCCCCAGCTCGTGGTACAGGGCGTTCCGGGTATCGGGTACGCGGCGCTTCCCTGCCAGACGTATGCTCCAGCTTGGTCCGGAGCGCATTTGTTCATGTTGTAGTAGCTCTCGTTGTCTACCTTGAGGTCTATCGCGCCGGCGGTGAAGAGGTTCCCGGTTGAATCCTCGGTGTCAGAGAAGAATGCCCCCGTTGAGCCGATGGCGATGACGCCGATGGCGCCCGCAATGAAGACGAGCCCGATAATAATGCGTTGCATGGAAGTGGTGTGATTAATAACGACGCTGGTTATATCCAGCCCGCCCAGCACCTCTCAAAGCGAGAGATGCAAGGAACGGCTAGAGAGAACTACGTCTGGCTGTTGAGAGAACTGCAGAGGAATTCGTCGTTGTTGCGAGCCTGTTCTGAGTAGAAGGAGACATCAACGTTAATTCCATCCGTCTGTGCGATATTTTGGTTACCCGAGCCGTCACATGTAAAACCTGTCGCTCCCGGCACCGGAGGCGTGTTGTCTGCAGGATTGCGATCAACTGGCGTTTCCACAATTCTACCGAAGCACCAACCTTTGCCGATGTATGTCTTGTCGCCAGCCTTAAGTGGCGTACTTCCAGCATCGGCTATCGGGAGCCAGTTACCAGTAAAGATTGACCCTGGGAGACCACTCAATTTTTCGATGACTTGCTCTCCTGGTTCGAGCACATTGTCGCCATCATCATTCCAGAAGATAAAGCTCAAGTAATCTTGAAGTTCGCCGTCATTCGTCCCGGTTGTGAGATCGGGAACAGCAGTCTCCGGTCCATTCACGCCATTTTCTGGCGTCCCGGTGAGCTTGAGATTCATACACGCCCATGCGTTATTCTGTACATGGAGCGAGATGGTGTCCTCGCCGTAATCGCCTGGCTTCAAATCAGCGAAGCTGAAGAAGAGTTGGTTTGTAAGATCCGAAAGTGCCCACGAGTTCGCAGCGTTTGGACCCCATGCGCCCGTTGTGTTTGCTATAGGGATTAGAGGATTGTTCCAATCGAATCCATAGCTTGAGTTATCAATTGTTAAGTCGAGTGCGCCGGCGGTGAAGGTGTTCCCTGTCGACGTTTCAGTATCACTGAAGAACGCGCCCGTGCTCGCGGCAACACCGCCGCCGACGGCGACGATGACTGCAAGCGAGAGAAAAAGTTTTTGCATAATAATTTATTTTTAGTGGATACTGGGTACATCAGGTGCATAAAAAAGTGGATAACTATCCCGACATTTTGGCGAGAAATGTATCTGGTATAGTTCTCGTATGCGTATCATTTCATGGAACGTCAATGGCCTGCGGTCGCTCGCGAAGAATGGTTATTGGGAATCTTTTTTGAAGGGCGTCAAGCCCGATATTTTCTGCCTTCAAGAGACCAAGGCGAGTCCGGAACAGCTCCCCGAGGCGATACTCTCCCCCGCCGGATATTCAGCATTCTTTTCTTCCTGCCAAGTCCGTAAGGGTTATAGCGGCGTTGCACTGTATTCCAAGGTCGAACCGTTCAAGGTTATTTATGGTATGGGAATAAAAGAATTCGATCAAGAAGGACGGTTTGTCGGAGCAGAATATGACGATTTTTGGCTTATTAACGCCTACTTCCCAAACGGCGGCCGAGGTCCCGAACGTCTCGATTATAAGATGCGTTTTTACGATGCTTTCCTTGCATTTGCAAATAAATTATGCAAGCAGAAACCAGTTATATTCTGCGGGGACGTGAATACCGCCCATGAAGAAATAGACCTCGCGAGACCGAAAGAAAACGAGGAAAATACTGGCTTTTTACCCGAAGAACGCGCCTGGATAGACGAGGTGGTGAGCGCCGGTTATATCGATTCATTCCGTCATTTCCACTCACATACAAAAGATGCTTACACTTATTGGGATATCGTCACACGCGCTAGAGATAGGAACGTTGGTTGGCGTCTCGATTACTTTTTTGTGGCGAATGAATACATGAAGCGAATTAGAAAAGCAGAAATTCATGCCGACATTTACGGTTCTGATCACTGCCCTATTAGTATAACGACCAATTGACTTTGTCCTTTATCCACAGGGTGTCCTTTACATTGTCCTTTATTAGAATACTATCAATAAAGGACGAGAGTTCTTTCTTGTTCTTTCCATCAGTGCGCTCGCTCATCACTAGGTGCCTGCCAACGCCCGCGGCGATCCGCGACACAAGCCACACGGCACGGTGTTCCACGTGAAAGCGCCAGAAGAATGCACGAAATAAAAACCGCCCACCATTTCTCGGCCGGAAGCCCCATCAATTTACGCCCCTTGCTCCTTTTTTGCTTCCAGCCACACACTTGGGCGGTTTTTTGTTTATCCACACATTTTTGGGAAAGTCTGACTTTCCCAACTTCAATTCACATGATATTTCCCCATTATATCCTTTATTTCTTTGTCTTCTGCGGCTTCACGACTTTGTTTCCCTGCTTCTCCAAGCTTCTTTAAGACGTCTTCAGGAAGTTTTAGGAGCTTTTCTGTCCGATTATCCATATATTCTGCAGTATTTAAACTAGAGTCATCAAGGACTTCTTCGAGAAGTGTATTCAGTACGTAGCCGATTTTAGGCCCAGGTTTCACGTGGAACTTCTCTATAATGCGTGTACCATTGGTCTTAAGCATTGTAACAGAAATAGGATCTCGGAGCGCCTGCTCAACCATTGCTTTATATTTTCTGAATCGAAATGGCTGTTCCTTTGGACGCCCGGTACCGATACGATCACATATACGAAGATTAAGTAGATCCCATATGTTCTCCTCGCCGACATTCTTTATCATACGGCGTACGGCAGAGAGAGTAATTTGCTCAGGATCAGAGAAAAACATATGCCAACGAACCAATTTTACGACCTTTTCTACTGTTCCACGTGAAAAGTGCAAATCCTCAAGTGTCTTCCTTGTTACACGTGAACCAACTACTTCATGTCCGTGGAAACTCCAGTCATTTTTCTCTTCGGAATGACGGCGTGTTTCTGTTTTTGACACATCGTGGAAGAGGCATGCGAGACGCACTTCAAGACTGAAATTTTTATCAGCGGCGTGTTGTAGAGCACGCATTAGATGTTCAAAAACGTCATAACTATGGGCCTGATTTTGTTCAATACCGATGGAACTGACGAGTTCCGGAGCGATATATTCGAGAATACCAAGCTTCTGTGCGAGAATAAGAGCAATCATCGGCTGACTCGAATTGAGTATTCTCACAAGCTCATCTCGGACTCTTTCACGTGAAACTTGGCCTAAATGCTTGCTATTTTTGCTTATCGCCGTTGCGGTCTCACCATTTATACCGAAGCCGAGTTCAGCGACAAAGCGAACAGCGCGCAACATGCGCAAAGCATCCTCATTAAATCGCTCCGAGGCATTCCCGACCGACTGTACCAATTTGTCCTTTATGTCCTTTTGACCATTATATGGGTCAATGATATGTCCTTGAGAATCGTCGAGCGCGATGGCGTTGATGGTGAAATCTCGGCGGGAGAGATCTTCTAAAAGGGAAGCGCCGAACTCTACCTTATCCGGCCGGCGCCTATCAGAATATGCAGACTCGATGCGATATGGAGTTACCTCAATAATAGCGAGATGCATGTTCTCTGATCCTGTCTTCACGCCGACGGTACCGTACTCATTTTCGTAAAAAGAATCAGGAAATATGGTCTGGATTTGTTCGGGAGTGGCGTTCGTAGTGATGTCCCAGTCCTTCGGTTCTAGGCCGATAATAAGGTCGCGAACGCATCCGCCAACAAGATAGGATTCGAATCCGGCATTACGCAACCCATTTCCAATCTTCGCGATTTCATCTGGGATCCGATATTGCATTTCCAAATCGTAGCACAGTACCGTAAACTCGTATAAAGTCCGAGTTTGCTCCCTGCACTTGCCTCGCACGAACATATGAAGATACATGTTCGTGTCTTGGCTCGCTTGGTAGTAGTATGCAGGTACATGCGCCCGTAGCTCAACGGATAGAGCGCTTCGCTTCGGACGAAGAGGCTCCGGGTTCGATTCCTGGCGGGCGCACCAGAAAGGAAACCTCTTTGACTTTTCTTTCGTGGTGTCTTTATTGTACCAAGTTAGAACCTATTTCCAAAACAAATGATGTCGCACGCGCGAAGCGCGTGGTGACTCTAAATTAAATCGTACGCTCCACGAAAGCCCCGCCACCGCCTCGCTTCACTCGGCAACCCCAAAAAGAAAAAATGTTCCTTACCCTTTTGTTTTTCGCGGGAGTGGATTTTTTCTTAAAATGGAAAGGACATTTTTCTTTTTGGGGTTCTGCCCTTCAAGTGTTCGGGCAATGTGGCGGGACTTCAATTCGGACTCGGTTTTGCGAAAACTATTTTCTGGGGAAAGGATTTCGCAAAACCTCGGCTAATGTTTTTGAAATTCGGCGGGGCTTCCCCGCGCGGAGGAGGGGTCTGGGGAGGAATCCGCGCGGGCTTCTGGATTTTTTGGCGGTGGTTATTCTTCGTATGTAGAATTCACAGAATTTTTGTTATAATTTGAATATATGCGTTTTCCAATATCTTCACAAAAAGGATTTACTCTTGTTGAGACCCTTGTCGCAGTCGCAGTATTTATGATTATTGCGGTGAGCACTTATCAGGCATACGCCACAGTAATGAATGTTGTCCATGCGTCTCGTCTCAAAGTGACCGCAACGGCGCTGGCTAATGAACAATTTGAGATTATGCGCAATTTGCCATACGACGATGTCGGTGTGATCGGGAGTATCCCGAGCGGAAAAATCCCTCATATACAAAATATTGTTCGCGACAATACCGAGTTTGTGGTAGAAACAACGATACGAAATATTGATGATCCTTTTGACGGCACCATAGGTGGTTCGCCAAACGACCTCTCTCCAGCCGATTACAAACTCGCTGAACTAGAGATTTCATGCCCATCCTGTAGGAATTTTCCTACCCTAAATTTCAATACTCAGGTGGGTCCTAAAAGTCTCGAAACCGCCTCAACCAATGGCGCTCTTTTCGTTCAAGTTTTTGACGCTGTCGGGCAACCGATTCTTGGCGCAAACGTTCATGTTGCAAACAACCAAGCGGTTCCAGCGATTATTATTGACGATACTACCAATAATAACGGGATTCTCCAGATTGTTGATACGCCTCCGGGTGTTGAGGCGTATGAAATTACAGTTTCAAAATCCAGTTACTCAACCGATAAAACATATAAGACCGGAGCCCCGGGAAATCCAAATCCGACTAAGCCCCACGCAACTGTTGCATTACAGCAATTAACCCAGATCAGTTTCGCCGTTGATAAAACAAGTGTACTTGATGTATCAAGCGTAACGGACACATGCAGTTCGACGCCATCAGTTGATTTTTCGATGAGTGGTTCCAAACTCATTGGCACAAACCCCGATGTTTTAAAATACACTGCTTCTCATACCACTGACGGCTCCGGCAAGAAAACTATATCGTCTCTTGAGTGGGACACATACAACTTGAATCTTACCGGCGGCTCATATGATCTCGCGGGGACCGTTCCTCTTTTGCCCTTAGTGCTGAATCCGGACACAAACCAAGATTTTAAGCTAATCGTCTCGCCGAAAAATCCTAGAAGTATCCTTGTAACCGTCAAGGATGGCTCAACACAACTTCCTCTTTCTGATGCAACAGTAAGACTTGAGAAACCCAGCTATGATATAACGCTGACCACGGGTCGTGGCTTTATCCGCCAAACCGATTGGTCAGGCGGAGCTGGGCAAGCAGATTTTACGGACCCAGCACGATATTTTGGTTCGGACGGAAATATTGAAGTTAACGATCCAGTCGGCGAACTCCATTTGAGAAAAATCTTTGACGAATACGAATCTTCCGGATACCTTGTTTCTTCCACATTTGACACCGGTTCTGCTAGTAATTTTCACCAAATTTTATGGCAACCGCAAGATCAACCGCCAAACACTGGACCTGATAGTGTCCGATTTCAGATCGCTACCAATAACGACAAAGCAACATGGAACTTTTCGGGTCCGGATGGCACCGCAAACACTCATTACACTCTTGCCAATCAGAACATTAACTCATTGCATAACGGTGATCGGTATTTTCGTTATAAAGCATTTTTGCAAACTGCAAGTTCTACATGGACGCCTACTGTCTCTGATGTTTCATTTACGTTCACGTCCTCCTGCGTTCCGCCCGGGCAAGTATTTTTTACCGGACTTGGTACTGGCAACTACACCTTAACAGTTTCCAAGACGGGGTATCAACCGTTTACTGACACGGTGAGCATTTCTTCTTCGTGGCAACAGCGTGAAGTCATTTTATCTCCATAAAATCGCTATGAACTTTTTCAAAAATATACACCATTCAAAATCAGGTTTTACAATAATAGAAATTCTAGTTAGTATCTTTATACTAACTCTTATAGGACTTGCTGTTTCCTCTTTCGCGAAAGACATTTTTTCGCTGAATAGAATTACTTCGGAGAGTTTAACAGCGCAGAATGAGGCGCGCCGAGCCCTAAAAACTATGAGTGCGGAAATACGTACCGCATCTCCATCAAGCCTTGGCGCTTATGCCATCGCTCAATCGGCAACGTCGTCATTTACTTTTTACAGCAATATAGACGACGATTCTTTTAAGGAACAAGTAAGGTATTTTCTAGACGGCACGACCCTTAAAAAGGGAATTATTAAACCATCTGGTACACCGCTTACATACAATCCAGCCAATGAAGTGGTAAGCGAATTGATACATGGTGTTGCGAGCTCTACTACCTCGATTTTCAGTTACTATGACAAAAATTACGATGGCACGAACCAAGCGCTTATTGAACCAATAGATATAGCTACTGTGCGACTGGTGAAAATCACCATTGTGATTGACAAAGATCCACAAACGCCGCCTGGTCCCATGACACTCACTACCCAGATTTCAATAAGGAATCTGAAAGACAACTTATGAAAAAAAATTCAAAATATAATAGAGGTTATATGCTCATCCAAGTGATTGTTTTTGGATCAATCGCTGTTTATATTTTAAGCGCATTGGTGGGTTGGGCTTCAATAAACGTCAAGGCGGCGTGGCAAACATTCAATCGCGAGAAGGCTTTGCAAATTGCGGAAGCAGGTATTGACTACTATAGGTGGCATCTTGCGCACTCGCCCACAGATTTTCAAGACGGGACTGGTAGCGCCGGACCGTATGTTCACGATTTTCTCGACAAAGACGGAAATATAATCGGTCAATTTTCTCTGGATATCACACCGCCGCTATTAGGTTCTACTTTGGCAACGGTGAAATCAACGGGAAGCATAACTGGCGATACGCCGCTTTTGCGTAAAATCGCTGTGCAATTTGCAAAACCCTCAATTGCAAAATACGCGGTCGTTGCCAATGCCGCCATGAGGTTTGGTTCGGGGACAGAAGTGTTTGGACCAATCCATTCCAATGGAGGAATCCGTTTTGATGCTCTCGCGCACAACGTTGTTACCAGTGCCGTTGCCTCATACGACGACCCCGACCACTCCGGAGCCAATGAATTCGGCGTGCATACGCACGTTGCGCCAACCGACCCCTTACCGCCCTCTCCCATGCCCCAAAGAACGGACGTTTTTGAAGTCGGTCGCCAATTTCCCGTACCGGCGGTGGATTTTGTAGGAATTACTGCCGATCTTGCGCAGATGAAAACGGACGCGCAAGCCAACGGTTTTTACCGCCCGAGCGCAGGAGTACTTGGATACCATATCGTATTAAAAACTGACGACACCTTTAATCTTTATCGCGTAACAAGTTTAGTGAATCCTCCTTCTGGCTGCACAAATCCCGGGCAGACCGGTTGGGGAACTTGGAGTATCAACAATCAACAACTTATTGGAAATTATCCGTTTCCAACAAACGGCATTATCTTTCTTGAAGATGATATTTTTATTGATGGCCAAATTAACGGCGGCCGTCTTACCATTGTTGCCGCTTTTCTACCAGATAATCCTCCATTTCGGAAAAATATCATTGTCAATAATGATCTTCTATATACTGCTTACGACGATTCCGATGTTCTTGGTCTTATTGCGCAAGGCAATGTTACTGTTGGTTTAGTCAGTGAAGACGACTTAAGGATTGACGCCGCGCTCATTGCTCAAAATGGACGTGTGGGAAGATACTATTATCGTCCCCCCGGCGGAGGTTCACAGCGATGCTCTCCGAATCATGTACGACAAACCTTGACCCTGTGGGGCATGTTAGCAACTAACCAGCGCTACGGTTTTGCCTATACTGACAACACGGGATATCAAACGCGCAATCTTAATTATGACGGAAGCTTGCTTTACGGTCCGCCACCGAGTTTTCCGCTGACATCCGATCAATATGTAACTCTCACTTGGGAAGAAGAATAACCACCGCCAAAAAATCCAGAAGCCCGCGCGGATTCCTCCCCAGACCCCTCCTCCGCGCGGGGAAGCCCCGCCGAATTTCAAAAACATTAGCCGAGGTTTTGCGAAATC